>Ga0315900_10007023_pt1 | contig 14905 bp, 11 predicted proteins | sample LakEriMetagenome_FD_203521 | JGI IMG/M metagenome (GOLD analysis project Ga0315900, IMG submission 203521) | Freshwater fungal communities from buoy surface, Lake Erie, Ohio, United States - Buoy 12 MA114 | ecosystem: Environmental > Aquatic > Freshwater > Lake > Lake biofilm | place: USA: Lake...
CGCGCAGGACCGCGTGAGCGACCTCGCGCCCCGGCTGCTTGCCGACCCCGCGGCGATCGACGCACTGGCACGCGACCTCGCCCGCCATGCCTGCGCGATGATCGAGGCCGAGCGTCGTCGCCGCGGGGTCGGCAAGCAGCGGAGGCAAAGGTGAAACGCGGGGGGATCATCCCGGCGCTCGCCATCGTCGCGCTCGCCTCCGGCTGCGCGCTGCGACCCCTGCCCGGACCGGAATCGGCCGCGATGGCGCCGGAACCCTCGCTGCCCGCCGGATGGACGGCCGACCGCGTGCCGCAGGCCGCGCCGCTCGCCGGCGGATGGTGGGTCGCGTTCGACGATCCCCTCGTGGCCGAACTCGCGTCGAGCGCGACGCACGCCAGCGCGTCGATCGCCCAGGCCCAGGCACGGATCGCGCAGGCGCGCGCCGAACTCACCGCGGCGCAGGCACGTGCGCTGCCCTCGCTCGACGCCACGGCCGCCGCCAACCGCGGCGCGGTCACCTTCGGCGGCCCCCTCGTCCTGCGCAACCTGTACCAGGCGCAGGCCCAGGCGACATGGGAACTCGATCTCTTCGGCGGCGCCGCGCGTGCCCGCGAAGCCGCCGCAGCCGGCGCACTCGCGCGCCACGCACGCCTCGCCGAGGCCCGACTCGCGGTGGCCGGCGAGACCGCTGCGGCCTACACGACGCTGCGCCACTGCGAGATCCAGTCCGGGCTGATCGCCGCCGATGCCGAATCCCGGCGCGAGACCGCCCGCCTGGTGCGCGCCGGCGGTGCCGCCGGCCTGCAAGCGGAGGCCACCGTCGCGCTGGCCGTGGCCAGCGCATCCGATGCCGCGAGCCGGCTCGAGCAGCAGCGCGCGGCCTGCGAGGCGCAGGTGCAGGCGCTGGCCGCGCTCACGGCCATCGGCGTCCCCGCGCTGCGCGCGCAACTGTCCGAGCGCACCGCCCGGCTCCCTCTGCCCCGCCGCTTCGCTCCCCAGTCGCTACCTGCCGAGGTGCTGGCCCGACGCCCCGATCTCGCCGCGCTCGAACTCGAACAGGCGGCCGCCCGTGCGCGCATCGGCGTGGCCGAGGCGGCGCGCCTGCCCCAGCTGTCCCTGGCCGGCAACATCGGCCCGGTGCGGGTGGAAGCCGGCGGCATCAGCCTGTCGGCCACCTCCTGGTCGCTCGGGCCCTCGCTCACGCTACCGCTGTTCGATGGCGGTCGTCGCCGCGCCGGCGTCGAGTCGGCGGTCGCCGACTGGTCGGCTGCGCAGGCTGCATGGCGCGAGCGGGCGCGCGTGGCCGTGAAGGAGGTCGAGGAAGCCCTGCTGCGCATCGCCACAGCCGCGCGACGCGAGCCGCATGCGCTCGCCGCTTCGCGTGGATACAACGACGCGCTTGAGGGCGCGCGGGCACGTCATCGGGCCGGCTTCGCGAGCCTGATCGAGCTCGAGGACGCCCGACGCAGCGCACTGCAGGCCGATGCCGCACTGGCCGACCTGCGCCACGAACAGGTGGCCGCCTGGATCGCGCTCTATCGCGCGATCGGGGGCCCCGGCCTGCCCGAGGGTCTGGCTGCTTCCACGGAGGTTACCCGGTGAATCCCGTTCCCCCATCCGAGCGACCCGGGTATCGCCTGCGGCCGGCCCGGCACACCGGTCCGCGCGCGCGCGGCATTCGCGGGCTGGTCGCAGGGTCGGTGGCCATCGCGCTGGCGTGCGCCTCGATCGCGCCGGTCCATGGCGGCGAGCCGCCGGCCGAGGCGCGCAAGGGCGCGCGCCCGGCGCTCACCGTGGAGACGGTCGTCGCCGAGCGGGCCAGCCTGCGCGAGCGGATCACGCTCTCGGGTAACGTGGCGCCCTGGCAGGAGGCCGTGATCGGGGCCGAGATCGCCGGGTTGCGCCTCGCCGAGATCCACGCCGAGGTCGGCGACCAGGTGGCCGCGGGGGCCTTGCTGGCCCGCTTCGCCACCGACACGGTCGAGGCGGAACTCGCGCTCGCCCGGGCCTCGCTCGCGGAGGCGGAGGCGGCCCTGGCCGAAGCCCGGGTCAATGCCGAGCGCGCGCGCCAGGTGCAGGCCAGCGGGGCGCTGTCGGCGCAGCAGGTTGGACAGCTGCTCACGGCCGAGATGACCGCCCAGGCCCGCGTCGAGGCTGCCCGCGCCCAGGTGCGCGCCCAGGAGGTCAGGCTTCGCCACGCGCAGGTGATCGCGCCCGATGCCGGGGTCATCTCCGCTCGCAACGCCACGCTGGGCGCGGTCGCGCAACCCGGTGCCGAACTGTTTCGCATGATCCGCCGGGCTCGCCTCGAGTGGCGCGCCGAGGTGCCCTCCGCCTCGTTGCATCGACTGCGCGCCGGCCAGGTCGTGCAGGTCCAGGCCCCCTCGGGTGCGGTCATCGAAGGCCGCATCCGGCGGATCGCGCCCACCGTGGACGCCGCCAGCCGCAACGCGATCGCCCACGTCGACCTGCCGGCGTCGGCGGCGCCCGCGCTGCGCGCGGGCATGTTCGTTCGCGGCGAACTCGACCTGGGCACGGTCGGCGCACTCACGCTGCCGCAGTCGGCGGTGCTGCTGCGCGAGGGCCTGAGCTATGCGTTCCGGGTCGAAGCGGACGGCAGGGTTGCCCAGGTGCGCATCGAGACCGGACGCCGCGATGCGGGGCGAGTCGAGGTGGTGTCCGGACTCGCCGAGGGCGTGGTGGTCGTGCGATCGGGCGTGGCGTTCCTGTCCGACGGCGACCGCGTGCGCCTGGCACCGGCCACTCGCTGAAGGCGGACCCCGCGATGAACGTCTCGGCATGGTCGATCCGCAACCCGATCCCGGCGATCATGCTGTTCTTCCTGCTCTCGATCGCCGGCATCGCCGGCTTCATGGGCATGAAGATCCAGAACTTCCCGGACATCGATCTGCCGACCATCATCGTCACCGCGACGCTACCGGGAGCCGGTCCCGGGCAACTCGAGACCGAGGTCGCGCGCAAGATCGAGAACTCGATCGCCACGGTTCAGGGCGTCAAGCACATCTACACCCGGCTGCAGGAGGGCACGGCGACGATCACCGTCGAGTTCCGCCTGGAGAAGCCGGTCCAGGAGGCGCTCGACGAGACGCGCGACGCGGTCGCCCGCATCCGCGCCGACCTGCCGGCCGACCTTCGTGATCCCGCGATCGCCAAGCTCAACATCGCCGGGCTGCCGATCCTCACCTACACGGTGTCCTCCTCGCGCATGGACGAGGAGGCGCTGTCATGGTTCGTCGACGACGAGGCCACCCGCGCCCTGCTCGCCGTACGCGGCGTCGGGGGCGTGTCCCGGGTGGGGGGCGTCACGCGCGAGGTCACGGTCGAACTCGATCCGGCGCGCCTGATGGCGCTGGGCGCGACCGCGGCCGAAGTATCGCGCGCGCTGCGCCAGGTGCAGCGCGAGCTGTCCGGGGGCCGGCTCGATCTGGGCGGTGGCGAGCAGTCCGTGCGCACGCTCGCCACCGTGCGCAGCGCCGAGGAACTGGCCGCCATCGAGATCGCGCTGCGCGATGGCCGGCGGGTACGGCTGTCCGACCTCGCGCGCGTCACCGACGCCCACGCCGAGCGCCGTTCGGCCGCGCTGCTCGATGGCCGGCCGGTGGTCGGGTTCGAGGTCACCCGCGGTCGCGGCGAGAGCGAGGTGGCGGTGGCCGAAGGCGTCCGCAGCCGCATTGCCCGATTGCAGGCCGAGCACCCGGACGTGACCGTCACCGAGGTGTTCAACTTCGTCGACATGGTCGAGGAAGGTTACCGTGGCTCGCTCTGGCTGCTGGCCGAGGGCGCACTGCTCGCGGTGATCGTCGTGCTGTTCTTCCTGCGCGACATTCGCGCCACCGTCGTCGCCGCGGTCGCGCTGCCGATGTCGGTGATCCCCACCTTCCTCGGGATGTGGGGGTTGGGCTTCAGCATCAACACCGTGACCCTGCTCAGCCTTTCGCTGGTCGTGGGCGTGCTGGTCGACGACGCGATCGTCGAGATCGAGAACATCACCCGCCACCTCCGCATGGGCAAGCCGCCCCGGCAGGCCTCGCTGGATGCCGCCGACGAGATCGGTCTGGCGGTGATCGCGACCACCTTCACGCTGGTCGCGGTGTTCCTGCCCACCGCCTTCATGAGCGGCGTGGCCGGCAAGTTCTTCAAGCAGTTCGGCTGGACGGCCGCCCTGGCTGTGTTCGCCTCGCTGGTGGTGGCCCGCATGCTCACGCCCATGATGGCTGCCGCGCTGATGCGAGCGGACACGCGCCCCCACCGCGAGGGGCGCTTCACCGCGGCCTATCTCCGCCTCATGCAGGCCTGCCTGCGCAACCGGCTCGCCACCTCGGTTGCCGCGGGAGCCTTCTTCGCCGGCTCGCTCGCGCTGATCCCGCTGCTGCCCACCGGTTTCATCCCGCCCGACGATCTCAGCCAGACGCAGGTGACCCTCGAACTGCCGCCGGGGACCCGCTTCGAGGACACGCTGGCCGCGGCCGAGCGCGCCCGCGAGCTGGTCAGCGGCAGTGCCCACGTGCGTACGGTCTACACGACCGTGGGGGGCGGCACCGCCGGCGGGGATCCCTTCATGCCCCCGGCCAGCGCCGAGGTGCGCCGGGCGACCCTCAACATCAACCTCACCCCGCGCGGGGAGCGTCGAGGCATCTCCAAGCAGGCGATCGAGGCGGACCTTCGCGAGCGCATGACGCTGCTGCCGGGCGCACGGGTATCGGTCGGCCTGGGAGGGTCTGGCGAGAAGTACGTGCTCGTGCTGGCGGGCGAGGACGGGGATACCCTGCTCGCAGCCGCGCGCGAGGTCGAGTCCCAGTTGCGCACGATCCCCGGACTCGGCGGCATCACCTCGAGCGCGAGCCTGGTGCGTCCCGAACTGGTGGTGCGTCCGGACTTTCCCCGCGCGGCGGATGCAGGCATCGACTCCACCACCATCGCCGACACCCTGCGCATCGCGACGCTCGGCGACTACGACCAGTCGCTGCCCAAGCTCAACCTGGCGCAGCGGCAGGTGCCGGTGGTGGTGCGCCTGCCGGAGGCGTTTCGCAGCGACCTCTCGGCGGTGGCGCAGCTCACGCTGCCGGGTCGCTCGGGGCCCACCCGCCTCGACTCGATCGCAGGGCTGTCCATGGAGAGCGGCCCCGCGCAGGTCAACCGCTACGACCGGCTGCGCAACGTCAACATCACCCTCGAACTGAACAGCGTCCCGCTGGGCGACGTGGTGGCCGCGGTGGATCGCCTGCCCGCGCTCGCCAGCCTGCCGCCTGGCGTCACCCGCGCCACGGTGGGCGATGCCGAGGTCATGGGCGAACTGTTCGCGAGCTTCGCGCTCGCCATGCTCACCGGCGTGCTGTGCATCTACGTGGTGCTCGTGCTGCTGTTCCGCGATTTCTTCCAGCCGATGACCATCCTCGCCGCGCTGCCGCTGTCGATCGGCGGCGCCTTCGTCGCGTTGCTCGCCGCGGGCAGCAGTTTCTCCATGCCCAGCCTGATCGGCCTGATCATGCTGATGGGCGTGACCACCAAGAATTCGATCCTGCTGGTCGACTACGTGATCATCGCGCGCCGGGACCTCGGCCTCGGACGCACCGAGGCCATCGTGGACGCCTGTCGCAAGCGGGCGCGGCCGATCGTGATGACCACGCTCGCCATGGGCGCCGGCATGCTGCCCATCGCGCTGGGCATCGGCGTCGATCCCAGCTTCCGCTCGCCGATGGCCATCGCGGTGCTGGGGGGGCTGGTCACCGGCACGCTGCTCTCGCTGCTGGTGATCCCGGTCGTCTACACCCTGGTCGACGATCTCACCCGGCTGCCGGGGCGGCTGCTGTCGCGGCGCCACCCGCGACCGACGCCCTCCGCCTAGCGCCCCCCGCCGGTATAGGCGCCTCGGATGTAGGACTCCAGTTGCTGGATGAGGTAGCGCTGCTGGCGCAGCACCTCCTTGACCACGTCGCCGATGGACACCATGCCCACCACGCGACCGCCATCGACCACCGGCAGGTGGCGGATGTCCCGCTCGGTCATCTGCTGCATGCAGTCCTCGAGCGGCTGCGAGGGCAGCACCGTGATCACGCTGCGGGTCATGATCTCGCCAACGGTCACCTCGGTGGCCATGCGGCCCCGCATCGTGACCTTGAGCGCGCAGTCGCGCTCGGACACGATGCCCTCGAGCCGATCGCCCTCCATCACCATCAGCGCCCCGATCCGATGTCGTGCGAGCAGGTCGAGGGCGGCGGCAACCGAGTCGGTGGCCGATACCGTGTAGAGATCCCGGGACTTGGTGGCCAGGAGCTGGCGAATCGTGATCATGGCGCCTCCCCGCGCTTCGAACCCGCGGAGTATAACGACGCCGGCCCATTGCGAGCATGCGCGAGCGCGTGCGAGGGGGCGAGGCGGATTGCGCCCGGGCGATGCCCCGTCCGTCGACCCGGCCACCGCGAGACGTCAATTGCCGCCGGGCGGCGACACCGGACAGGCTGCCGCCGGGCGCCCCCGGTCAAGGGTCGCTGCGCCCCTCGCCGACCATCGACAGCAGGTGTCCGAAGCGCGTCTGCTTGGTCTGCATGTAGCGACGGTTGGCCGGCCGCGGAGGGACTTCGAGCGGCCGCCGCTCGGCCACGATCAGCCCCTGCTCCTCGGCCGATCGCACCTTGTCGGGGTTGTTGGTCATCAGCTTGAGCCGGCGCACGCCGAGATCGAACAGGATGCGTCCGCCCACGGTGTAGTCGCGCAGGTCGGCCGCGAATCCGAGCTTGTGGTTGGCCTCGACGGTGTCGTAGCCCTGGTCCTGCAGCGCGTAGGCCCGGATCTTGTTCGCGAGGCCGATCCCGCGTCCCTCGTCGAACATGTAGACGATCACGCCCCGTCCCTCGCGCTCGATCTCCCGCAGCGCGAGTTCGAGCTGCTCGCCGCAGTCGCAGCGGGTCGATCCGAAGACGTCCCCGGTCAGGCACTGGGAATGCAGCCGCGCGAGCACCGGTTCGTCGCCGGCCACGTCCCCCTTCTTGAGCACGAGATAGAGGCTGGTCTCCAGCTCGTCGGTGTAGGCCATCATCTCGAAGTCACCGAAGTGCCGGGTCGGCAGCACGGTCTGGGACTTGCGACGGATCTGACGCTGGCCTCGCCGCCATTCGAGCAGGTCGCGGATGCGCAGGATGGGGATGCCGTGCGCGGCCGAGAAGGCCTCGAGTTCGGGCATGCGCGCCATCGTGCCGTCGGCGTTCATCATCTCGCAGATCACGCCGGCGGGCGCCAGCCCCGCGAGCCGCGCGAGGTCGACCGCAGCCTCGGTATGCCCTGCGCGCGCGAGCACGCCGCCCGCCTGCGCACGCAGCGTGAGCAGCCGCCCGGGCCGGATCAGGTCACCGGGGCCGCTCCCGGGGTCGATCGCGACCTGGATGGTCCGGGCACGGTCCTGGGCGGACATGCCGGAGCCCACGCCCTCGCGGGCATCGATCGGCGTGGCGAAGGCGGTCCGAAACTTCGTGGTGTTGGCCTCGTCCGCGGTGATCAGCGCCAGGCCCAGTTCGCGCAGCCGCTCCTCGGTCAGTGCGAGCGATACCAGTCCGCGCGCCTCGCGCGCCATGAAGTTGATGGCCCCGGCACTGGCGTGGGCGGCGGCGACGAAGAGATCGCCCTCGTTCTCGCGATCCTCGTCGTCGACCAGGATCAGCATGCGTCCGTCCCGCACCGCCGGGAGGATCTCGTTGACGATGCGGCGCGCGAGCGTGGCCGCGGGCTGGTCGATCATGGATGCAGGCCCTGGCGGGGATTCATCGCGGCGAGATCAGCCGCAGGAACTCCGCGCGCGTCTTCTCCTGCTCGAAGGCGCCGGTGAAGGCCGAGCTCGTGGTGCTGGAGTGCTGCTTCTGGACCCCGCGCATCACCATGCACATGTGCGTGGCCTCGATCACCACGGCCACGCCGGCGGGATTCAGCGTCTCCTGGATGGAGTCGCGGATCTGCATCGTGAGCCGCTCCTGCACCTGGAGCCGCCGCGAGAACACGTCGACCAGCCGGGGCAGCTTCGACAGCCCGACGATGTAGCCGTTGGGGATGTAGGCGATGTGCGCCTTGCCGAAGAAGGGCAGCATGTGGTGCTCGCACAGCGAGTAGAGCTCGATGTCCTTGACGATCAGCATCTCGCGATAGTCCTCGCGGAACATCGCCGAGCGCAGGATGGTGGCCGGATCGAGGTGGTAGCCATGCGTGAGGAACTGCATCGCCTTGGCCGCTCGCTCCGGCGTCTTCACCAGGCCCTCGCGAGTGGGATCCTCGCCGATCATCGACAGCACGTCCGCGTAGTCGCGCGACATCCGCGCGGTCACTTCCGCGTCGTAGCGGTCGATCTTCTCGTAGCCGCCCTCGCCGATATCGCCCGCTTCGCCGGTGCCCTCGTTGCCGCTGCCCTGCTTGCCCGTCATCACCGTACCCCTCTTCACGAAGCGGCCACCCGCCCTGGCCTGGGCAGCAGGCGACCCGAGTGCATTGCCTGCCCGCCGCGCCTCCGGGATGGTGCCCGCGGAGACGGGAGGCCGGGGAGGCTACTGCCGCGCGCGCACCTGATTGACGATGCCTTCGCTGTCCAGCCCGCACTCGCGCAGCAGGCCAGCGGGATCGCCGTGCTCGACGAAGGCGTCGGGCAGGCCCAGGTGCTGGATCGACACGGACAGCCCCAGGGCGGCCAGCGCCTCGGCCACCGCGCTGCCGGCGCCTCCCATCACCACGTTCTCCTCGACCGTCACCAGCCGGTCGTGGGTGGCGGCCATCTCGCGCAGCAGGTCCAGGTCCAGCGGCTTCACGAAACGCATGTTGACCACCGTGGCATCGAGCGCCTCGCCGGCCTGCAGGCACGGGGCCAGCATCGAGCCGAAGGCCAGCAGCGCGAGGCCGCGGCCCCGCCTGCGCACCTCGCCGCGCCCCACCGGCAGCGCGGTCATCGTCGGCTCGATCGCAACGCCGGGACCGGTGCCCCGCGGATAGCGGACCGCGGTCGGCGTGTTCATCGTGTAGGCGGTGTAGAGCATCTGCCGGCATTCGTTCTCGTCGGCCGGGGTCATCACCGTCATGTTGGGCACGCAGCGCAGGTACGACAGGTCGAAGGCGCCGTGGTGGGTCGGGCCGTCGGCGCCCACGAGGCCGCCGCGATCGATCGCGAACATCACCGGGAGGTTCTGGATCGCGACGTCGTGGATCAGCTGGTCGTAGCCGCGCTGCAGGAACGTCGAGTAGATCGCGACCACCGGCTTCATGCCGTCGCAGGCAAGGCCGGCGGCGAAGGTGACGGCATGCTGCTCGGCGATGCCGACATCGAAGTAGCGCTCGGGATGCTCGCGCGAGAACCGGACCAGGCCGGATCCTTCGCGCATCGCGGGGGTGATGCCCACCAGCCGGTCGTCGGCGGCCGCCATGTCGCACAGCCAGTCGCCGAAGATCTGCGTGTAGGCCGGCGCCGCCGGCTTGGCGGGCGTCTTGGCAACGATGCCCGCGGCCGGATCGAACTTCGACACGCCGTGGTAGAGGATGGGGTCGGCCTCGGCCTGGACGTAACCCTTGCCCTTGCGGGTGACCACGTGCAGGAACTGCAGTCCGCGCAGGTTGCGCAGGTTGCTCAGCGTGGTCACGAGCAGGTCGATGTCGTGCCCGTCCACCGGGCCGAGGTAGTTGAATCCGAACTCCTCGAACAGCGTGCCGGGCAGCAGCATGCCCTTCACGTGTTCCTCGGCCCGCTTGGCGAACTCGAGCATGCCGGGCGTGACCGAGAGCATGCGCTCGCCCGCGCGCCGCGCCGCCGTGTAGAAGCGTCCGGACATGAGGCGGGCGAGGTAGTTGTGAAGCGCCCCGACCGGCGGCGAGATCGACATGTCGTTGTCGTTCAGGATCACCAGCAGGTCGACCTCGGCGGTCTCGGCGTTGTTGAGCGCCTCGAAGGCGAGTCCCGCCGACATCGCGCCGTCGCCGATGATCGCCACCACGCGGCGATCGATGCCCTGGCGGCGCGCGGCCACCGCCATGCCCAGGGCCGCGCTGATGGAGGTGGACGAATGCGCGACGCCGAAGGTGTCGTACTCGCTCTCGTCGCGACGGGGAAATCCGGCAACGCCCCCCCGCATGCGCAGGCGGTCCATGCCCTCGCGGCGCCCGGTGAGCACCTTGTGCGCGTAGGTCTGGTGACCGACATCCCAGACCAGCCGGTCGCCGGGCGTGTCGTACACGTAGTGCAGCGCGACGGACAACTCCACCGTGCCCAGGTTGGAGGACAGATGCCCCCCGGTGCGGGCTACCGACTGCAGGAGGAACTCGCGCATCTCGCGGCAGACCTGGGGCAGGAGCCGACGGTCGAGCGAGCGCAGGTCCGCGGGCGAGACGATGCCGTTGAGCAGTTCGAGGGGTTCGTGCGCGCTGTTCAAGATGATCTCTTAACGATGAAGTCGGCAAGCTGCCCGAGCCGTTGCGCCCGTGCGCCGAAAGGTTCGAGCGCCGCGGATGCCTGCGCATGCAGGTCCTGCGCCCACTGCCGCGCCGCGGCCAGGCCGAGGACGGTGACGTAGGTCGGCTTGTTCGCGAGCGCATCCTTGCCCGCCGTCTTGCCGAGGGTCTCGGTGCTGGCCTCCGCATCGAGGAGGTCGTCGACCACCTGGAAGGCGAGGCCGATCGTACGGGCAAAGCGCTCCAGCGCCGCGCGCTCGCCGTCGCCGAGCGGGGAGCCGCACAGCGCACCGAGCAGCGTCGCGCAACCGATCAGCGCGCCGGTCTTGAGCGCGTGCATGGTTTCCAGTTCGGGCTGCGACAGCCGGCGGCCGACCGACTCGAGGTCCATTGCCTGTCCGCCGGCCATTCCCCTCGACCCGGAGGCCCGCGCCAGCAGCGCAACCCGCTCGAGGGCCGCATCGCAGGCCTCGCGGTCCGCGCAGCGGGCCAGCGCCTCGAAGGCGAGGCTCTGCAGGGCATCGCCGACCAGCAGGGCGGTCGCCTGGTCGAAGGCGACGTGGACCGTCGGCTTGCCCCGGCGCAGGATGTCGTCATCCATGCAGGGCATGTCGTCGTGCACCAGCGAGTAGGCGTGGATGAGTTCCACCGCCGCGCCTGCGGTGGCGACCCGCTCGACCGGCGCGCCGGTCAGTGCACCGGCCGCGAAGGCCAGCAGCGGCCTGACCCGCTTGCCGCCGCCGACCACGGCGTAGCGCATGGCCTCGTGCAACCGCGACGGCGGGGTGCCGACGGCTGGCAACAGGCGATCGAGCTCGCGCTCGGCCAGCGCCTGGTGCGCCTGCATCCAGGCCTGGAACGGGACAGGGTCGGCCAGTGTCATGCGGTCGAACATACCTGAGGGCGCTGCAGCGGGCAAACCGGCACGCACCCGCATGGGGCACGCGCCCGCTCCCGGTGCGCGCCGCGCGACTTGCCCCGGCGGTGCGCGCCGCCCGTCAGTCGCCGATGTCCTCGCCTGCCCCGGCGCCCGCTGTCCGCCCGGCTCCGGGCTGGAAGTCGCGCAGCAGGCCGTCCTCCAGGACCTTGACCTGATCCTGCACGGACTGCAACTGGGCCTGGCAGAACCGGAGCAGTTCGGCCCCTCGCCGGTAGCGGCCCAGCGACTCCTCGAGGGTGAGATCGCCGGCTTCCATGGTCTCGACGATCTGCTCGAGTTCGCCCATCGCGGATTCGAAATCGGCGGGGGGCGCGGGCTCGCGGGGGGCGGTCTTGGGCATGGGCCGGTGGATTCCTGCAGCGGGGCTTGCCCCGGCGATGGTCGGACACGGTCCGGCGGCCCCGCCCGGGCATGGTCGCCGGCCGTCGCCACGGGAGTGGTCGCGCAGGCTAGCCGAGGCGGGTCGCGCGGGTCAACCCGCGCGGCGCTGCGCGACCCGCGGGACGGACGGGCTCGCGCCATCGTCGGCCCGCGCGCGTCGCCACGACCGTTTCGCGTTGCCCGACCCCGGGATTCGGGGGACAATCCCCGCCCCCTTTCACGGCGCGCGGTTCCCGGCGGCGCGCCGCCAGCCCCCAGGGAGCAGCGCGCCGGGATCACGCTCGAACACCCCCGCATCTCGAGGAGGGCCCCGTGACCGACATCGCAGGCGTCCGGCGACTGCAACCGGCAGCGACCCAGCTGCCGGTGAGCTGGTACATCGACCCCGTCATCTGGGAGATGGAGAAGCGCCTGATCTTCGATGCCGGGCCGCGCTATGTCGGCCACGAACTGATGGTGCCGGAGCCGGGCGACTACCGCGTGCTGGACACCGCAGGCGGGGGCAAGGTGCTGGTGCACGGCCCCGAGGGTGTCGAACTGCTGTCCAACGTCTGCCGCCACCGTCAGGCACGGATGCTCGACGGCGCGGGGCGCCTGGAGCAGATCGTCTGCCCGCTGCACCGCTGGACCTACGACCTGCAGGGCCGACTGCTCGGCGCGCCCAAGTTCGCGCAGACCCCCTGCCTCGACCTTCCGCGCACGGCGCTCACGCGCTGGAACGGACTGCTGTTCGAGGCTGGCCACGACGTGCTCGCCGATCTGGGTGGCCTTTCGATGGCGGGCGACCTGTCCTTCGACGGCTATCGCTTCGACCACGCGATGGTCGACCACTACGACGTGAACTGGAAGACGTTCATCGAGGTCTACCTCGAGGACTACCACGTCGAGCCGTTCCATCCCGGCCTCGGCCGGTTCGTCGACTGCGACCAGCTGCACTGGGAATTCGGTGATCGCCACTCGGTCCAGGTCGTGGGAGTCAACGACGCCCTGGCTCGGCCGGGCAGCCGGGTCTACGCACGCTGGCACGAGCAGGTGCTGCGCCAGTTCGGCCAGGCGCCTCGCCACGGCGCGATCTGGCTCACCTACTACCCGAACGTGATGGTCGAGTGGTACCCGCACGTGCTCGTGGTGAGCACGATCCTGCCCCGGGGACCCGAGCGCTGCACCAACGTCGTGGAGTTCTACTACCCCGAGGAGGTCTTCTTCTTCGAGCGCGAGTTCATCGAAGCCGAGCGCGCCGCCTACCTCGAGACGGCCGCCGAGGATCGGGAGATCTGCGAGCGCATGCATGCCGGCAGGCGCGCGCTGTGGGAGCGCGGCCAGGACGAGCAGGGGCCCTACCATTCGCCCTACGAGGACGGCATGCAGCACTTCCACGAGTTCATGCACCGCCAGCTGAGCGGGGCGTGAGCGGCAGGGCCGGCAGCGGCCGCGCCCGGACATGAGCGCGGCCGTCGCCTGGATGCTGGTCTCGGGGCTGTGTTTCGCCGCGAGCGGGGCCTTCGCGATGGCAGCCTCGGCCGACTACGGTCCGGTCGAGCTGATGCTCTACCGCTGCGCGTTCATCGTGCTGGCGATCGCCGTGTACGCACGTGCGGCGGGCCTCGTGCTGCGGACCCGGCTGTGGGGCGCCCACTTCGCCCGCAGCGCGGCCGGCGTGAGCTCCCTGCTGTTCTTCCTCTACTGCCTGTCGCAGGCGCCGCTGTCGACGGCGGTCACGCTCAACTACACCTCGCCGCTGTTCCTCGCGCTGATCACCGGCCTTGTCCTGCGCGAGCGCGTGCCGCCACTGGCCGTCGCCGCGATCGTGCTGGGCTTCGTCGGTGTCGTCGTGCTGCTCCAGCCCGGAGGGGCCGAGGTACCGCTGCTCGCCGGCCTCTCCGGTCTCGCGGGCGGCGCCGTGTCTGCCCTGGCCTACCTGGGCATCCGCCGGCTGGGCGCCGCGGGCGAGCCGGAGTGGCGCACCGTGTTCTACTTCGCGCTGCTCGGCCTGCTCACGGGCCTGCCCGCGCTGCCCTGGCTGGGCGCCTCGCTGCCGCCGCTCGCCGACCTGCCGCTGCTGCTCGCCGTCGGCGCCTCGGCGCTGGGCGCGCAACTCGCGATGACTGCCGCCTACGCGCGCGGGCCGACGCTGGTCGCGGCCACGCTGTCCTACAGCGGCGTGCTGTTCGCGGCACTGATCGACGTGGTCCTGTGGCGCCAGGTGCCCGCCGCGTCCGGGTGGATCGGCATGATCGCGATCGTCGCGGCTGGCGTGATGACCGTGCTGGCACGACGACCCGCGGCGCCGCCCCGGCGCTAAACTCGCGGCGCGAACACGCACCGGCACGACCGCAGGCGCGCAGCGCGCTGCGTGAGCCCGCGCCCGTACACGAGGACATTCGATGACCCAGACCCCTCCCCGCACCACCCTGGTCAGCACCGCCGAGGCGCAGGCGCATCTCGACGATCCGCGATGGATCCTGTTCGACTGCCGCCATGACCTCGCCGACGTGGAGGCCGGACGCCGCGCCTACGCGGTCTCGCACCTGCCCGGGGCACGCCTCGCGCACCTGGACGAGCACCTCTCCGCGACGAAAACCGGTCGCAACGGACGCCACCCGCTTCCCGATCCCCAGGCCTTCGCCCGCTGGCTCGGCGAGCAGGGCGTGGGCGCTGGGTCGCAGGTCATCGCCTATGACGCGAGCGGGGGCTATTACGCCGCCCGCCTGTGGTGGATGCTGCGCTGGCTGGGACACGACGCCGTGGCCGTGATCGACGGTGGCTTTCCCGCGTGGGAGCGCGAGTCCCGACCGCTCACCGCCGAGGTGCCGCAGCCGGTGGCCGCGACCTTCGTGGCCCGGCCGCGCGACGATCTGCGGGTCGACGCGCAGCGCGTGCTGGCGGCGATCGGGTCGTCGTCGATGCAGGTGGTCGATGCCCGCACGCCCGAACGGTTCGCGGGTCGCAACGAAACCCTCGATCCGGTCGGTGGGCACATCCCCGGCGCGATCAACCGGCTGTTCATGCTCAACCTCGAGGCCGATGGCCGCTTCAAGCCGGCCGACACGCTGCGCGCGGAGTTTCGCGCGCTCCTGGGGTCGCGTCCCGCCGCCGAGGTCGTGCACCAGTGCGGTTCGGGCGTGACCGCCTGCCACAACCTGCTCGCGATGGAGGTGGCCGGACTCGCCG
>Ga0315900_10007024_pt1 | contig 14903 bp, 14 predicted proteins | sample LakEriMetagenome_FD_203521 | JGI IMG/M metagenome (GOLD analysis project Ga0315900, IMG submission 203521) | Freshwater fungal communities from buoy surface, Lake Erie, Ohio, United States - Buoy 12 MA114 | ecosystem: Environmental > Aquatic > Freshwater > Lake > Lake biofilm | place: USA: Lake...
GTCATCGTGCCGATGCCGAATCAGCCGCAGGAATTCGCCCGCGTGCTCTACGCCACGCTCCACGCCCTCGATCAGCGCGGCCTCGACCGGGTCGTCGTCGATCCGTTGCCCGAGGGTGAGGATTGGCGGGCTATTCGCGACCGGCTCACCAGGGCTGCGACTGCCGGCGACTCGCCGTCGTGATGCCCCGCGACCTCACGCCGCCGGTGCCAGGATCTCCCGCAGGGCGGCCGCGATTTCCGGGTACTGGAACGTGAAGCCGGTGTCGAGGGCCACCTGCGGAATCACCCGCTGCGAGGCGAACAGCACCTGGGCGAACTCGCCGAACAGGAGCCGCAGGCCGATGTAGGGTGCCGGCATGAAGGCGGGCCGGTGCAACTGGCCGCCCAGCGCCCTCGTGAACTCGCTGTTGCGCACGGGGTGCGGCGCCACGGCATTCATCGGTCCGCGGATCGCCGGCGTGTCGGCCGCGTGCACGTACATTCTGGCCAGGTCGGCGACGTGGATCCACGGCATCCACTGCCGGCCGTTGCCCAGCGGGCCCCCGGCTCCCAGCTTGAACGGCGTGAGCATCTTGGCCAGGGCGCCGCCGCCGGCGCCGAGCACGATCCCTGTCCTCGCCGTCACGACCCGCACGCCGGATTCCTGGGCCGCCAGAGCCTCGTCCTCCCAAGCCGTGCAGACGCGTGCCAGGAAGTCGTCGGCCGGCCGTGCCGATTCGGTGAGCTCCTCGTCGCCCCGGTCGCCGTAGTAGCCCACCGCCGATGCCGAGACGAGGATGGACGGCTTGTGAGAGGCCTGCTTGATGCCCTGCACGAGGTGCCGGGTGCCGATGACGCGGCTGTCGCGGATGCGGGCCTTCTGGGCGGCGGTCCAACGGCCCTCGGCGACCGACTCACCGGCCAGGTGGAATACGGCGTCGATGCCATCGAACACGTCAGGGGAGGGAGGGCCCTCCATCGGGTCCCAGTGGACGATGCGACCGGCCAGGTGTCCGATCGACTGCTGTGCCCGTGCCGGGTTTCGGGACACGACGACCGGACGGTCGAGAAGCCGCAGCAGCCGCGGCCCGACAAACCCGCTGCCACCGGTGACCAGGGCCTTCATCGTACGATGCCTCCACGACAGGGACCGGTGGCCGGTCGGAAGTCTCCCGACCGTCTGTACCAAACCGGACCGGAAGTATAGACATGTCTCGCACCCCTGGCGTTCCGGAGCCGCATCCCACCCCTTGACCCGCCTCCCGTTTCCGCCGCGCGGCAGCCTGCGCCGTGACCTCGTCGTGACCGCCGCCGACGCCGCCGCCTACAGCGTGATGGTCGGCTGTGGCGAGACGTACCTGCCGGCCTTCGCGCTGGCGCTGGGCCTGGGGCCGGTGGCCTCCGGTCTCGTGGCCAGCGTGCCGATCCTGGTGGGCGCCACGCTGCAACTCGTGACGCCGCTGGCCATCGAGCGGATCGGCAGCAACCGAGGCTGGGTGATCGGCTGCACGGTGGTGCAGGCCGTCAGTTTTCTGCCGCTCATCTGGTGGGCGATCGGCGGCCGGGCGGAGCTCTGGCAGTTGCTGGTGGCGGCCAGCGCCTACTGGTCGGCCGGCATGGCCGGCGTGCCGGCCTGGAACTCGTGGATGGCCGCGCTCGTGCCCGACCGGATGCGCACCACCTACTTCGCGCAGCGGAACCGGCTCTCGCAGTTCGGCGTATTCGCCGGCTTCGTGGTGGGCGGCCTGGTGCTGCAGTTCGCGGAACCCCGCGGCCTGACGCTGCCGGCCTTCGCGATCCTGTTCGCCCTGGCCGCAACGTTCCGCCTCCTCTCCACCGCCTGCCTGTGGGCCTGCCGCGAGCCGCACCGGCCGCCGGGCGTCGATGACGGTGCGCCGCGACAGCCGCTGCCGGCCCGCGTTGCTGCGGCCGTGCGCGGCATGTGGGGCCGGCCTTCAGGGGCCCTCGTCGTCTACCTGTGTTGCTTCGTGTTCGGGGCCCAGTTCGCCGGCCCGTACTTCACCCCCTACATGCTGCGCGAGATGAAGTTCAGCTACCACGCCTTCATGCTCGTGTTCGCCACGAGCTTCCTGGCCAAGGCGCTGTTCATGCCCGCCATCGGCCGGCTGGCTTCGCGGATCGGCTCGGTGCGGCTCCTCTGGGTCGCCAGCCTGGCGATCGCGCCGCTGTCGTTGCTCTGGCTACCCTCCACGCACGTGGCCTATCTGGCGGGAGTGCAGGTGCTGGCGGGCACCTGCTGGGCGGCCTACGAGTTGGCGGTCACGGTGCTGTTCTTCGAGGCGCTCGGCGACCGCGAGCGAACCGGCGTTGTCACGGTCTACAACCTGGGCATCGCGGTGGCCACCGTGGCCGGCGCCGCTTGCGGCGGGCTCCTGCTGCGGTCGTTGGGGGAGACCCGCGGCGCCTATGCGGCGGTGTTCGCCGTGTCATGCCTGCTGAGGCTCGCCGTCTTGCCGCTGCTGCGGAGGGTCCGCGTCGCCCCGTGACGCACGCGGCATCGAAGGACAGCATGCGGGCCGGGACGCAGGGTGGCTCGTCGAGGCCGCCTCAAGCGCGTCAACCAGCCGGCATCTTCGCCTCGCGGGCGAGGCTTTCCAGGAACGTCCGCGCCCGGCCGTAGTCGCCGCCCGCGTATTCCCTGACGTGCTGCTTCAGGGTGTCGATGAACTTCGATACGGTGGTCTCGATCTCCTTGAGATCGTTGTACTGAATGCTGCCCCCGCTGGCGGCGCGGTGGGCGAACAGGGCGTCGAGCCGCTTGCGGTACTCGTCGTAGATGTCCTGCGTGAGAATGATCGGGTACTGGATGTGGCCGGTGACCGGGTCGAGTTCGGTCGAGCCTAGCCGCGGCGGAAGCGAACTCTGCGCCATGCGGATCGCCTGATCCTGCGTGACCCGCGGCCCGGCTTCCGCCGCCCGCGCTTCCTTGTTCACCTTCCGCATCTCGAAGTAGGTTTCCGTCCAACGGAGACGGTTTTGCATCTCCATCGTCTTGACCTCCTCCCAATTCTTGGCGGCCTGCGAGTTCAGGAGATTCTCCTGCCCCTGCGCTCGCATCATCTCCGAGTAGCCGTAGGCGGCGGCCTGCTGGGCCGTCGAGGCGTAGCCTCCCCGGTTGTAGCCGCCCCACTGGCCGGAGGCATTGCCGCCGCACAGGCAGCAGCCCACGGCCAGCACCCACGCCGCCCGTGCGGAGCGCCGGGGGCGGATCGCGGCGATGAGGCGAATGAGTCGGGACGAAAGCGCCGAACGGGAAGCCATGGTCGACCTCGAGGGGCGGGGAAAGGGGTGGCCTGTGCCCAGGACGGCATCAGACTTGCCACGTCCGAAAAACGTAGCCGGAGTATACTCAGGACCCCTGAACGTGGCGATTCGAGAAGTCCTGCCGCAAGGCGCGACTTCCGCCGGGGCCGTGTGTGCCGCCGATCGTGCGATCGGGGTACCAGCCGCCACGAAACCGCTTTCTTGGAGCATCACAGTCATGGAGTGCCTGCAGCGCCGCCGGTGGAACGCCCTGATCTGCATCCTCGCGCTGGTCGGCTGCACGAAACCGCAGCCGGCGACCCGCCCCGCAGACTCCGCGACCGCGGCCCCCGCCGCTCCGGCGGCCACGAAGCCGGCTGCTGCCGAAACCACGGCGCCGACGCTCGACTCCCTGATGTCCACGTTCTCGGCCAGTTCGGACGGCCTGGCCCGAGTGGTCGTGATCGACGAGATCGCCAAGTTCGGCCAGCGGGCGAAGCCGGCCCTTGATGAACTCGTCAAGGCATTCGGAGATGAGGATTCGCGGGTGCGCTGGCATGCCGCCCGTGCCGTGGGCCTGATCGGCGAGGATGCCCGTTCCGCGCTGCCGGCGCTGGTGGCGTTGCTCGCCGACAGCGACCCGATCGTGGTCACGCAGGCGGCCGCCGCCATCGGCTGCATCCAAGAGGACGATGGCCGCGAGACCCTTCCCGAGGCCGATGCCGCCGCCTACGCGGCCACGATCGACCCGCTCATGAAAACCGCGTTGCATCCCGATGGCCGCGCCCGGCGGTCCGCCATGCGGGCCCTGCGGCACGTGGCCCGGCGCTCCGGGAAGTCACGTGAGAAGATCGTCGATCTGTTCGCCGACCAGTTGGCGGACGCCGATCCCTCGGTCGTGCTCCCCGCTCTGCACACGCTCGCCGACATGGAGGATGAGGCGGTGCCGTTCCTGCTCGAATCGCTGCAGGGGCCGAAGTCCCGCTATTGGGCGACCCTGGCCCTCGCCGAAATCGGCCCCAAGGCGGCTCCAGCCACCGAGCCGCTGGCCGCATTGGCCAAGGCCGGTGAGACGGAGGAACGGCTGCAGGCGATCCTGGCCCTGGCCTCGATCGGCGAGAAAGCCGCGGCGGCGGCCCCCGTACTGGTTGCGGCGCTCGATTCCGACGACGACACGCTGCGGCATGCGGCGGCGTTCGCGCTGGGCAGTATCCGCTGTGCTACCGCCGACGAGTCGCTGCGGCGGGCCGCTGCCGGCAGCGACCCGTTCCTGGCATCGGTGGCCTCCTGGGCGCTGGCACGCATCCATCCGGACGACGCGAAACTGGTGGCCGATGCGGTGGGCCGGTTGCGCAAGGATCTCGATGGCTCGAGCCCCTTTGCCCACGCCGGGGCGGCGTCGGCGCTGTCGGATTTGGCCCCGGTGCTGACCAGCGACCTGCGCGGGGAAATCGCCACAGAGTTGGCCGACGCGCTCGGTGACGCCGATCCCAAGACCGGCATCGCCGCGGGAGCGGCGCTCGTCCGCCTCGGTGCCGACGCCGTGGCTGCGCTGCGGCCGAAACTCGGCGACGCGGCTCTGCGCCGCGCGGCCATGGACGTGCTGGCCGCCATCGGGCCGGCCGCGAAGCCCGCCCTCGACGACATGATCACGGCCTTGGCGGATGCCGAAGCCGAGTATCGGGCGGAAGCCGCTTTGGCCATCGCGGCCATCGGCCCGGATGCCGCGGCCGCCGTGCCCGCCCTGCGGAAAAACCTCGCCGATGAGTCGGCGGCACCCGCAGTCCGCTATGCAGCGGCCTTTGCCCTTGGCCGCATCGGTCCGGCGGCGATCGAGGCCGAGGCACTGCTGCGGTCGCTCGCGTCCGCGGAGGACGAGACCATGGCGACCGTGGCCGTGTGGGCGGCTCTCAAGGTCAAGCCCGAGGACAAGTCGCTGTTCGAGGCCGCGGTGCCGAGACTGCGGCGGGCGCTGCGTGGCGACCGGGAGATGGCGAGGCTCGAGGCGGCCGCTGCCCTTGGCGACATCGGTCCGGCGGCCGAGGCGGCCCTGCCGATCCTCGAGTTGGTGTCCGAGGAAGATGATTCGCGGGCCGTACGGGCCGCCGCCGCGCAGGCCTTGGCCAAGATCCGCGGCAAGTGACGCCCCCCGGGGCACGGCGCCGGCAGCCTGGCAAGGTCTGACGTCCCGGCTGCGCGGCCTGGAGATTCACCGGTCCCCACGCCGATGGGAGACGAGTCGGGGGCGGGCCCTCCGCGATATTCCTCGCTTCCGGGGGGCATGCCATGGCTGGGATGGGTCTGCTGCGGTCGCTGTGGCTGACGCGGTTCTCTCAGCCGGCCGGCGAGCGGGTGATCTACCGCCACGTGCTGCGGACGCCGCCGGTCCGGATCCTCGAGCTCGGCATGGGCATGCTCGTGCGGACGGAGCGGCTGTTGCAGGCGATCGGCTCGCGTCGCACCTCCGCCGAGGTGCACTACGTGGGCCTCGACCGCTTCGAGGCACGGATGCCGATGGACCCACCCGGCGTGTCGCTCAAACAGGCCCACCAGCGGTTGCATTCTCTGGCCCGGGTCCAACTCGTGCCGGGCAACGTCGATGCCTCGCTGTCGCGGCTCTGCAACCATCTGGGCGTGTTCGATCTGGTGATCATTTCGGCGGCCAACGACGAGCGTCATTTGGCCCGCTGCTGGTTCTTCCTGCAGCGGCTCACGACAAGTGCCACCACGGTGTTCGTCGAGTCCTCCAGCGGTGCCAGATGGACCGCCCTGCCCAAGTCGCGCATCGACGAACTGGCGGCCCAGACGGTGCTGAAGCGGGCCGGCTGACGTGCCGTCCCGGCACCGCGACCGGCGTGCCGACCGGGTTTGGAAGCTGACCATGGAAGCCGCTTTCCATCGGCTGCTAGAGTGACGGGGCTTTCGTTTCCCCATCCAACCGCCATCTCCGCCACCATGCCAGCCCCCCGCACCCTGCTCGACAAGATCTGGGACAACCACGTCGTTTACACGCCGCCCGGCGAACTGCCGTTGCTCTACATCGACCGTCACCTCGTCCACGAGGTGACCAGCCCACAGGCTTTCGAGGGACTGCGGCTGGCCGGCCGCCGGGTGCGCCGTCCGGAGGCCACCTTCGCCACGCCCGATCACAACGTGCCCACCAGCGATCGCCGGCTGCCCATCGCCGACCCCGTGTCGAAGCAGCAGATCGACACGCTGCGCGCCAACTGTCGCGAGTTCGGCGTGCGGCTTTACGACCTGGGGGACGCCGACCAGGGCATCGTGCACGTCATCGGCCCGGAACTCGGCATCACCCAGCCGGGCATGACGATCGTCTGCGGCGACAGCCACACGGCCACCCACGGCGCCCTCGGGGCCCTTGCCTTCGGCATCGGTACCAGCGAGGTGGAGCACGTTCTTGCCACGCAGACGCTGCGGCAGGCGAAGCCCAAGTCGCTGGAGGTGCGGGTCGACGGCGAACTCCGACCGGGCGTCACGGCGAAAGACCTCGTGCTGTATCTGATCGGACGGCTGTCGACCGAAGGAGGCACCGGGCACGTCATCGAGTACACCGGGGCCTGCATCCGCGGCCTGGGCATGGAACAGCGCATGACCGTCTGCAACATGTCGATCGAGGCCGGCGCCCGGGCGGGGATGATCGCCCCGGATGCGCTGACGTTCGACTACCTGCGCGGCCGCGACTTCGCCCCCCGCGATTTTGACCGCGCCGTGTCATCCTGGGAGCGGCTGCCGAGCGACCCCGGGGCCGTGTACGACCGCGTGGAGGCGTTCGCGGGAGCGGACATCGTGCCGCAGGTCACCTGGGGCACCAATCCGGCGCAGGTCACGGGTGTCGATGCGGCGGTGCCCGACCCGGGGTCGTTTGCCGACCCGAACGATCGGTCCAGCGCCGAGCGCGCCCTGGAATACATGGGCCTGCGCGGCGGCACTCGCATCGTCGACATCGCGCTCGATCGCGTGTTCATTGGCTCCTGCACGAACAGCCGCATCGAGGACCTGCGGGCTGCGGCCCGCGTGGTGCAGGGGCACAGGGTCGCCTCCACGGTGCGGGCGATGGTGGTGCCGGGCAGCGGCCGCGTGAAACGCCAGGCCGAGGAGGAGGGGCTCGACCGGGTGTTCCGCGACGCCGGATTCGACTGGCGTGAAGCGGGTTGCAGCATGTGCCTGGGCATGAACCCCGACACGCTCGCCCCGGGCGAGCGTTGTGCCTCGACGAGCAACCGTAACTTCGAGGGCCGGCAGGGGAAGGGCGGCCGGACGCACCTCGTGTCGCCGGCCATGGCGGCGGCGGCGGCGGTCACCGGCCATTTCGTCGACATCCGCGGCTGGGAGTATCGCTGACCATGCAAGCATTCACGACGCACAGTGGCATCGTCGCCGCGCTCGACCGGGCGAACGTCGATACCGACCAGATCATCCCCAAGCAGTTCCTGAAGCGGATCGAGCGCACCGGGTTCGGGCAGTTCCTGTTCTTCGACTGGCGGTTTCGGGCCGACGGCACCCCCGACCCGGCGTTCGAACTCAACCGTCCGGAGGCGGCCGGAGCGAGCATCCTGCTGGCACGGCGGAACTTCGGCTGCGGTTCGAGCCGGGAACACGCCCCCTGGGCGCTGGCCGATTACGGGTTTCGTGCCGTCATCGCTCCGACCTTCGCCGACATCTTCTTCAACAACTGCTTCCAGAACGGCATGGTGCCCATCCGCCTCGACGAGGCCGACGTGGATGAGCTGTTTCGGCGAGCTGCCGCGGCCACGGCCGCGGGGGGGCAGTACCGCATGCACGTCGATCTCCGGGAGTGTCGAGTGACCGACGACGCCGGATTCGCCCGGCCGTTCACCGTCGATGCGTTCCGGCGCCAATGCCTGCTGGAGGGGCTCGACGACATCGGCCTCTCGCTGCGGCACGCGGACCGGATCACGGCCTGGGAGGCGGCCCATGGCCTGCCTGCCGCGGCGGGCTGACGACGGGCGGGCAGGGAGCCGAAGCGATGGCAGCCACGCGGCGCGAAAAGATCGAGGCTATGCTGCGGGATGACCCGGGCGACATCTTCCTGCGCTACAGCCTGGCTCTGGAGATGGAGGCGGCTGGCGAGTGGCAGGCCGGCGTCGACATCCTCGAGGAACTGGCCCGGGGCACGCCGCCCTATGTGCCGGCCTTCCACATGGCCGCCCGGCACCTGGTGGCCCACGACCGCGTCGACGACGCCCGCCGGGCGCTCCGCGAGGGGATCGAGGCCGCCCGTGCCCAGGGCGAGTTGCACGCCGCCGGCGAGATGGCCGAGCTGCTCATGAGCCTCGGCGAGTCCGGCAGCGCGGAGTGAGTGGGCCGGGCCTCAGGGGCCGGGAATGGGTTCGGCCGCCTCGGCGCCGCGCGTGACGACGAAGCCCATCTCCTCGATCATCCGGTAGTCGGCCTCGGGAAGCTGGCCCTTGGTGGTCAGGTAGTCGCCGACGAACATCGAATTTGCGGCGTAGAGCCCGAGCGGTTGCAGGGTTCCCAGGTGGATCTCGCGGCCGCCGGCGATGCGGATTTCGGCGGCCGGGTTCACCAGCCGCATCATCGCCAGGCCCCGCAGGCAGTCCCGCGGCGTGATCCGGTTCACGTTTTCGAGCGGCGTGCCGTCGATGGCGTTGAGGAAGTTGAGCGGGATCGATTCCACGTTCATGCGGCGCAGGGCCAGGGCCATGTCGACCAGGTCATCGTGGGTCTCGCCCATGCCCATGATGCCGCCGCTGCAGAGTTGCAGGCCGGCCGACCGGCAGGCCTCCAGCGTGGCCACGCGGTCGGCGTAGGTGTGGGTGCTGCAGACCTCGCCGTAGTGTCGCTCGCTGGTGTTCAGGTTGTGGTTCACCTTGTCGACGCCGGCCGCCGCCAGTTGCCGGGCCTGCTCGGGCGTGAGCAGCCCCAGGCAGGCGCAGACGTTGAGGCCATGCTCCTGCTTGATGCGGGGCGTGATCTGGCAGACGAAGTCGATCTCCCGCTGCGTCGGACCGCGGGCCGAAATGACGATGCAGAATGTCTTCGATTGCCGTTCCGCGGCCAGTTTCGCCGCCTCCATCAACTTCGGTGCCGAGAGCAGGTTGTAACGCGGGATCTCCGCTTCCGAGACCTTCGACTGCGAGCAGTAGCCGCAGTCCTCGGGACAGAGGCCGCTCTTGGCGTTCATGAGGAAGAACAACTGCACCGTGTTGCCGAAGTGCCGGTGCCGCACGCGGTAGGCGGCCGCCAGCACGTCGAGCAACTCGGCGTCGGATGAATCGAGGATCGCCCGGGCCTCGTCGCGTTCCAGGGTTCCGCCGGCGAGCACGCGGTCGGCGAGGCCGTACCAGCGGGCCGGGTTGGTGTCGACAAGGGGCTCGGCGACGGACATGGTGCGGTTTCCGGGGGCAAGGGGCTGCGGGAAGGTCGGAGCGATCGGCGCAGAAGAATGTATGCGATCCGGGCCGCTGGTGCGAAGAGGCGGCCCGGCCGGCAGGACGGCCGCTCGAGCCCGCAACCGGAACCGGGCCCGTGCTGCTGCGGCCGCCGCCCGGCGGATCAGTCGAGCCGCGTGATCAGGCTCGAGTCGAAGGGTGGAAAACGCGGGTCGAGCCGTTCCAGCGTGCGGCGCACGAGCCGGGCCACGACCAGGTTGCGGTACCACTTCCGGTTTGCCGGCACGATGTGCCAGGGCGCGTGCTCCGTGTTGCAGCGGGTGAGGGCGTCGTCATAGGCCTTCTGGAAGTCGTCCCAGCGCTGCCGGTCCTCGAGGTCGTCGGGGCCGAGTTTCCACTGCTTTTTGGGGTCCCGGAGCCGGTCCTCGAGCCGCTGCCGCTGCTCCTTCTTGCCGATGTGCAGAAAGCACTTCACAAATGTCAGGCCGCCGTCGGCGAGCAGTTTCTCGAACGCATTGATCTGGTCATAGCGCGGCTCCCACACTCCGCGCGGCACCAGTTTCCGCACGCGCACGACCACCACGTCCTCGTAGTGGGAGCGGTTGAAGACGCCGATCCGGCCGTGCGGCGGCACGGCGGCGTGCACCCGCCAGAGAAAGTCGTGCGACAGTTCCAGCGCGCTGGGCGCCTTGAAGCTGCGGATGTCGAGGCACTGCGGGCTGATCCCGCTGGCCAGCATGCGGATCGTGCCATCCTTCCCCGACGTGTCGATCCCCTGCAGCACGACCACCAAGGCCCGACGGGCCTCGGCGAACAACCGGTAGGCGAGTTCGTCGAGCGCCTCGCAGTGCCGCCGCGTCTCCGCCTCGGCCTCGTCGCGGTCGAGCCCTTCGTGATGGTCGGGGTCGAAGTCTGCCAGGCGGATGTCGCGGCCGACCGGCACCTGCAGAGGCTGTTCCATGGCGTGGTTCCTCCCGGGATGGATGGGAGTGTACCACCCGCGAGCGGGTCAGCCTTGGGCGCTCGAATAGAACATGGCGCGCGAGCTGAGCGGCCGCTGCCGGCGCCGCCGTGGACGGGGCGGGGCGATCATCCGGGAGTCGAGCACGTCGGCCACGAGGCGGGCCGCGTTCATGTCCTGCGGATTCAGCCCGGCCATGTTCTCGTCGAAGTGCTGGTCGAATTCCAGCACCTCCTCGATCGTCCACACCTGGGTCGCGCGGACGGCACAGGGCTCGCCATCGACGAGAATCGTGAACTGAGCGGTGGCCGAGCCGGCGGTGCACTGGTTCACGGGGCGGGGGAGGGTGGCGTGCATGGATCTGTCTCCGGGGGGCTGTGGCGGGCGGGCCGCCGACATCTGAATCGAACGTGCATACGGCGTGCCGAAGCCGACGGTTCGCGGCCGCTGCCGCCAGCAACGCTGTCGCCGTCACAGCCCGCCCAGATTCGCGCCGAATGTGCCGTCCTGGAAATCTGGGACGGGAGGAGAAAGAGAGGGCGATTGAAAAATCTTCCGCACGGTTCAGGTTGCGGGACCTTCGTCACCCGCGCCGTCGGCGCCCACCGCCTCTCCGCGCCGGATGCGATCGCGGATCCGTGCCGCGAGTTCGTAGTCCTCGGCCCTCACGGCCTCCGCCAACTGCTCGTCGAGTGTCCGGCCCACTTCGTAACGGCGGCGAACGCTCTCCCGCATCTCCTCCAGCCGGCGCACCAGTTCATCGTCGGCATACTGTTCCGCCGCGTCGTAGCGGGCGAACAGGTCCTTGAACCGCGTCAGGCCGCTGTTGATCTCGCCGATCGCGCTCTCCGGCCCGTCCTCCTGCAGCGCGGCCAGGGCCGAGGCCTGCACGCGGTGGAAGAGCACGAACGGCCGGTACTGCTCGTGGGACAGCGTCCACTCTTCGTCGGGGGAGTGCTCGCGCACGAAGTCCATGAACGCCAAGCTGTGGTCGGCGTCGCGGGCGGCACGGCGGTATTCGCGGAGCGACAGCCAGCACAGCCGCCGCTGGTAGAACTGCACGAACTCCCGGTCGGACTCCGCGCACTGCTCCTTGCTGAGTCGAAAGCCGCTTCCCTCGCGGATGACCTCGCTCACCAGGTAGTCGTAGTAGGTTTCGGCGCCGTTGGGCCGCTGCCCGTCGGGCCGCAGATCGGTCTCCATCTGCACGAGGCCCATGTCGATCCGCATCTGCAGGACCTCGCGGCCGTTGCGGGCCTTCACGAGGCGGGCGTTGACCTCGCCAGGTTGAAAGTTCCAGTTCTTGAGCAGCGTGTCGATGTCGCGGGATGTCGCCATGGTGCTGTCCTGCGGCGGGCGGCGGAACGCGGGCGTCACTGCCCACACGCCGATTATACCCGCCCGCCCGCGCGGTCGTCCGTGTCAGCCGTCATCCCGCTGCGGACGGCGCGATCGTTTCGTCTGGGCGCGGTGTTTTTTCCCCTCCAGTCGTGCCGCGATCGCGGACCGCGGCACGCGGGTGGGGCGCCGCGATTTCGGCGGCCGCAGGCCGCGCTGCAGGATCGCCGTCAGCTTGGCCAGACAGTCGGCGACGTTGCGTGGCTGCTCGCGGTGCTGCTGGCTGCTGATCACGAGCGCCCCGTCGACGGTGAGTCGCGGACGCTCCCGGGCCAGAACTCGCTGGCGCACGTCCTCCGGCAGGTGCGGGCAGTGCAGCAGATCGAATCGCAGTTGTGCCTTGGAACTGGTGCGGTTGACGTGCTGGCCGCCCGGGCCCCCGGAGCGGGCGAACTGCCACTCGAGTGCCTGTGCCGGGATCACGATGTCGCGGTTCCCGTGCCCGATCCGGATCTGCTTGGTGCTGGCCATCGCACGCTCCAGTGTGCGGCTATGATAAGGGCTGGCCGCGATGCAGATCCCATCGCCCGGGTCCCGGCGCGGCTTCCTCGCGGAGGCCGCGTGCATGTCATCGGTAGGCCGGCGTGGCCGGCTGTGGCTGTTTTCCTGGCTGCCGTTGGGCCTGCTCGCCGCCGCCATGCCGGCGGCCGGCTCCGCCGCCGACGCCAAGGCGATCCCAGACCTCGCCACCCGACGGGGCGAGGACTGGGGGGCCTTCCTCGGGCCGTCGGGAAACGGCCGCAGCAACCTGACGGGCATGGCCGTCCCCTGGCCGGCGGCGGGGCCGCGGATCGCCTGGCACTGCGAGGTGGGAGAGGGCTACTGTGCGCCGGCCGTGGCGCTCGGCCGCCTGCTCGTCTTCGACCGCATCGGCCGCGACAACCGGCTGCGCTGCCTGCACGCCGAGACCGGCGCCAAACTCTGGGAGGAGCGCTATCCCACCGATTACGCGGACATCTTCGGCTACGACGGCGGGCCGCGTTCGGCACCCGTGATCGCTGGCGACCGCGTGCTCACGTTCGGGCCAGAGGGACGGCTCGAATGCCGCGACCTCGCCGACGGAGCCAGCCTGTGGCGGGTCGATACGACGCAGGCCTACCAGGTGGTGCAGAATTTTTTTGGCGTCGGTGCGACGCCGTTGGTTTTGGAGGTGGGGGGCCGCCGGCTGGTGATCGTGCCGGTCGGGGGCAGTCCGCCGGGGTCGGCACCCCCGGCGCCCGAACGGCTCGATCTCGTGAAGGGGCTCGACAGCGGACTGGTGGCCTTCGACCTGGCCACCGGCCGCGAGGCCTGGCGGGCCTCGGCCGAACTGGCCAGTTACAGCACACCGCTGGCCGCCCGCATCGAGGACCGCGACGTGGTGCTGGCCTGGATGCGGGACCACTTCCTCGTCGTCGATCCGGCCGGTGGCGCGGTCCTGGGCCGGTTGCGCTGGCGTGACGACCAGGTGTTCAGCGTGGTGGCGGCCAGCCCCGTGGTCCGCGGCGTCGAAGCCTTGCTCTCCGAATGCTACGGTCCCGGCAGCGTGGTGCTCGATCTCGCCAGGCTCGCCGCCGGGGACGGGCCCGCGGTCGTGCGGCAGGATCGGCCCAAGGCCCGTCCCGACCGGTCCCTCAAGGCCCATTGGGCGACGCCGGTGCTCCACGAGGCCCACGTCTATGGATCGAGCGGCCGCAACTCCGGCGACGCCGGCCTCGTGTGCGTCGACTGGAAGACGGGCGAGGTGGCCTGGAGCACGGCCGGCTTCGGTCGGGCCAGTGTCGCTCTCGTGGGCGGCCACTTGATCGTGCTCGGCGAGTTCGGCGATCTGGCGCTCGTGGAGGCGAATCCCGTGCGGTACGTGGAGGTCTCGCGAACGCGGTTGGTCGATCCCGCCGTCGGGGCCGGCCGTGCCGCCGAATTGCTCGCGCCTCCCTGCTGGGCGGCCCCGGTGGTGGCGCGGGGGTTGCTCTACGTCCGCGGCCGGGGCCGGCTCGTGTGCGTCGATCTCTTGGACGCACCCTGACATCGGGACGGCAGGGGGCGGATTGTCAAGTGCGGATCGATGCCCGCTGCTGGCAGCCGCCGCCGCCCGGCCAACCCCAAGATTCGCGGCGGCCGTGAAGGCCCGGTCGCTTCTCTGGACACTCTGCGCCGGGCGGTTCCATACTCTGGCCCTTCGAGGCGGGAGATCGCGCCCCCGCGGCGCCCCACACAGGAACGGAATCATGCTCGACGTCGCGATCAGTCAGGTGACCACGCCGCGCTGGGAACTGCCGGAAGAACTCGCCTGCCTCGGCGCCGCAGGCTTCGCTGCGATCTCGCTGTGGAGGCCGAAACTGTCCGATTCGGGCCCGGCGGCCGCAGCCCGGCAGATCTCCGCAGCCGGTGTGCGGATTTCGAGCCTGCAGTGGGCTGGCGGGTTCACCGGCGGCGACGGCCGCTCGTTCGCCGAGAGCATCGACGACGCATTGGAGGCGATCGAGGCGGCGCAGATTCTCGGGGCCCCGGTGCTCGTCGTGCACGGCGGCTGCCGGGGGGGCCACACGCGGACGCACGCGGGACGGCTCCTCGTGCAAGCCATCGAGTCGCTCCTGCCGCGGGCTCGCGCGGCGGGCGTGACGCTGGCCGTGAAGCCCGTGCACGTGGCGGCCGGGGGCGGCTGTTTCCTCACCGATTTGGGCGAATCGCTCGAGCTTGTGGATCGCTTCGCGGACGCCGGCGTACGGCTGGCGCTCGACCTCTGGCATTTCGGCCAGAACTCCGGGCTGGGCGAATTGGTCGGCCGCCTCGCCGCCGCCGCCGCCATCGTCCAGGTCGCCGACCGCTGCGGCCCGCCGACCCTCGACGCCGACCGGCTGCCGGCTGGTCACGGGTCGCTGCCGCTTGAGTCGCTGGTCGCCGACCTGCTGGATGCCGGTTACA
>Ga0315900_10007026_pt1 | contig 14901 bp, 13 predicted proteins | sample LakEriMetagenome_FD_203521 | JGI IMG/M metagenome (GOLD analysis project Ga0315900, IMG submission 203521) | Freshwater fungal communities from buoy surface, Lake Erie, Ohio, United States - Buoy 12 MA114 | ecosystem: Environmental > Aquatic > Freshwater > Lake > Lake biofilm | place: USA: Lake...
GCGAATTCGTGGCGCTGGGACGCCTGCCATGGAGCCCGGGCGGCTGGCCCGGTGCCCCGTGGCACGATCCGCCGGACGCCGTGGTCGAGCAGGAACTGGCTGCATTCGGACTCGAGCCGATGGCCGATGCCCGGCTGGGCGAACTGTCGGGCGGACTGCGCCAGCGTGCCCGGCTGGCCCAGCTGTTTGCGCAGCGGGCGGGCGTGCTGCTGCTCGACGAGCCCGGGACGTATCTTGACCTCTCGAGCCAGGCCTTGCTCGCGCGCCGGCTGCAGGCCTGGTGCGAGGGGCGGGCCGGCACGGCGCTGGTGGTGGTCCATCCCTCGGGCTGGCCGATGGCGCCCGACCAGCGGCTTGCACTGATGATGCCGGAGGGCGGCCTCGCGACCGGGCAGGCGAAGGCCCTGGTGGAGTCGGGGCAGGTCGAGCGGGCGCTCGGTTGCAGGCTGGGCCGCTTCCGTCACGAAGGGCGCGAGGTGTGGCTGCCGGCCTGAGCCAGCCGGCTCGGCGCCGGGGTGGCCGGACCCGGGTGGTATAGTCGGCGCTTTTCGCCGGGTGGGGTCGACGCGGTCGCCGCCCCGCGCGAGCGAGACCCGTCCCGACCCATGATCCGATCCCTGCTGCGCCGCATCTTCTCGGGGCCGGCCCGCACGACGCGCCGCGGAGCACCCGCCGTGATCGCCCGCGAGGCGCACGGCATCGGCCGCGACAGGATCAGCCCGGGTGCGCTGCGCGTGGCCAGCACGCTGCAACAGCACGGCTACGAAGCCTATGTCGTCGGGGGGGCCGTACGCGATCTTCTCGTCGGCCGCACGCCGAAGGATTTCGACGTGGCGACCAACGCCACCCCCGAGCAGGTGCACGCGCTGTTCCGCCGCTCGCGCATCATCGGGCGCCGCTTCCGGCTGGTCCACGTGCTCGCCGGGCCGGAGGTGATCGAAACGGCCACCTTCCGCGGTGACGGTGCCCCGCCCGACCCCGAGGAGGCCGAGGAGGCCGTCGATGCCGTGGACGGTCCCCGACCGGCCGGTCGCCGCGCCCTGCCGGTGGCGGGAGTGCGGCAGACCGACGAGCATGGCCGGCTGATCCGCGACAACGTGTACGGGAATCGCGAGCAGGATGCCGCGCGCCGCGACTTCACCGTCAACGCGCTGTTCTACGACCCGAGCAACGAGACGATCATCGATTTCCACGGCGGGGTGGCGGACGTGCGCCGTCGGTCGCTGCGGATGATCGGCGATCCGGCTCGGCGCTACCGCGAAGACCCGGTGCGCATGCTGCGGGCCGTGCGCTTCGCCGCCTCGCTGGGCTTCGAGATCGAGCGCGGGACCCGCGAGCCTATCGCCGAGTTCGCGCCGCTGCTCACCCACGTACCGCCGGCCCGCCTGTTCGACGAGACGCTCAAGCTGCTGCTGGGCGGTGGCGCGGTGAGCGCCGTCGGACGGCTGCGCAGCGAAGGCCTGCACCACGGCCTGTTGCCGATGCTCGACGTGATCCTCGAGCAGCCCCTGGGCGAGCGTTTCGTGATGAAGGCGCTGGAGAACACCGACGCCAGGGTCAACGCCGGCCGCAGCATCTCGCCGGGCTTCCTGTTCGCCACGCTGCTCTGGCACGAGCTGCTTGCGCAGTGGGAGCGGGAGCGTGGCGAGGGCGGTGGCAAGCCGCCGATGGTCGCGATGTCCGATGCGATGGACGGGGTGATCGCGCGCCAGGTCGAGCGTCTGGCGATCCCGCGCCGGTTCACCGCGCAGATGCGCGAGATCTGGATGCTGCAGCCTCGCTTCGAGCACCGTTCCGGTCGACGTCCGTTCCGGCTGCTCGAGCAGGAACGCTTTCGGGCCGCCTACGATTTCCTGCTGCTGCGATGCGAGAGCGGCGAGATCGACGCGGAACTCGGGCAGTGGTGGACACGGTTCCAGCACGCGGCGGAGTCCGAGCGCGAACAGATGCTGGTGGCCGACTCCCCCGCCGCAGGTCGGCCGCGGCGTCGGCGCCGTCGATCCGGGCGCGGGGGGCGCGCAGGGGGGGACGGTGACCCCGCGTGAATCCGCGGCGCTCGCGTCCGCCGCCTGCGGCCCGGCCGCCGGGCGCTCGCCGCGGGCGGCGGGGGCGGTGCGGGCCTATGTCGCGCTGGGTGCGAACCTCGGCGAGCCATCCGTGCAACTGGCGGATGCGGCGCGGGCGATCGCGCGCCTGCCCGGCACCCGGATGGTCGCGGTCAGTTCGCTGTATCGAAGCGCGCCGGTGGGCTATCTCGACCAGCCGGAGTTCTGCAATGCGGTGGTGGCCGTGGACACGACGCTGGCTCCCCGCGAACTGCTCGACGCGCTGCTCGCGCTGGAGACCGCGTGCGGGCGCACGCGGTCGTTTCGCGATGCGCCGCGCCGACTGGACCTCGACCTGCTGATGCACGGCGAGGCTCGCATCGCCGAGCCCGGCCTCGAACTGCCGCATCCGCGCATGGCCGCGCGCGCGTTCGTGCTGAGGCCACTGGCCGAGATCGCGCCCGGCTGCCGCGTACCCGGGCTCGGGCCGGTCGCCGCGCTGCTGCCGGCCGTTGCCGCGCAGGCCATCGAGCGCGACGGGCCGCTGCTCGCGGCCGGTGAGCTCGAGCGGTTGTCGGGCGAGCACCGGGCGGATCCGATGCCATGAACTGGCCCTCCCGATTGAGGCATGTGGTGGTCGAAGGCCCGATCGGCGCCGGCAAGACCACGCTGGTGCGCCGCCTCGTGGCCGTGGCGGGTGGCAGCGAACTGCTCGAGCGGCCGGGCGACAACCCGTTCCTCCCGGGCTTCTACGAGGATCCGCGGCGCTATGCGCTGCCCGTGCAGCTGTTCTTCCTGTTCCAGCGCGTCGAGCAGCTGCGCGCACGGGCCCAGGGCGATCTCTTCGGCCAGGTCACCGTCGCGGACTTCATGCTGGAGAAGGACCCGCTGTTCGCCCGCCTGACGCTCGAGGACGACGAATACCGGCTCTACGAACAGGTGTACGAGCGGCTCAAGCCAGAGATCCCGGCGCCGGACCTGGTGATCTACCTGCAGGCCTCCACCGATCGGCTGGTCGAGCGGGTCCGTCGGCGCGCGATCGGCTACGAGCGTCGGATCAGCGAGGAGTACCTCGAGCGGCTCGCCGCCAGCTACAGCCAGTTCTTCTACCGCTACGAGGCGGCGCCGGTGCTGATCGTCAACAGCGACCACCTCGATTTTTCCGAGGGCGACGAGGACTTCGGCCTGCTCCTCCAGCAGATGGCCGACATGCGCGGGCGCCGCGCGTTCTTCAGCCGGGGCGGCTGAGCGCCCCGGCCAGCGTCCGTGCGTTTGCATCCCGCTGGCGGGCGGACGATACTCGCCACCCGCGGCGCTCGACGCCGCCCGCCCAGCCCACTGCCATGACTCCCCCCTACGGTACCGCCGGACAGCCCTCGGCCAGCGGCCCGGCCACGGCCGATACGCCGCGCCTCGCGCGAGTGACCCTGCATACCCTTCGCCAGATGGCCGGGCGCGGGGAACCCATCGCCATGCTCACCGCCTACGACGCCAGCTTCGCGTCGCTGCTCGAGCGCGCCGGAGTCGACACCATCCTCGTGGGCGACTCGCTCGGCATGGTGGTGCAGGGACGCGACTCCACGCTGAGCGTGTCGCTGCGCGACATGGTCTACCACACCGAGTGCGTGGCACGCGCCGCGACGAAGGCCTTCATCGTGGCCGACATGCCATTCGGCTCCTTCCAGGTCAGCCCCCAGCAGGCGTTCGAGAATGCGGCCTCGTTGATGGCCGCCGGTGCGCAGATGGTGAAGATCGAGGGTGGCGTGGCGATGGTGGAGACCGTGCGTTTCCTCGTCGAGCGCGGCGTGCCCGTGTGCGCGCATATCGGGCTCACCCCGCAGTCGGTCCACCAGCTGGGCGGCTACCGCGTGCAGGGCAGGGACGCCGACGCCCAGGCGCGCCTGCGACACGAGGCGTCCGAACTCGCGGCGGCCGGAGCCGGCCTGCTGCTGTTCGAGGCCATCCCGGCTGCGCTGGCCGCCGAACTGACCCGCGCCTGCCCGGTCCCCACCATCGGCATCGGCGCCGGCGTGGACTGCTCCGGGCAGGTGCTGGTGCTGCACGACATGCTCGACGTGTTCCCCGGGCGCAAGGCGCGGTTCGTCAGGAACTTCATGCAGGGGGCCGGCAGCATCGAGGCGGCCGTTGCCGCCTACGTGCGCGAGGTCAAGGCGCGTACCTTCCCCGGTCCGGAGCATTCCTTCTAGCCCTGGCCCCAGCCCTCCGTCTACACACCAGGCCGTCATGGACGTGATCCACTCCGTTGCCGCGCTGCGCGAGCGGCTCCAGCGCGAACCCAACAACGTGTTCGTGCCCACGATGGGCAACCTCCACGACGGGCACATCCAGCTCGTGCGGCTCGCCAAGCCGAGGGCCGCCTGCACGGTCGTGAGCATCTTCGTGAACCGCCTGCAATTCGGCCCTCGCGAGGACTTCGATCGCTATCCGCGTACGCTGCAGGCGGACTGCGAGAAGTGCCGCTCCGCGGGGGCCGACGTGGTGTTCGTGCCCGACGAGCGGGAGATCTACCCCGAGCCGCAGACCTTCGTGGTCGAGCCCTCCGCGCTCCAGCACGTGCTCGATGGCGCGGTGCGCCCCGGGCACTTCCGAGGGGTAGCCACCGTCGTGCTCAAGCTGTTCAACATGGTCCGTCCGCACGCCGCGCTGTTCGGCAAGAAGGACTACCAGCAGTACATCGTGCTGCGCGACATGGTCCGGCAACTCGCCTTGCCGATCGAGATCATTCCCGCCGAGACCGTGCGCGCACCCGACGGACTCGCGCTGTCTTCGAGGAACTCCTACCTCTCCGGGAGCGAGCGAGCCGAGGCCCCGCAACTGCATGCAGTGCTGATGCGCGCGCGGGCGCGGGTGCTGGCCGGCGAACTGCACGGGCGCATCGAGCGCGAGTCGCACGACGAGTTGTCGGCACGGGGATGGCAGCCCGAGTACCTCGCGGTGCGCCGCCAGAGCGACCTGCAGCCGGCGACCGCCGCGGATCGACGCCTGGTCGTGCTGGCGGCTGCGCGCCTGGGACGCACGCGGCTGATCGACAACGTCGAGGTCGAGCTTCCCTGAGCGCCGGCGCGCTCGCGCGCCGCGCGAGGGCTGGCCGGCTGCCGGTCGCGCCGGTCAGGGCATCTGGATGCGGCCCCCGCCGCCGCCGGCGCCGGGCAGCCCGCCCGGCCCGATCGGCCCCTTCGGGATGACCAGGCCGGAGGCTGCCTGGCGCCGCATTTCCTGGATCTCGCGCACTGCGCGTTCGATGCCTTCGCGGGCGGCGTCTGCGTAGTTGACCACCGCCTCGGCGAGCGTCCCGCCCGGCACGTCGAAGGACAGCGGCAGGGCACCGGCGGGGGTGAGGATCTGCGCTTCGCCGACGAAGCGCATCGGCCGGGCGGGATCCTGGCTGCCATCGAGTTTCACCGGTACGAGGCAACGCAGCGTGCCGACCTTGCCGTCGGTGTAGATCTCCTCGCGACAGAGGGCCTCTCCATCCATCACGGGTTCGGGCATGCGGTCTTCCGGGCGTTCGGCCATGGGCTACTCCGTCGTGGTTCAGGGGGTCTTCGGGATGGGGATGGCTCAGCGCGAGGTGCCGGCGCCTGCCAGCGCCTGGTCGGCGGCACGGCGAGCGGCCTCGCGCACGGTGCCCGAGGGCGAGGCCGAGCAGGATGCCGCGACCTGATCGAGCACGCGTGTTCGATTGCGGGCAGTCGGAATGAGGCCCCGCCCCGCGCGTTCGAAGCGCGCGTTCACGTAGCCCTCCGCCCAGTTGTCCGTTCGCGGCACCGGGCCACGGGCCCTCGCCTCCAGCCACGGGCCGCATGCGCTGCGCCCGGGACCGGGAGGGGTACCCTCCGCCGTCTCGTGGGCGGCGTTCGCCTCGACCATCGCGCGCCCGACCAGCAGGGTGACGTCGCGGATCGCGCGTCCGGCGTCCGCCCGGCATCCGTCGGTCAGCAGCGACACGACGCGGCGCTCGGTCTCCGGGTTGTCGGCCACCCGCCGCCCGGTGGCATCGGCCACGCCGGCCACGTAGCCGAGCGCGAAGGGTTCTACCGAGTCGAGGATGCCGCGGGCGAGCGCTCCCTGTGCGCCGACGGCAGGCAGGTAGCGTTCGCACAGCCACGAGCCGACCGAGACCGACAGTTCCTCGGGATCCGGGGCGCGGATCCCGTTGCCCTGCGTGGCTCCCGCCACGCAAAGCGATGCGAGGCAGGCGGCCGCGCGCAGGGTGCGCGCGAGGCGGGGGACGGGGGACTGGAGGCTCGGCATGGGGCGGAGGTGGCGGGCGCGGCGGTGCGGCGACGAGGCGAGGATACCTGCGCAGGCCTCGCGCGTGTTCGCGGTCGAACGGCTAGACTAGGCCGACGTCGAACCCTGCGGCATCGTCGCCGTCCCGCATCATGGCCCCGGCATCACTGCGCGCCGTCGCGCTGCTCCTCCCCGTCGCCATCGCCTCGGGCCCGGCGTCGGCGCAGTCCGGCTACCCGGCCCGCCCGGTCCGCCTGATCGTGCCCGGGCCGCCCGGCGGCGGGGCGGACATCCTGTCGCGCGCCATCGCCCATCGTCTCGCCGAGAGCATGGCCCAGCCCTTCGTGGTGGACAACCGGGCCGGCGCGAGCGGCATCATCGGTACCGAACTCGTGGCGCGCGCGGTCCCCGACGGCTACACGCTGCTCATGGGCCACAGCGGCACGCACGCGATCAACGCCAGCCTCAGGAAGTCGCTTCCCTACCATCCGATCCGGGACTTCACCGCGCTCGCCCTGGTCGCGACGGTACCCAACGTGCTGGTGGTCAATCCGTCGCTGCCTGCCCGCGACGTGCGGGCACTGATCGCGCTGGCCCGGGAGCGCCCCGGTGCACTGACCTACGCGTCGGCCGGCACCGGATTCTCGCAGCATCTCGCCGGCGTGCTGTTCGCCGACATGGCCCGCATCAACCTGCTGCACGTCCCCTACAAGGGCAGCACGCCGGGGCTGTCCGACGTGATGGCCGGGCATGTGGCGATGATGTTCCCCAACGTCACCACCGCCCTTTCCCACATCCGCAGCGGGCGCCTGCGCGCGCTCGGGGTCACCTCCCGGCAGCCGAGCGCGGCGCTGCCCGGGGTTCCCCCGGTGGCCGAGGCGCTCCCCGGCTACGAGGCCGTGGCGTGGTTCGGCCTGTTTGCGCCCGCGGCGCTGGCTGGCGAGCGCGCCCGCCTGCTGGAGGCCGAGGCGGGACGCGCGCTGGCCGATGCGCGGGTGGCCGAGATGCTCCGCGGCCAGGGGGCCGATCCCGCCGCGCTGACCGGTGCGCGGTTCCAGGCGTTCGTCGAGGCGGAAATCGCCAAGTGGGCGCGGGTGGTGAAGAGCGCCGGACTCGAACTGGAGTGAGCGCCGGCACGGACGCGCGCATGCCGCACCGCGCGCGCGGGCGGTATGCTCGCGAGCCACGCCGGTCGCGCGTGCGCGCGACCGTTCCTCTCGCCGTGGAGGTCTCCAGGATGAACACGATGGCTGATGGCCGTACCGTTGCCGGGCCCGTTCCGGGCGAGTCGCTCGTTGCCCGCGATCCGTGCGTGCTGTGCGGGGAGTCCGCGGCGACCGTGCTGTCGCTGCGCGACCGCGACGGCGCTCCGCTGCGCACCGTCGCATGCTCGGGCTGCGGTCTGGTGCGGACCGATCCCATGCCCGATGCCGCGCAGATCGACGAGTTCTACTCGAAGCGCTACCGGCTCGACTACAAGCAGGCGTACGCACCGTCGCGCCGGCACCTGCTGCGAGCGGGCAGGGTCGCGCTGGACCGGCTCTCGCGCCTGCCTGTCCTCGCACCCGGGGCGCGCCGCGCGCTCGACGTCGGGGCGGGCGGGGGCGAATTCGCCTACCTCCTGGGCAGGAGTACCGGGCTCGCGGTGAAGGGTATCGAACCGAACCGCGGCTATGCCGAGCACGCGCAGCGGGAACTCGGCCTCGACCTGCAGATCTGCTCGTTCGCCGAGGCGCAACCCGGCGAGGCCGTGTTCGACCTGGTCACGATGTTCCACGTGCTCGAGCACCTGCGCGACCCGGCGGCGGCGCTGGGCAGGGTGCGCGAATGGCTCGCACCGGGCGGTCTTGCCGTGATCGAGGTACCCAACGTCGAGGCGACCTGCCAGGCGCCCGGGCACCTCTACCACTTCGCGCATCTCTACAACTTCAATCCCGCCACCCTCGAGCGCATCGGCGAGCGTGCCGGACTCCAGCCGGTGGCCTGCTGGGTGTCGCCCGACGGAGGCAACGTGTGCGTGACGTTCCGTCGGCCCCAGGCGGACTGCCCGTCGCCTCCCCCTCCCGGGCACCTGCCCAGCAGCGCCCAGCGCGTGCTCGCGGTGCGACGCGCGCACACCTCGCTCGCCCATTACGCGAGCGGACAGCCGCTGGCACGCGCCGTCCGGCGCCTGGGTTCCCGGCTCGGCGAGTCGAGCGCGAGCCGCCGTCTGCCTGCGGCTCCCCGGGCCCTGCTCGACGCGTTGCTTGCCGCCGGAGGCAGCCGCGGGGCATGACCGATGCCGAGGGGGCTCGGTTGGCTAGTAGCCCCTGGGGCGTTCGTCGAGCAGCCGGTGCCAGGTCTGGAGTCGCGTCGGATGCACGTCGCCGCGGGCGACCGCCGCGAGTACCGCGCAGTCGGGTTCCGAGCGATGCGCGCAGTCCCCGAAGCGGCACTGCCCCATCAGCGCACGAAACTCGCGGAACGCCGAGGCCAGTTGCCGGCGATCGAGGTGCGCGAGGCCGAATGCCTGCAGGCCGGGTGAGTCGAGCAGGTCGCCGCCGGCGGGAAGGGCGTACAGGCGGCTCGAGGTCGTGGTGTGCCGCCCGCTGTCGAGCGCGATCGAGATGTCCCCGGTCGCCGCCCGCGCCTGCGGCACCAGCGCGTTGATCAGCGTCGACTTGCCCATGCCCGACTGGCCGATGAGGAGCGTCCGGCGCCCGGCCAGTCGTTCGAGCAGGTGTCCCGCCCCCTCGCGCGCCGACACGCCGATCACCGGATAGCCGAGCGCGGTGAACGGCGCCAGCCGCCCGCGCGCCGCATCCTCTCCGGGAAGATCGATCTTGTTGAGCGCGATCGCCATGTCGAGTCCGGCCGCCTCGGCGGCGATCAGGCACCGGGATACGAGGTCCTCGGAGAACGCCGGTTGCAGGGCGACCACGCAGAGGACGGCGTCGAGGTTGGACGCGAGGAGTTTTTCGCGGAAGGCATCGCGCCGGAACATCAGGTTGCGCCGGGGCTCGATCGATTCGATCACGCCCTGCGCTGCATCGCGTCCCTCGGCCGGCAGCGCGAGGCGTACCCGGTCTCCGCAGACCGGTTCGAGTCGACGGCCGCGCACCACGCAGCCGATGGCGGTGTCGCCTGCGTCCGGCATCACCTCGACATGCCGGCCGAAGGTGGCGACCACCACCCCCCCTCGGGTGACGACCGGGCCCGGTCGTGAACCGGGTGGCGACCGTGGCTTCAGGAGGCGTACTCCCGGGGCGATGGCGAGCGGACGGTCACGCTAGGCCACCAGCGCGTCGTGGCGCGCGGCGCAGATGAAGTCGTTTTCCGTGAGGCCGCCGGCCGAGTGCGTGATGAAGCGTACGCTGCAGCGGGCGTAGGCGACCTCGAGGTCGGGATGGTGGTCCTGCGCGTGCGAGATCCACGCACTCGCGTTCACGAAGGCGATCGTGCGGTGGTAGTCCGCGAAGCGGAATTCGCGCACCAGGTATCCGTTGTCGATCCGCCACCCGGCCACTTGCTCCAGGAGGCCGGGCAGCGCGTCGGCTGCCAGCGCGGGGGCATCCGGCCGGCACTGGCGATGCGCGAGCGTCGCGGCCATCTCAGGCGCGCTCGAGACGCGCGATGCGCACCGCCGCGGGCGGGTGCGAATCGTAGAACAGCGAGTGCAGCGGGTCGGGCGTGAGCGTGGCGGCGTTGTCCTTGTAGAGCTTGACCAGGGCCTGCGCGAGATCGCCGCCGCGAGCGTGGCCGGCCGCGTAGCGGTCGGCCTCGAACTCGTGGCGGCGCGAGTAGGCGGAGGCCAGCGGTTGCAGCAGGAAGGTGAAGTGCGGGAGGACCAGGAAGAACAGGACCAGCGCCATGGCGGTCGAGGCGTGGGGCACGCCGAGGGCGGGCTGGAACCCGGGTTGCGATTCCAGCCACGCAAGCGCGGCGAGGAACACGAAGCTCGCGCCGAAGGTCCAGGCGATCCGCTTGGCCACGTGGCGCAGGCGGAAGTGCCCGAGCTCGTGGGCCAGCACGGCCTCGATTTCATCCGGGCTCAGGCGCTCGAGCAGGGTGTCGAAGAACACGATGCGCTTGCCGCGGCCCATGCCGGTGAAGTAGGCGTTGCCGTGGCTGCTGCGACGGCTCCCGTCCATCACGTACAGGCCGCGCGCCTCGAAGCCGCAGCGCTCGAGCAGCGCCTTGACACGGGCCTCGAGGGCGGGGTCGGTCAGGGGGGTGAACCGGTTGAAGAGGGGAGCGATCAGCGTCGGATAGACCGCGAGGACCAGCAGGTTGAAGGCCACCCAGACCGCCCACGCGTACAGCCACCAGGACGGTCCCATCGCCTCCATCAGCCAGAGCACGGCCGCGAGCAGCGGCAGGCCGAGCAGGCAACCCACCAGCGTCGAGCGCAGCAGGTCGGCGACGAACATGCGGGGCGTGACCCGGTTGAAGCCGAAGCGCTGCTCGATCACGAAGGTGCGCCACAGCGAGGCCGGCAGCGACAGTGCGCTGGTCAGCGTCACCACGCAGGCGACCAGCAGCACGCCGTGCAGCAGCCCGCCCTCGACCCAGCGACGCACCAGCGCATCGACCAGCGCAAGGCCGCCACCGAGGGTGAGCGCGAGCGTGACGGCCGCATCGAACGGGATGTCGACGAGGTCGACTCGACCCTTGGCCACTGCGTAGTCGGCGGCCGTCCGGTGGCTGTCGATCGGGATCGTCGCCGCGAACGCGGGAGGCACGCGGTCGCGGTGGGCGAGCACGTGCTGCATCTGGCGGCGCTTCAGCCACACGCGGGTCGCGGTGGCGACGGCTAGCGCCAGGAGGAACACCAGGGTGAAGGGGTGCATGGGGCAGTCGGGACGATCAAGGCGGGAGATGGACGGATCGGCGCGGCCGCCGCCGACCGCCCCTCCGACTGTGCCACAATCGTTCGCACCGAATGGCGGCCCGGCGGCTGCCCGCGGGCCCCCGCCCGGACGCTGCGCGAATGCACGAAGGCGCGAAGGCGCAGGCCGGTCGACTCGCGATCCATCGGCACATCGGTTTTTCCCCCCCGTGGACGACAGCATGCCAGCCAGCGCCGACAACCTCATCTGGGTCGACATGGAAATGACCGGGCTCGACCCGGATCGAGACCGCATCATCGAGGTCGCGCTCGTCGTCACCGATAGCCAGTTGCGCACGGTCGCGCAGGCACCGGTGCTGGTGGTGCACCAGGCCGACGCGGTGCTGGACGCGATGGACGCGTGGAACACCGGTACCCACGGGCGCTCGGGACTCACCGCTCGCGTGCGGGCGTCGACGCTGGATGAGGCCGCGGTCGAAGCGCAGCTGCTGGCCTTCCTTGCCGAACACGTGCCGGAGCGGGCGTCTCCGATGTGCGGCAACTCGGTCTGCCAGGATCGCCGCTTCATGGCGCGCTGGATGCCCCGGCTCGAGCGCCATTTCCACTACCGCAACCTCGACGTGAGCACGCTCAAGGAACTCGCGCGCCGCTGGCGTCCCGATGTTCTCGCGGGCGTGGTCAAGCAGCAGCGGCACGAAGCACTGGCCGACATCGAGGAGTCGATCGCGGAACTTCGCCACTACCGGGAACATTTCCTGCGCGGCTAGCCGCAGGTCCTGCGGCGAGGGTAGGGCCGCTGGAGGCAGGCCCCGGGGGTCAGGCCGGATTGGCGGTGGCCGAGTCCTGCTCGAGCGTTGCCACGACCGCGGCGATCTCCCGTTCGGCCCTGGGCAGGAGGGCGGTCGCGGCGTCGAGGTCGCCCCGGCTCGCGGCGGCCTCGAGCCTCGACAGCAACTCCGCGCCGGGCTGGGCATGGAAGGTCGCCAGCGCCCCGCGCAGCGCGTGCGCGCCGCGGGCGAGAGCGGTGCAGTCCGCGCGCTGCATCGCGTCGGCCAGGTCGATGCGCAGTTTCGGCATCGAGGCGAGGAACACTTCGCGCAGTTCCGAGTACGCGACCGGATCGTTGCCGAGGCTCTCGAGCAAGGCCGTCCGGTCGATCGATGGCTGGGTGCGCCGCGCGGGATCCCCGGCGGCCGTCGTCACGCCTGCCGGGGCGGATCCGCCGTCGGCCAGCGACAGCATCGCGGCCAGCCGCTCCCGGCGCAGCGGCTTGGGGAGGTAGCCGTCCATCCCTGCATCGAGGCAGCGCTGCTCGTCCCCGGGCATCGCGTGCGCGGTCAGGGCGACGATCGGCGTGCGGCGATGGCCCGGTCCACGGGCCTGTTCGGCCTCGCGAATCATGGCGGTGGCCTCCAGGCCCCCGAGGTGGGGCATCTGGAGGTCCATCAGGATCAGGTCGAAGTGTCCGCCCGCCCACGCCTGCACGGCCTCGGCGCCGTCGCCGACGACGCTGACCTGGTGCCCGGCCTTCTCGAGCAGCGTCGTGGCGAGTTGCTGGTTCACCGGGTTGTCCTCGGCCACCAGGACCTTGAGCGATCGCCTGCCCGCATCGCTCGCCTCGTCGAGGGCGACGGATGGCGCGCCCGCAGGTGCCCGGTGCCCGGGCAGGGGCGCCAGCAGGCCCGCGATCGCGTTGTACAGGTCGGAGGCCGTCACCGGTGGCGCCAGCACGGCTCGCGCATGCAGGCCGGCCCAGAACAGGTCGCTGCCGCGGGGCGCGCTCGGCGCGGCGATCAGCACGCGTTCCAGTCGATCGCCCAGCCACGCGGACAGGGCGTCCACCTCCGAGCGCTCCGTACGGGGAACCTGGACGATCGCGAGGTCGTAGCGCTGTTCCACCGCCGCGGGGTCCGGCACCACGGCCCGTGCCTGCTCAGGCAACGCGAAGGCCTCGACCCGTGCGCCCCAGTGCCCGAGGAGGTGGACGAATGCCTCGCGGCTGCTGTCGTTCGGATCGACCAGCAGTACCCGCAGGTCGCGGGCCACGCCCGCGCTGCGCGCCGGCTCGGGCAGGGGGGCGGACGGATCGGCCTGCAGCAGGACGGTCAGGGCGAAGGTACTGCCCCGCCCGGGCGCGCTCTGCACGGAGAGCTGTCCCCCCATCAGGGCGGCCAGCTGGCGGGTGATCGACAGTCCCAGGCCGGTGCCGCCGTAGCGCCGGGTGGTCGATGCGTCCGCCTGGGAGAAGGGTTCGAAGATCAGTCGCAGCTTCTCCGGTGCGATGCCGATCCCGGTGTCTCGCACCGACAGGCGCAGCCCTACGCCGGAAGTCTCGCCGGTGCGCTCGGCACGAAGCACCACTTCGCCTCGCTCGGTGAACTTGACCGCGTTGCCGAGCAGGTTCAGCAGGATCTGGTGGATGCGCAGGGGGTCGCCGAGCAGCGCATCGGGAAGACCCGGCTGCACGTCGAGGATGAGCCGAAGGGATTTCTCGCGCGCGTGCACGCTGACCGAATTCACCGCATCGGAGAGCACCTGGCGGAGCGAGAATCCGACCTGCTCGATCGACATGCGACCGGCGTCGATCTTGGAGTAGTCGAGGATGTCGTTGATGACCTGCAGCAGGTTCTCCGCGGAGCGGCGCACCGTCTGCAGGTAGTCGCGCTGTTCGGCGTCGAGCCGGGTGTCGAGCGCGAGCTCGGTCATGCCGATGATCCCGTTCATCGGCGTGCGGATCTCGTGGCTGACGTTGGCGAGGAACTCGGTCTTGGCCCGGTCGGCCGCCTCGGCCTCGTCCTTTGCGCGCTGCAGTTCGGCCTGGACGCGAAGGCGCTCGGAGATGTCGCGCGCGACGCGGATCTCCCCGACCAGCCGCCCCGAGGCGTCGAACAGCGGCGAGGTCGACTCCTCCACGTCGACCCGACTGCCGTCCCGACGGCGGCGGCCTGCGACGGCGAGCCGTTCGCCGCGATCGACGCCCTCCGCATCCACGCCCAGCAGTTCGCGCGGGTTGCAGCCGAGGGCTTCGGTCGCGCTGTATCCGTAGAGCAGCTCCGCCCCCCGGTTCCAGGCAATCAGGCGCCCGTTGAGGTCGGTGACCAGGATCGCGTCGGAGGCCTGGTCCACGACCTGGGCGAGCTGGCGGGCGTGTGCTTCGGTCTCGTGCCGTTCCGTGATGTCGAGGTGCGTGCCGATCATGCGCAGCGCGCGACCGCCTTCATCGCGGCTCACGACCTGGCCCTGCGACAGGATCCAGCGCCAATGGCCGCTCTTCGCCCGCATCCTGCACTCGAGGGCATAGGGGCTGTCGGCCCGGGCGAGGTGTGCGGCCAGCGCCGCGTCCATCGCGGCCCGATCCTCCGGGTGGACCAGCGAGCGCAGGGTCGTGATGCCGGGCGAGAGCTCTCCCGCCCCATAGCCCAGCATCGAACCGCAGTACTCGTTGAAGTGCACCCGGCCGCTGGAGATGTCCCAGTCCCACAGGCCCAGGCGCGTGCTCTGCACGGCGAGTTGCAGTCGCTCCTCGCCCTCGCGGATCCGTGCATCGAGCAGCGTCCGCTCGTGGATGTCGGTGAGCAGGCCGGTCACGCCGGACGGCAACCCGTCGGACCCGGCGATCAGGCTGGCGGTGAATTCCGCCCAGCGCGTGTCGCCGGAGGCGGTGAGTACCCGAGCCTTCCAGTGCACCGAAGTCTCCTCGCCGGCGAGCAGCCGGCTCCACGCGAGCTCGGCGACCGCGCGATCCTCGGGGGCGAGGTGCTCGAACAGGCGGCT
>Ga0315900_10007027_pt1 | contig 14901 bp, 7 predicted proteins | sample LakEriMetagenome_FD_203521 | JGI IMG/M metagenome (GOLD analysis project Ga0315900, IMG submission 203521) | Freshwater fungal communities from buoy surface, Lake Erie, Ohio, United States - Buoy 12 MA114 | ecosystem: Environmental > Aquatic > Freshwater > Lake > Lake biofilm | place: USA: Lake...
TCTTGACGGGCTTGGTCACCTGTACCACCGCCGCCACCGCCTCCTCGCCGGAGCCGTGCGGCACGTTGTACCGCTCGCGGCAGCCGACGTACTGCAGCAGCCACGGCAGGAGCACGATCAGGAACAGGTGCCCGCCGAAGCTCCCCAGCCAGCTCTGCCGAAAGATCGGATCCCGGCCCCCGGTGCGGAGGTCGTCGAGAATCCGGTCGCCCGCTGCCGGGACGGCCCCGCCGGCCGGCACCGCAGCCCCGTCGGCCGGGCCGCCGACGAACGACGCGATGGTGGAGCCGCGCCAGCTCTGCACATGGCCGAAGAGGGCCATGGCCAGTGGCAGGATCCCCGGCCCGACGAGGCTCCACCACAGCTTGAAGAGCGTGACGCCGTCCTGGGGGAGTTCGTCGATCGAGAGCCTGCCGGCGGCGACCACGTTGACGCCGAGCGTCACGAGCCCGACCCAGGCCGCGATCGCCACGTAGCTCATCCAGAAGCCGAGTCGCACGGCGGAGAGCGCCGGCCGGCCGCGGACGAGGGCTGCCAGGCAGCCGACCGCCGCCATTCCGGCCGCAGCGGCGGCGACCACGGCCACGATCCGCATCGCCAGGTCGACCCCCTCGGCCGCGAACGGGCCGGCCAGATTCGCATGCTGGGCCGCGATCACCGCCGGCGCGGCGGCCAGCCGCCAGGCCAGCGCGCCGCCCAGGGCCGCGAGCGCCCCGAGGGGCGCGGCCAGCGCGATCCGCGCGAGGGTGGCGGGAGCGGCTCTCAGAGGAAAAAGGTCCCTGCCACCATTTGTCCCGAGACCCCGGCCTTCGGCCGGGGCCGTGTCGCCTGCGGCGACCGGCAAATGGTGGCTGGCACCTTTTTCGTCTGAGCGGTTCACTTGACGTTCGTGTCCTCGATGCTGAGGCCGAGGTCGTCGGGGGTGTCGGGAATCTCTTCGGGCTTGGCCGCCTCGGTCGTGGCCTTCTCGATCGGGGTCTGCGGGACCTCGGGCTTGGCCGTGGCCGTCGCCTCCGGCGCGGCGGCCGCCGGGGTCGCGGCGGCGGGCTGGCCGGACGGCTCCGGCTTCGCCGCCGGCGTCGCGGTGGCCTTCGCAGCGGCCAACGCCGCCTCCTTGCGGGCCTTGGCCCCCTCGGGATCGAGGGCATCGCGGATCGTGCCGATCGAGAAGCCGCCGATCACCACGGCGTGGAGGAGGAGGGCCGCGAGGAACCAGCGGAACACGTTGCTCGTCGAAAACCCGGCGAGCAGATCGTCGGGCGAGACGTCGGCGGGGCTGCGGGACGCGGGGGGACTGCTCATGGCATCACCTGTATCAGGACTGGAAACGTTGGGTGGAACACCGAATCCATCAGGGCTGGGGGGCGGACGCTTCGCCGACGGCGGCGATCACACCGCCGGCCTTGGAGATCGCGGCGAGCACAGGCTCGAAAACCTGCTTGTCGACCCCCTTGTCGCAGCGGAACACGACCAGCCGATCCTTGGGGTCTTTCTTGCCGGCGAGAAACCCGGCCACACCCGCCTCGATCGTGGCCGCAGCGGCGACGGGCCGGCCGTTGAAGAACATGTTTCCGTCGGCGTCGATCGACACCGACACGTTCTGCTTCTCCATCTGTGCGAGTTCGCGGGCCGTGGGGGGTTTGATGTTGCGCGTGTCGTCCTTGGCGAAGTTGCTCGTGAGGATGAAGAAGATGGTGAGCAGGAAGGCGATGTCCCCCATGCTCGCCAGGGGCACCGTCGGCGGGGCACGGCGGGCCTTGCGGATCTTCACTGCCCCTCCTCCACGATCGCCACCACGCCGCCGGCCGCGGCGATCGCCGCCATGGTCGCGTAGTAGGTCTGGTAGTCGGCCTTGCCGGCCGTCTCCAGGAGCACCACCCTCTCCTCGCCCTGCTTGGCGGCGAGGTTCAGGTCGAGCAGCCGTTCGCGGAGCACGTCGAGCGACACCTCCTGCTCGTTGAACAGCATTTTCCCGTTGGCCAGCTGCACGGTGGGCGTCTTCGCCTCGGTCTTCGCGGCCTGCTGCTGCGTCGCATCGGCGGCGGGCAGTTCGGCCGTGAACCCGGAGAGTTTGCTCAAGGTGGTGGTGAGGATGAAGAAGATGATCAGCAGAAACGCGATGTCAGACACCGAGTCGGTGGGAATCTCGAGGTCGCGTTTCTGCGAGCGCCGAACGATGGGCATGGCGGGAGGTGACTCCGGTCAGGAGGCGACGCCCTGGCGGAGGGTGATGTAGTCGAGCAGCTCGGAGGCCGACTCCACCATCTCCGCCTCGATCGCCCCGGCCCGGGCGGTGAAGTAGTGGTACGGCACCACCGCGATCAGCGAGATGATGAGGCCGGCGGCGGTGGTGATCAACGCCTCCGAGATGCCCGCCGAGACGGTCTCGTTCGACACGCCGCCCACGGCCATCCCGGCGAAGGCGCTGATCATGCCGGTCACGGTGCCGAGCATCCCGAGGAGCGGCGCGGAGCCGGCCACGAAGGAGAGCACGCCGAGCCGCTTGTTGATCGCGGAGCCGGCGGCCTGGGCCGCGTTCTCCATCGCGTCCTCGACGAGCGCCCGACAGGTCTCGGGGCGGCCCACCGTGATCCGCTGGAACTTCGCGTAGGCCTGGAGGCCGGCCAGCATCACCGCTGCCACGGGCCCCGAGGTGCTCGCGCACAGCGCGGTGGCCCCGGCCACGTCGCCCGTGGCGAGCCGCTCGAGCACCTGCGACCGCAGGGAACGCGAATCGACCCTGTCGTTGTGGGCGAAGGCGATCCAGCGGTCGAGGGCGACGGCCACCGCCAGCACGCTCTGCAGCATGAGCGGCACCATCATCGAGCCGCCCTTGATGATCGTTTCAAGCATGGGTCTGGATTCCTGCGGAGGGAGACGGAGGCGGGAGAGGTGCGGAAGGAGCCCCGGCCAGGACAAGCAGCGACCGGGCGACGAGCGGATCGAGGGCGAGCGTGAACGAAGCCGCCGCGTCGTCACGGCCGGGGGGCAGGACGACCTCGCCGGTGACATGGTTGTAGACGGCCTTGGCAACCGTCGCGAGGGGCCAATGGCGGACGACGGGGCGGTCGCCCGGGGCGATGGCGACGAGCCGGTCGCCGATCACGGCCGCGTGGACGGCCGTGCGGCGGAGCCAGGATCCCGTATCGAGGCGTGTGGCGGTTTCCGCCTGCCAGCGGACCGGGGCGGCGGCCGCGGCGGGGAACCGCGCGGCCAGCGTCTCCCGCACGGCGGCGGGCAGGCCGGCCGCGGCCGAGTGCGGCGCGGCGACGGTCATTGCTGCTCCTCGTCGCTTGCGGCCTTCACCATGGCATCCTCGGTGAGCCGGCCGCGGGCGAACTTGGCCCACTTGCTCTCCGGAAAGTCCCAGGTGACCTTCTTGAAGGCGCGATAGGCGTCCTTCGGCTTCTGCATCTGCAGGCAGATGTCGCCCGCCCAATACATGGCCTCGGCCGCGAGATCCTTGTCGGACTGCGGGTCCTTGGCGATGTTCTCGAAGGCCGCGAGCGCCCGCTCGAAGTCCTTGGCCCGCAGGTAGCACTGGGCGGAGAGCATCTTCGTCTTGTTCGCCAAGGCATGCTGCGGGAACCGCTCACTGAGCCGGCCGAACACATCGGCCGCGGTGGTGAACATCTCGCGTCCCTGGATCGCGATTTTTTCCCGTGCGACCGGGTCGGTCTGGGCCGCGGCCTCCTCGTCGAGTTTCTTACCCTTGCCGAGGAAGTACTGCCCGAGCCGGGCGATCGTCTCCGCCACCAATTCGTTGTCGGGATAGCGGTAGGACAGCTTCACGTACTCCTCGCAGGCCTGGTCGATCTCGCCGAGTGTCTCGAGCACGAGGGCCTTCTTGTACTGGCTCTTGGGCGCATACTCGCTGTCCGGATGGCTGGCCACGATGTCGCTGAACCGGGCCACGGCATCGAGGGCGTGCTGCCGGGCGAGCTGCTCGTTGGCCGCCTCCTTCGAGAACTCGTACGACAGGTTGGCGAGCAGGTAGTCGGCCTGGGCCCGGGCGTCGGTATCCGGGTAGTCGCGGATCGCCTCCTCGAGGAGCTTCTTGCCCTGGGCGATCTCGCGGCGGGCCAGACTCTCTTGGCCGAGTTCGCGGTGCCGCTTGGCGAGCTCGAACCATGCCTCCGCCACGGTGAACTGCGTCTGCACGGCGATCGTGGGATCCTTGAACCGCTTGGTGAACGGCACGACGCTGGCGTCGCCCCCCTTGAAGATCGCCACCTTTCGCTCGATGGGGGCGCCGGCCGGCGGCGCGTAGGTGATCGTCACGTTCTCTCCGTAGGCCACCGGCAGCGTGCGGCCGTCGGCCGTGGCGGCGGCATCGCGGTACGCAAGTTTCGCCGAGCCCTTGAAGACGCCCGAATGGCCGAAGGTCTCGGTGAGGGCCAGATCGAGTTCGCCACCGCCGGAGGCGACGAGCCTGACCGTCGCGACGTCTTTGTCGTCGGAGACATCCAGCACCGGACTGATGAGCCGCACGTGGAGGGCGTCGCCCACGAACGTCCCCTCGATCTGCTCGCGGTACCGCTCGTCCATGACGTCGAACAGCACGTCGCCGGTGAGCGTCACCGGCTGGACGGCCCACTGCTCCGCACCCGCGGCGGTCGTGAACCGGTGGCCGACGTAGATCGTGTCGTTGCCGCGAATCTGCAGGACGGGCGGCTCGCCGGCGCCGGCCACCTGTTCGCCCTCCGCCAGCGATGCGGCTGGAACGGGCCCAAGTTCCTTGGCGACGAGGAACGTGAACCGTCCCTCGGCGAGCGGCTCGATCGCGAACGTGTCGCCCCGGACGACGACGGCGCTCGCGCCCGGCGGCGCGGCGATCCCGCCCTGGTCGCCGGGCCGCCGCACGAGGCGGATCGTGCCGGGGGCGTCGAGCGGGAACTCATCGGCGGCGATCGCGCGGCCGAGCTTCTCCCGGCCCGTGGAGGTCTGCACGTAGACCACGGCCTCGCTCTCGGCGCTCTTGGCGATCGCCGGCGCGAGCAGTTCGACCAGCAGCGGCCCGTCGACGAGGATCGAGGCCGGCCGGTCCGCAGCCGCCGGCTGCTCCGGCCGCACGGCGACCAGTTCACGGGTGACCGGCACCTGCTCCTCAAACCGCCGGCCCACGTCCTGTTTGGCGGCGACGGCCGCGCGTTCCTGGGCGTCGAGCGGCCGGCTGGCGACGTCGTAGACCCGGAGCTGGGGCACGCTCGACCCGGTCTGCTCGACGAGGCTCGTGCGCTCCCAAGGGATGCCGGGGTCGGTGTTCTCTCGGTCCACGTACGCGACGACGAGGTCGTCGCCCGGCGCGACCTTCACTTCCGCGGGCCGGGCCGGCTCGCCGGCGACCGGAAACACCGTGCCGATGAACACGCCCGAGTGGGCGTCGGTCTCCAGGGCCTGAACCTCGATCGGCGCGCCGCGGCCGGCCCGGACCGTGAAGGCCACGCGGTCCGGCTCCGCGGTCACGTCCATGTCGGAGTCGCCGATGAACACCTTCACCGTGTCGCCGGGGGCGAAGCGGCGCATGGGAACGTAGCGCGCCCGCCGCACGCCCTGCTGCTCGGTGAACTCGACGAAGGCGGCGGAAACCTGGGCGTTGGTGAACGTCGCCGTGAGGAATTTTTCCTGCGACTTTCGCGTGGGCGTGACCACCGCCGGATCCTCGTAGAGCACGGTGATCTTGTCGCCCGGGATGATCTCAAGGCGGTCGTTCTTGGCGAGCTCACGGAAGTTCTGCTCCGTCGGCAACACCTTCTTGCCACCGGCGTCGAGCAGGGCCACGGCATTGATCGCCGGGGCGTCGGTCTCGTAGTCGGCGATCAGCAGCCGCACCACCCGGGCCCGGGAACCGGCTGCGAAGGCGACGTCGAGCACCGAGCCGTCGCCATTCGCCTTGATCGACGCCGGTGCCGTGCCGAACGCGTCGGCGATCGCGGGGTGCTTCTCGACGCTGAACTCCTCCTTGGGGATCGCGGCGGTAAACGGCGCCTCGGGGGCGTCGATGAGGACCTCGAAGTTCAGTCTCGCGGCTTGGCTGGCATGGGCATAGACGTCGATCCGATGCACGCCCTTGGAGAGCAGCCGCTTGATCTCGAGGGGTTTTGTCCGGTCCAGCGACACCTGCCCGTCGATGGCGAACACGTAGGAGATGTTCTGCACCTTGCCCTTGGGGTCGAGCGTCAGCGTCCGCGTCTGCGGCGTGGTGACCTCGAATCCGGCCACCCAGTGGCCGACGTACCAGCCGTTATTGATGGCCAAGGCCGCGGCGTGACCGCCGAGGCCTTGGTCCAATGGCCCCACGGCGAGCGCGCCGATCTTCACCGCCACCATTGGCGCGCCGGTGGCGAGGCGTTCCTGCTCGAGGTAGGTCGCAAAGGCGTCGAGCGTCGTGAGCGGCGGGGGCGGCGGACGGAACCGCACGAGCTCCATCCGCGGGCTGCCGTCCCAGGGCACGAACGAGGCCTTGCCGTCGGCCCGCCACTGGCCCACCGTGCGGAAGTCGCGGCCGTTGAGCGACGTCTGCACATAGACGTCCTTCAGCTTGCGGCCCGGCACGTTGGCGGTGACGGTCATCGTGCCGAGGGCGACGTTGTCGTTGAGATCCACGGCGAAGAACTTGGGCCGCTTGTTGTCGGCCAGCCCGACCCACGGTGTCTCGCCCGCCGGTCCGATGGCGTTGTTCGGGTCGTTGCCGTCGGTGGAGTCGGAGGCATAGGCCGTGGCCTGGCCCGAGCGAGTCGGCACCGTTCCCTCGAAGACGCCGGAAAACGGACCGGTCTCGAGGAGTTTCGCGACCAGGCTGTCGCCGCTGGCGGTGGTGGCCCGGACCTCGATGCTGTCGGCGGCGGGGGTGGTGCTCCGGTCGGGGTCGACGACGCGGACGTTCACCGCGTTGCCGGGCTTGATCTGGTCGTCACTCCGCACCGCAGAGAGGGCGATGTCCTCCGGGGTGGCGGCGTCGAGCGCGAGCTTCCGGCGGATCAGCTGCTCGAGGGCCAGGCTCTCCTGCTCCTCCTTGGAGAAAATGCGTCCGCTGGAAGCGAAGAGCTCGCCGTCGCTGACGACCGTCATCGCGGCCGGTTCCTCGATCGCTCCTTTTCCCGCGGCGAACGACTCGGCGAACGTGTAGCGGACGGTGTCGCCGCCGGCCACCTGGAGCACGTGGTCGCCCTTCGTCGGGGCCCCGAGCTGCGTGGGGATCTGGCCGGTGAACCGGGTCTTCGAGTCGCCGAAGGGGAAGAGGTTGAACCGCTCCTCGTCGCCGCCGGCTGTCCAGGCCCGGATCTCAATCTGCGTGGCCTTGCCCACCACCGCCAGGTTGCGATCCTCGAGGTCGACCTCGAGCGGCTTGCCGGGAATGAGGAACTTCTTGTCGCCGAGCACGCCGAGCTTCACCTTCGAGGCCACGTCGTATTTGCGGCGAAGGAGGTTGAGCTTCCCCTCCAGAATCCGGCCGCCGACGTGGTTCGGAATCCGCGTGAACACTTCCTCGAGACAGCCGGCCGCTTCCTCGATCTCCTCCTGGTCGACCTTGAGCAATGCGAGCTGGTAGTAGGCCTCCGCCTGCACGCCCCGATCGGCGCGGCGCGTCAGCCGCTGGAGAACGTCCTGGGCCTTGTCGAACTGCCGAGTGAGCCGGTCGACCTCGGCGACGCGGAGCTCGGCGTCGCGCTTTCCGTCGGTGCCGTCGAAATCCTTCGCCGCGGTGATCCGCTCGTAAAGCGCCCGGGCCTGGGCGTACTCGCGGCGGGCGAGCGCGATGTCGGCGTAGGCGAGGAGCAGCCCGGCCTGGGCCTCGGGCGCGAGGGCGCCGGGAGTCGAGTCGCTCCAAGCGAGCATCAACTGGCCCAGTTCGCGGGCGCGTTCGAACCGCCCGGTCGCAGTGTTTTCGCGGATCAGCCAGGCGACGAACGCCGGATCGAGATCCTTATAGGCCTGGGTCGCGACCGCGGCGTGCGACAGGTAGAGCTCCCAGGCGCTCTGCGGCTTGCCGGCCGCCAGTTGGATCTGCGCCTCGTAGAGTGGCCAACGCGGATCGTTTCGCGGCACCGGGTTCCCTCCGCCCAGGGCGATCAGGGCGTCGGTGCGGATCGCGGCCAGCGGCGTCCGGGCTCCCTCCGGCAGCCCGGGGCCGACGATCTGCAGGCCGCTCTCTGCGATCGCCGCTGCCACGCCGGTCTTACCCGCCTTGGCCGCGGCGGTCGCGACAGCGGCCAGCCCGCTCATGATCCACGGGTTGGGCACATCGCGGCAGATCCGCCAAAGGTTCGGGGCGAGCCGCAGCAGGTCGGCATCACGGCCCGCGGCCAACAGCGCCTGCGCGACGGCCGGCGCCGCGGCCTCGTGGCCGTTGCCGCCATACCAGGTGGGCGGCGTCGGCGGCTCGTACACCCGCATCAGCGTCGCGAGCTCCTCGGGTGCCAACGGCGCGGTGATCACCTGCCCGACCGCGCCGAGATACGGGGCCCCGATCCGCGTCGGATAGGACTGGCGCCGGTCAAGGAGGGCGGCAAGCTTCTTGAAGTAGTCGGCGCGGCCCGGTGCCGCCGCGACCGCGGCCGGGTCGCCAGGCAATGATCCGAAGCCCATGGCGTAGCCGTCGAAGCGGGTCTTGCCCCAGCCGGCCTCCGCGGTCTCGATGAACTTCGCCCGTTGGGCGGCCGGCGCGGAGGCCGCGCGGCCGTACCAGTTCCGCACATCGGCCGGCCCCCATGTGACCGGCCGCGTGGTCACGTCCCGGCGATCACCCGCGACGAGCGTTTGCGGCAGCCGGTCGAAGTCCATCGGGGCATTCGGCCCGGTGGCGAGGCCGGCCCGGCCGGCGAACAGTTCGGCCGCCACACCGGCGGCTTTCAGTTTCTCGTCGCGGCTGTCATTCAGGAAAGACCAGTCGAGCCAGCCGTTCGCCCGCGCCTCCTCGACGAACAGGTCGTCGAAATACGACTCCGGCGGGTACTGCTTCGCCAGGCCCTGGAACTCATTGCGGACGAGCCGTTGGTAGTGCGTCGTGGCGCTCGGGCTGCCCTGCTTGTGCACCAGGAACGCCTTGGTCTCGATCAGCTTGGCGAGCACCTCCTTGCCCGCCTCCTGGTCCACCCAGCCCTGGCCCAGCTTCGTGTGGCGGAACCGCGAGAACAGCTCCGGCTCGAAGCGGCCCTTGGCCAACTGGTCGAGGATCCCCTTGCCGATGACCGGATTGAGCTTGAGCACGTGGTCGCGGAACTTCGCCGGCACCGACCAGTAGTTGGGGACGTTGGGCCGACCACCCACCATCGCCGCGTCGATCGCCATCAGCGCCGCCGTCGGCTTGCCCGGCTCCCAGGCGGCGATCTGGTCGGCGATCACCTCGGCCTGGAAGCCCACGATGTCGATGCCGCCGGGCTTGTTGCTCACGAGCCACCGGAGCGCCGCCTGGCCGTAGGGTGTCTTCTGGGCGGGATGGAGGCGGACGAGCTTGTACGCCTCGCGGCCGCTCGCGACGTAGGCGTCGAGCGTGTTGTCGCGGACGGCCTGCACGCAGCGGCCGAGGTGTAGGGCCAGCGGGTCGGCGAGCTTCGCCCAGTCGACCGTGGCCGGCACGTTCGCGTCGAAGGCTTTCTTGAACTCCTCCTCGAGCGGCGCGATCTGGCCCGCGGCCTTCTCCCACCGCGCGGCCTCGGCCACCTTCGCCTTGTCGCCGGCGGCGGCCTTGGCGGCCGCCTGGGCGGGTCCGACGGTTCGGCGGACCTGGTCCGCCCACTGCTTGAACGCGTCGTGGCTCGGCTTGACCGCCATGCGGCGGGCGTTCGCGTCCCAGGGCACCCAATCGAGCCGCCGCAGGTCGGCGACGAAGGCCGACTTGTCGGCCTGGTCGGCGGCCGCGAACGCGTTCGCCAACCATCCGGCGGCGGCGGCCGGCTCAAAGATGGCCAGCGGCGCTCGGGCGACGGCCTCGCGGCCCCAGGCGGCGACGGCCGTCGCGATCTCCGCCTCCGTCGCGGCCGGCTGGCGGGGGAAGGTTCGCCATGTCTGCACGAGTTGCACCACCGCCGGCCAGACGGCACCGAAGTCGCCGTGCCATGTCTCGGCCGTGGAGAGATGCTGCAGGCCCGCGGGAAGGTCGGTGCCCTTCGTGGCGTTGACGGAGTTGACGAGCCGGGCGACGTCCGAGGGCACACCCGCGAGAAACGGCGCCATCCGGGCGAACAAGGCCGGGTCGGGCTGGTTGGCGAGCAGCGGCAGGGACCGAGCTCCCGGCGCAGCCTGGAACACCGCGGGAAACGTCGTGGCCAGTTCCAGCCACTGGTCGCTCGTGGCCTGCAGCTGCCACCAGCCCATCCAGTTGATCGCCTTCGCCTTCTCGTCGTCGGGTAGTTTCACGAACGAAGCCGTCCACCAGCCGCGGATCGGCCCGCCAAGCGACTGCCAGGCCGCCTGGTTGTGCGTGCCGCAGGCGAGGATTTGCTGCACGTCGGCGAGGGTCGCGGCCGTCGGCACGGCGTCCACGTAGGCGGCGGCGGCGGCAGCGACCGGGGCGAAGCCGGCGGCCAGGGCTGCGGCGTCCTTCCCGGCGGCGGCCGCCTGGAACTCGAGCCACGCGGTGATGACGCCGTATCGGGCAGCCCGGTGCGGGCTCTCCCGCATGAGGCCCACGATCTGCCGTGCGGCCGGGGCGGCCGCGTGCCGGTCGGGCGTGGCCCGCGTGAGTTCGCCCATCGCCCAGTCGAGGTGGTCCCAGCAGAGATTCCGCTCCAGTTCCAACGGCAACGCGTCGGCCATGATCGCGGCGATGAGCCGCGTCGCCGTGACGACGTCGTTGCGGGCTCGGGCCTGGTCGAGGAACCAACCGTCGAATTGCCGAGCCTCGAGCGACTGCCGGAGGTCGAGTCCGCCGCGGGCGAAGAACGAGTAGGCATCGCCGGGGTTTGCCAGGTTGGCGACGAGGATCTCGTAGAGCCGGGCCGCGACGCGGCTGCGGGCCTCGTCGGCGGGCGCGGCCGCGATGAACCGCTTGTAGATCGCCGCCGCCGCCTGCAGGTCGCCGGCGACGCGGGCGGTGTCGGCGGCGGCGAGGAGCACCGCGGACGACGGCGATGGGTGCCGGGCCAGCCATGCCTTGGTGGCGAGGTGGGCCGCGTAAGCGTCGCCGCCGTCGCCGGCCTTGCCGAGCAGTTCGAGAACCTGTTGCTCCGCGGCATCGGGCGACAGCTTCGGCAGATCGGCGGCGCCGGCCGACGCCGCCGCGAGGCAGGCGAGCAGCCCCAAAAAGCCCCGGGCGGAAGCCCGGGGACTCCGCGGCCCGACGGAGGCGGTCGTCCATGCCGCGTGGAAGCCGGGATCCCGGACCACGCGGTGTCCCCCGGCTTCCGCCGGGGGCTTCGTGTCCGACTGGCGACCGTGATCCACAACAAGCCCCGGGCGGAAGCCCGGGGACACAACGCATTTCGTGTCGGTCATCTTCATCGAACTCCCTGTCGGGGTCGGGGCATGCTCAATTCGCGCCGGCCGCCGCGCCGCCGGCGGGCTTCAGCCGCTGCTCGATCTTGGGAAGGATCGCCCGGCCGCGTTCGGCGTAGGCGCTCGCCGGATACTCGAAAATCAGCTGGGTGCACTTCTCGTGGGCCTTGGACACGTCGCCCATCCGGAACGCGACCATCACCCACTTGAGCAGCATCTGGTCGAGGAACTGGGCGTCGGGATAGTCGCGAAACACCTGGTCGAGAAGGTCGTTGGCCGCGGTGTAGTCCTTGTTCTCGATGTGGTAGTCGATGAGCTTGCCGAGCGACTCGCCCGCGAACGGGCTGTCGGGATAGCGTTCGGCGCAGTTCTTGTACTCGACGATCGCCCGCTCGGCCGCCCCCACCACCTTCTTGCCGTCGGCCGTCGTCTCGTTCTCGAGCGCCTGGGCGATGCGGTACTGGGCCTCCGCCTTGATCTGCGACGTCTTCAGCCCGAGGATCCGCCTGTAGACGGCGATCGCCTCCTGCGGCTTCTTCCGCTCCTGCTTGATCTGCCCGATCTGCATCAGGGCGCGGTCGACGAATGGGCTCTCCGGGTAGAGTTTGTTGAACAGTTCGCAGGTCCGGATCGCCGCCTCGTAGTCGCCCGCGGTGATGTGCAGGTCCCACTTCGTGCGGAAGGCCTCCTCGGTGATCGCCGGCGGGACGGCGCCCGCCTGCCGGATGATCGGCTCGATCCGTGACAGGCCCTCGGCCACCTTCTCGCCGGCCCCCTTCGAGAGGCCCATCGACTTGAAGATCCGACCGAGCTCGAGGAAGGCCTCGGCCTCGACGAGCCCCTTCTTGGCCGCCACGACCGGGTCGCCGACCTCGTACTGCACCGCCCGCGGCTTGCTGTCGATCTCGCTGGCGACGGTGAGCGTGGCGCTGGCCGTCCGCGGCGCGGTGCCGCCGATGTGCCGTTCGTCGACGATGCTGGCCACGATCTCGTCGCCGATCGCCACGGCGAGGAGCGGGTCGGCCCGGTCCACCGGCTGGTCCTCCACGAAACGCGCCAGGTCGAACTGGCCGCGGAACCGGCCCGAATGCACCGCCGTCCCCGCGGCCTCGGTGAACTCGGTGAGCGGCACGGTGATCTCGTCGCGGGTTCGCCAGCGGTCCGCCTCGCTCTGCAGCAGTTTCTCGAGATCGACGCCGGTGGCCGCCGCGCCGTCATCATCCGACTCCTCCTCCTTGAACCGCGACAGGACGCGGACCTGGGCGGTGTCGGCGGCGGGGGAGACGTCGAGATCGGCGTCGGAGAGGGTGACGAAGACGGGCTGGCCGGGAAACGCCGCCACGGCGGGCGACTCGAAGTCGCCGCGGCTGAAGGCCACCGCCGCCGTGCCCACCACCTTCACCTCGCGGGAACGGGGCACGTCCTTCTGGCCCTCGCGGGTGTTGCCGTCGGTGTAGCTCGTGCGGATCGTGTCGCCGCCGATCACCTGGAGCACGTCGTCGTCGGGCACGGGCGTGCCGAGCGCGGTGGCCACGGAGCCGAGCGACGCCATGCCGTCTCCCGGCAGCGGCACGAGCGGCACGGTCACCGTGTCGCCGCTGGCCGAGGCGATCGTCACCTTCACCTCCTCGCCGAGCTTCTCGAGCACGGGCAGGTCGGTATCCTGGATCTTCACGTAGAACCGGCGGCCGGCCTCGGCGAACTCAAGCTCGTCGCCGGCCTCGTTGACGAACGTGCCCACGAGGCCGAGGGCCTCGATCGCCTTGTTCCAGTTGCCCTGCGCAAAGTGGCACATGCCGATGTAGTAGTACGACTGATTGGCCCACACCGTGTTGGGGAAGTCGGTGGTGATCCGCCGCAGCAGCGGGAACGCCTGGGCGTACTGCCGGGTCTGGAAGTAGGCCATGCCCTGGAGGTAGAGCGACTCGAGGAACAGATCCTTGGTCTCGTCGTCCATCTCCTTTCCGGGCTGCTCGAGGGCCTTCAGGTTTCGCAGGAAGTTGATCGCGTCCATCTGCTGGCTGCGGGCGAGCGCGTGCTTGCCGAGGGCCAGATAGGCCCGGAAGCGGATCGGATCGGCCGGATACTGCTCGACGATCGTCTCCAGGATCTTCGTGCCGCGGTCGTGCTCGCCGGCGTCGAGGAGTTCCTGTCCCTTGCGGAGGAGCTGGAAGGCGGCGTAGTTGCCCCCCTCGCCGCGCGTGGCGGCCGGTGCACCGGCGTCGGCCGCGGCGGCATCCGAGGCGGGCTCGGCGTTCGCGGCGGGGGCGGCGGGTTTGCGGTTTCGCTGTGGACGCTGCGCCGCAGCGGACTGCGGCCAGGCGACGAGCATCGCGAGGGCGATCAGCGCGAACCCGCGCGACAGCCGCCACCCGGTGTGCATGCCGACGGTGTTCGTAGTCATCGTCTCATTCCTCCGCATCGACGCCGCCTCCGATCGGGAGCCCCATTTCCTCGAGCCGCTGGTGGGCCTGGCTCGATTCGCCGCTCTTCGGGTACCTCTTGAGCACCCCGCGCAGCGACCGGACGTACTTGTCCTTGATGCCGGCGTCGCGATAGAGGTAGGCCACGGCCAGCGCCGCCGCGGGAGCCTGATCTTTGAAGAAGTTTTCCACCTCGCGGAGCTGCCCCACGGCCGACTCGAGCTTCCCGAGCTTGGCGAGACACTCGGCCGTCCAGAACAGCGTTTGCGGCGGGCTGTCGGCCTGCTGGTAGGCCTTGATGGCCTCCTCCGGCTTGCCCGACCACTGGAGGAGGTTGCCGCCGATCGAAAACGCTTCCTTGGCGGTCGCCGGCACCTTCTGCAGCTCGGCCGCGAGGGCGAGGCCGTCGGGGAAGTCGGCCGGCCCGCGGACCCAGCCGTGCTGGCACCGCCAGTGGTAGTAGCGGAGGGCGGCCAATTTCCCCTGTGTGGCGTCGCTGAAGCCGAGGCAGGCGCGAACCGCGATGTCTCGGCTGCCGGGATACTTGGGGTGGCTCCTCATCCGGTCGCAGATCGACTGCTTCTCGGCGTCCTTCATCTCGGCCAGCCGCAGCTTCTCGAACGTGTTGACGGCCAGGCCCGGCTCGGCCCCCTTCTCGACGAGCGCGTACACGAGCGCCAGGATGTCGGCGTTGGTCATCTTCGCGAAGTCGAGCTTCCGGTAGTACTCCTCGGCCTTCGCCGGGTTGCCGCCGCCGATGAAGGCCCCGACCCAGCGGACGACGCGGGCGAAGTCGCCGTCCTTCTGCTGGGCGGTGAACTGCTTGTCGAGCCGGGCGACCCAGGCGGCATCGTCTCGGTCGGCGGCCCGGGTGTAGTCCGCCAGCGCGAGTTGCTGGTCGTCGTCGCTCGGCAGCGCCGCCTGCAACTGACCGGCCCAGTATCGATAGAAGGCTTCGCGTTCCCCCTTCTGCGCCTCGGTGAACGAGTCGTTCTCGGCGACGGCCTTCCGCACCGTCCGCCAGAACGCCGTGTCGCTGGCC
>Ga0315900_10007028_pt1 | contig 14900 bp, 13 predicted proteins | sample LakEriMetagenome_FD_203521 | JGI IMG/M metagenome (GOLD analysis project Ga0315900, IMG submission 203521) | Freshwater fungal communities from buoy surface, Lake Erie, Ohio, United States - Buoy 12 MA114 | ecosystem: Environmental > Aquatic > Freshwater > Lake > Lake biofilm | place: USA: Lake...
ACGGCTTCGGGCTTCATCGCCAGCACCCCTTGCGGGTCTATGGCGTCGTTTCGCCTGACCTCCACCCGCGCGCCAAGATCGCCCAGGAAGTGGAAAAGGTTGAAGGTGAAACTGTCATAATTGTCGATCAGCAGGATCATGCGCGTGATCCTTGGGCCGAAGGCGGGGAAGAATCAAGCGGCGGGTGTGGCGCCCCCGCCTGGTGCGGGTTATTTTCGCGGTATGCACGGCGTGGAGAAGCGGAAATGACCAATAGAAGGGCGATTTTGGGCGGCGGTCTGGCAGCGGCCTTTGCCGGCGCGGCGCCGGTGCTGCTGCGCGGCGCCTCGGCCCAAACTGCCGCACCGGGTGCGGCCGCGCGGCCCAATATCATCATGATCATGGCCGATGATGTCGGCTACTGGAATGTCGGCGCCTATAGCCACGGCATGATGGTGCCCACGCCGAACCTCGACCGTTTGGCGCGGGAAGGGATGTTGTTCACCGATCATTACTCGGAACCCACCTGCACGCCGGGTCGCGCTGCCTTCATTACCGGGCAAATGCCCATCCGCACAGGGCTGACCACGGTGGGGCTGCCGGGCTCACCGATCGGCATTGATCAGCGTGACCCGACGCTTGCCACGGTGCTGCGCGCGCAAGGCTATCGCACCGCGCAGATCGGCAAGAATCACCTGGGCGATCTCAATCGCCATTTGCCGACGGTGCATGGCTTCGACATGTTCTTTGGCAATCTCTATCACCTCAATTCGGAAGATGAGCCGGAAGACCCCGATTGGCCGACCGATCCCGGCTTCAATGCGCGCTATCGCCCGCGCGGGGTTTTGGATTGCGTGGCACTGCCCGCCAATAATCCCGCGCCGGTAACGGATGCGCGCTTCGGCCCCTGGGGCGCACAGCGCTGTACGGATACGGGACCACTCACGCGCAAACGCATGGAAACGGTGGATGATGAATTCGTTGATCGTTCGCTGAATTTTATTGAAGACAGTGTACGCGCGCGTCAGCCCTTCTTCCTGTGGCACAACCCGACGCGCATGCATATCTACACCAACCTGCGCCCGGAAAACCGGCTGCTGGCGCGGCCCCATTCATCGGGCGATGACATTTATGGCGCGGGCATGATGGAATTGGACGCGCAAGTTGGGCGCATCCTGGACCGCGTTGATCAGCTTGGCATTCGCGACAATACCATCATTGCCTTCACGTCCGATAATGGCGCCATGGCGGCCTGGTGGCCCGATGGTGGCACAACCCCTTTCCGGAGTGAGAAGGCAACAACCTGGGAAGGTGGCGTACGTGTACCCATGCTGATTCGCTGGCCGGCGCGCATCCGCGCGGGTTCTGTTTCCAATGGCATTCAAAGCCATATGGATCTGTTCACCACCTTCGCTGCCGCGGCGGGTGTGACGGATGTGGCCGCGCGGCTGCGTGCCAGCCATCGTGTGCATATTGACGGCGTGAATAACCTCGCGCATTGGACGCAAGGTGCCGAAAGCGCGCGGCAAGTGCAGATCATGTATAATGAGGCGCGTTTGACCGCGCTGCGCTTTGGGCCATGGAAGGCGCATTTCCAGACGCGCGATGGTTTCTTTGATGCCTTCAGCGAAAGCGCCCTGATCTTCAACCTGCGCATGGACCCCTTCGAACAACGCGATGGGCATCGTTCCAATTTGCTCGCCATGCGCAAGGCGTTTTTGGGTGGGCGGATCATCGACATCATGGCGGAGCATCAGGAAACGCTCCGCGCCTTTCCGCCGCGTCAGGCGGGGGGCTCGCTGCGGCCGAGATAATCTGTGCCAAACGCTCGTCAACCATAGAACCAGCCGCTTGCAGCATAAAGCAGCGGCATATTGATGAGCAGGTTGAATGGAAAAGTGATGCCGAGTGAGGCTGTCAGATAAATGCCTGGGCTTGCTTCTGGCAGCGCCGCGCGGCAGGCCGCTGGTGCATCAATATAGGATGCGCTGGCGCAAATCGCGGCGAAGACAAAGGCGCCACCTTGCGACAGGCCAACCAGCCAGCCCGCCATCAGCCCGGCCAGGCCGAAGCAGATTGGCGCCAGAATGGCAAAGCCCGTCATGAAGCGCCCCACCTCAGCAAAGGCCCGAATTTGCCGCGCCGCGGTCATGCCCATCTCAAGCAGGAACAGCATCAGGAAGCCGCGGAACAGGTGCTCATAAAAGGGCGCAATCCGACGCCATTCCGCATCGCTGGCCATATAGCCGATGAACATGCCGCCCGTGAGCAGCAGAATGCCCCGACCCCTGAGTGTGTCCATCAGCAACTCCCCAAGGCGGAAATTGCCCGTATTGGTCTGATTGCCCCAACGGCCGATGGCGAGCGAGATGATGACGGCGAATTCCATCAGCGCGACAATCGCGGTCATATAACCCTCCGCCGGGGTTTCCATGGCGCGCGCAAAGGCGATGGCGGCGAAGAAGGTAACACTGGAAACCGAGCCATAATGCGCCGCGACCGCCGCTGCATTGGAAACATCAAAGCCACCGACCCGGCGCAGCACCGCATAGCAGGTGACGGGAATGGCGATGGTCATGGCGACTGCGGCGGCAATCAGGGTTGAGACATCGCTGAAGGAAACCTGGGCGAGTTCGCGGCCGCCCGTCAGGCCGATGGAGAACAGCAGATAGATCGAAATGAGCTTCAGCACTGCTTCGGGCAATTCAAGTTCCGAGCGGATGAAGCCGGCCACCGCGCCAAGCGCGAAGGCGAGCACGATGGGCGAGAGAAGGTTCGTCAGCAGCAGGTCCAAGCCGGGCATGGTTTTGGTTCCGTCCAGATGAAGGGAACCGCCCCATAGGCCAGGCTCAAGGATAAATAAAATACATTGTATCTATTTTATCGTTCTATAAAATAGAACCATGAATCGCCTGAACCTGCGCCATCTCGGCTATTTCCGCGCTGTCGCGCATGAGGGAAACCTGACGCGCGCGGCAACAAAGCTTGGCCTTTCGCAATCCGCCCTTTCGGTGCAGATCCGCGATTTGGAAGCGCGGCTGGGGCACCCGCTGTTTGAACGCACGCAGCGCAAGCTGGCGCTGACCGAGGCCGGGCGCATCGCGCTTGACCATGCGGATGCGATTTTCGCGACGGGCGAAGAATTATTGGCGACGCTGAAGGGCGAAAATGCCGCCCAGGCAACCTTGCGCATTGGCGCGCTGGCGACGCTTTCGCGCAATTTCCAATTGGCCTTCCTGCAGCCCTTGCTGGAACGGGGCGATCTTCATTTGGTGCTGCGCTCAGGCGGGCCCGCAGAATTGCTCGCTGAATTGCGCGCGCTCAATCTTGATGTGGTGCTGATGGATCGGCTGCCGGCCGCCGGGCCGGGGCCTGCCTTGGTCGGGCATCGCGTGGCGCGGCAGCGCGTTGAGCTTTTCGGCACGCCCAAAAGGCTTCGTCAGGTGGGCAGCCTGCCGGAATTGCTGGCGCGCCATCCGGTGATTGTGCCGGGGCCGGAAAGCGGGCTGCGCGCCGAATTCGAAGCCCTAGTCAATCGGCTGCGCGTCGCCCCCCGCATCGCGGCCGAAGTTGATGACATGGCGATGATGCGCCTGCTCGCGCGCCAGGATGTCGGGCTTGCCGTGATGCCCGCCATTGTGGTGCGCGATGAACTCCGCGCCGGGACGCTTATTCGCGCAACGCAGCTTTCGGGCCTGATTGAGACCTTCTACGCCGTGACCATCGCGCGGTCCTTTCCGAATCCATTGTTGCGGCCCTTGCTCAAGGCGCGCCCGTCGGCGTTGGAAGGCTGAGGCGCTGAGGCCTATTCGGCGCGGATATTTCCCTCACGGATCACCGGTGTCCACTTTGCATGATCACGCGCGATCAGCGCGGCGAATTCCGCGGGGCTTGAGGCAATAACATCGGCAGCCTGCACGCGCTGAACGGTTTCCTTCACCTCGGCTGAGGTGATGATGGCGCGGAAGATGCGGTTGGACGCCGCCACCACATCATCCGGCATGCCGGCGGGGCCCACAATGCCGTGCCAGGTCATCGCCTCAAATCCCGCAAAGGTCGCGGCCACGGAGGGCACACCCGGCAGCGCCGCAACAGGGGCTGGCGTGCCGATGGCAAGCGCACGCACGCGGCCTTCGCGAATGAAGGGAAGCGCGGTGGAGACAGACGGGAAGGAAAATTCCGTCTCACCTTGGATCAGGCTGCGCATCACATCGGCGCCGCTCCGGTAATGCACGGCAGTCAGCTTCACGCCGGCGCGGCGGCCCAAAAGCTCCGCAGCCAAATGGCTGACATGGCCAACACCCGGTGAGGCATATTGAATGCCATCAGCGCGCGCCCGCGCACGCGCGAGCAAATCTTCCAGCGTCTGCACCGGCAGATTGGCCGGAACGATCACGGCGATAGGCAAATTGACCAAATGCGAAATCGGCGTGAAGGCGCGCATCGGGTCGTAATTCAGCGCGGGCTGTAATTCCTTGCCGATGCAATTCGCGCCGAGATCCGCCATCATCAGCGTGTAGCCATCCGGCCGGCTTTGCGCGACGAAAGCGCCCGCAATGGCACCGCCGGCGCCAGAGCGATTCTCCACCACCAGCGCCTGACCATTGGCCTGCGCGGCAAAGCCATTGGCCACCAGGCGCGACAGCGTATCCACCGCGCCGCCGGCGCCGAAGGGCACAATCAGCCGTACCTGCCGATCCGGCCAGGCGGCTTGCGCGGAAACTGCCGAGGGCAAAAGCGAAGCAAGGCCAAGCCCGGTCAGGCCGCGGCGAGAAATGGAAATGGACATGGCGAGAAACCTCCCGTTTTGGCCTATTTTGACATGGGATGGGCTTCCTGCAAGCGCCACAGCGCGGTTAAGGTTTTGCTCCTCTGTAAAGAAAGGCTGCCGCATGACTTGGTCCATTGTTGCGCATGATCCCGCCACAGGCGGCTTCGCAGTGGCGGTCACCACCTGCAATATCGCGGTGGGCGCCACCTGCCCCTTCCTGAAATCGGGCGTTGGTGCCGTCAGCACACAATCCATGAGCAACCGCTATCTGGGGCCTGCCGTGCTGCAAGGGCTTGAACGCGGCCTGACACCTGCCAAGGCGATTGAAGCCGCGCTGGTGGGCGATGAGGGCAAAGGCTTGCGGCAGATCCATGCCGTGGATTGCCATGGCCGCAACGATGCCTGGACTGGTGACAATTGCGTTGAATGGTGTGGGCATCTGAGTGGTGATGGCTTCAGCGTCGCCGGCAATATGTTGGCAGGCAGCGCGGTGGTGCAGGCAAGCTTTGACAACTTCCGCGCCAATACCGGACTTGCGCTGCCGGAACGCCTGATCACGGCACTTGACGCAGGCCAAGCCACGGGCGGTGACAAGCGCGGCAAGCAATCTGCGGCCCTGGTGCTCACCACAACCGAGGATTTCCCGGACATCAATCTGCGTGTTGATGATCATGCCGAACCGCTCGCCGAATTGCGTCGACTACTGGGTCTGTGGCGCATTCAAGCCGAGCCCGGGCTTGCTTCCCGCCCGAGCAAGGCCAATCCTTCGGGCGAGACGGATCTTGATGTGATTGAAACCGCCTGGATTGCGCGCGGCCTGGATTTGCGCCTACGGCGCCCGTGAAAGGAAAGTTTTGACCATGAAGAATTATCGAATTGCCTCCATGGGTGGCGATGGCATTGGCCCGGATGTCATCAAGGCGGGCTGCTATGTTTTGCAGGCGCTAGCTGAAAAAAATGGCAGCTTCGCGCTGAGCTTCCAGGATTTCGATTGGGGCAGCGATTACTATCGACGCACCGGGCGGATGATGCCGGAAGATGGTTTGAAGCAATTGGAAGGCTTTGATGCGATTTTCTTCGGTGCGGTCGGTGCGCCGGATATTCCGGATCATGTCACGCTATGGGAATTACGCCTCGCGATCTGTCAGGGTTTTGACCAATACGCCAATGTCCGCCCAACGCGCCTTCTGCCTGGCATCAAGGGGCCATTGCGGCCTGATCTGGGGGAACAGATTGACTGGGTGATTGTGCGCGAAAATAGTGAGGGCGAATATGCCGGCGTCGGCGGCCGCGCGCATCGCGGCCTGCCGATTGAAGTCGCCATGGATGTTGCAGTGTTCACGCGCGAAGGGGTGGCGCGCATTTGCCGCCATGCCTGCGAAGTCGCCATGGCGCGGCCCCGCAAGCATTTGACGGTAGTGACGAAATCAAACGCACAGCGCCATGGCATGGTGATGTGGGATGAGGTTTGCGCGGAAATCACCGCGCAATATCCAGCCCTCACGGTCGAGAAAATGCTGGTGGATGCCATGACCGCGCGGATGGTGATGAAACCCGGCAGCGTTGACACTATGGTCGCCACGAATCTGCACGCCGATATCTTGTCTGATCTGGCCTCCGCCTTGGCAGGTTCACTCGGGATAGGTGCGACAGGCAATATTGATCCTTCGCGCAAGCGTCCTTCCATGTTTGAACCCATTCATGGCTCTGCCTTTGACATTACCGGCAAGGGCATTGCCAATCCGCTTGGCGCTTTCTGGACTGCATCCATGATGCTGGAGCATTTGGGCGAGGCGCCAGCGGCGGCACAGTTGATGCGCGCGGTGGAAATGGTGACACGGCGCGGCGATGTGCTGACGCCCGATCTTGGCGGTAAGGCCACCACGGATCAGGTGACCGAGGCCATCATCAACGCCATTCGCGGCGTGAATGTTTAGACGCATTACAACAAAGGAAAACATCCATGGAATTCGTTGATCTAAGCCGTGAAATCTTTCACCGCACGCAGACACACCCAAGCCACCCGCCCGTGGTGATGACGGTCTGGGGGGATCATTCCGAAAAGAAGGTCGCTGGCAACACGACCTTCACCAGCAAGGCGCTCTATTTTTCCATGTCCGATCATGCCGGCACGCATGTGGATGCGCCAGTGCATTTCGATCCGCGCCCGGATGCGCTTTCGGTCGAACAAATGCCGCTTGAGAAATTCTACACCAGCGCGATTTGCCTTGACCTTTCTCATGTTCCGCTGAAGCACGCGATCACAGTGAAAGAAATGGAGGCAGCACTCGCCAAATCAGGCCAGGAAATCCGCAAGGGCGATACGGTGCTGATCTGGATGGCAACCAATGAAAGGCTGCTCGGCAAGCCTGGCTATTTGCATGACTTCCCAGGCCTTGCGCTAGAATCCGTCCATTGGCTTGCGGATCGCGGCATTGGCATGTTTGGCGTGGAAGCGATCAGCCCTGCCCCGGAAGGTGAGTTGAATTTTCAGGCGCATATGGCCTGCGCGGAACGCGGCATTACGCATATGGAATGCCTCGCCAATCTGGATAAGCTCATTGGCCGCGGGCGCTTCACCTTTATCGGCTTTCCGCTGAAAATCAGGGGTGGTACGGCAAGCCCCATCCGTGCCGTTGCCATGTTCCCCTGATATCCTTTGGGATCAGCGCCCGCGAAAACGTGGCGGGCGCTTTTCCCGGAAGGCGGCCTTGCCTTCGGCGAAATCCTCTGACGCGCGAATGGCGCCCATGCGCTGGCCATGGATCGCCATTTGCTCGGAAGGGCCGCGCGGCAGGATTTCCTCGGTCACCATGCGCTTCAATTCCGCAACAACCATCGGCGCCATGCCGGTCAGTTCCACAGCCCAGGCCTTGGCAGTTTCCAAAGCCTTGCCGTCTTCCACCACCTCATTCACCAACCCGATGGAAGCAGCACGATCCGCATCCACGGTGCGGCAGAGCAGCATGATTTCCATCGCGATCTTATGCGGAATGCGGCTGACTAGGCCGGCGATCATGCCACCCGTCAGGCCAAGCTTCGCTTCCGGATAATAGAATTTCGCGCTTTTGCCGCAGACCAGCAAATCGGCCATCATGGCCAGCACAATGCCGCCGCCCACACACCAGCCCTCAACCGCGCAAATCACGGGCTTGAGCGGCCGATAGCCGACACTCGGAATAGTGCGCCACAGCTCCGGCGGGTCAGAGACATCGGCGCCGAAGGTGAAGGCGCGCGTGCCAGCAGCGGTGATGATGGCGCAGCGTAAATCATCGCGCGCTTCAAATTCGCGCATGGCGGCCTGCACCGCCTCACCCATTGGTTTGCTGATGGCATTGCCCTTGGCAGGATTGTTCAGCGTGACAATACGGATCGGGCCTTCATCGGTGACGGTTACATGTTCCATGTCAGTTCACTTTCGCTCCTGTTCTTTCGATCACGCCTTGAAAAATAGCGCGATCTTCGCGGATACGCCGGGTGAAGGCATCGCCTGTTTCAAACGCAGGCCGCAGCCCGCCAATCGCCATGCCGGAGGCAACGGCGGGCGCGCGCAGCGATTCTTCCAAGCTGGCCGTAATGCGCGCTTGAATGTCAGGGGGCGTGCCTGCGGGCGCAGCAATGCCAAACCAGGACATGGCGCCGCGTTCAGCAAGGCCCAGTTCCAAGAGCGTCGGCACATCCTTGAATTCCTCATGCCGCCGATCACCGAAACTCGCGAGTGCGATCAGGCGGCCATCACGCACACCGGGCAAGGCCGCGGGGTCGCAAATCATCTGAATGCGCCCGGCCAGGAGGTCAATGAAGGATTGGCCTGAGCCGCGATAAGGCACGTGTTCCAGCTTGATGCCCGCAGCCTCAGCAAAGATTTCGCATTGCAGTTGCGTAATCGTGCCATTGCCGGCGGAACCAAACCGCAATTCACCAGGCCTTTGCTTGGCCAACGCCACCAGATCACGGATATGCCGCGCGGGTACAGAGGGATGGATGATCACGAAAGCATCGGAAGCAGCCACGCGCGCAATCGGCACAAAGGCGCGATCCACATCATAGGGAAGCTGCATCATATGCGGGCTGATCGTGAAAATCGCCGTTGGGAAAAGTAGCAACGTATGGCCATCGGGTCGCGCGCGGGCCACCAGATCAGCGCCAATCGTGCCCCCTGCCCCGCCGCGATTTTCAATCACCACGGTTTGGCCCAGCACCTTGCCCCATTCCTGCACCAAGGGACGCGCGACATTATCAGTGCTGCCGCCCGGCGGGTAAGGCACAATCAGGCTAATGGGCCGATTGGGCCAGGCTGTTTGAGCAAAAGCGAAAGCTGGCAGCAATAGCCAGGAAAATAGCGTGACAATCCGCCACATGGTTCAATCCACCGCTTCAGCGCGGAAACCATTGCCCCAACGCTTGATCCGCCCGCGCGATGGTGATGGGAAATGCCCGAAGCAGAGAATGGTGGAGGTATCACAGGCGCATTCCATCACGCGCCGCCGCGTGGCCGCGGCCTGCACGGGATCACTATCGGCACGCATCGAAATTTCCGGATAGCGGGTCTGCAAAGGCGAATGGATCAAATCCCCTGTCGCAAGCGCATCAGCACCTTTTTTGCCGAGCCGCACAGCCACGTGATCCGGCGTATGGCCGGGCGTTGATTCCAACTTCACCAGATCATTCATCTGATAGTCATTAGTCACAAAATCCACGCGCCCCGCTTCCACCACGGGCAAGACGCTATCGGCAAAAACCGGCGATGGCGCCTTGGCGTGTTCCCTTTCCCAATGGGCATATTCTTCCTTCGCGAAAAGGTAGCGCGCCTTGGGGAAGCTCGGCACCCAGCGGCCATTCTCAAGCCGCGTATTCCAGCCGACATGATCCACGTGCAAATGCGTACACATGACGAAATCAATATCGCCCACGCCAAGCCCAAGCGCGGCCAGGTTGCGCATATAGGCTTCGCTCTTCATCTGGTGCCAGAAGGGATGCGTCGGGCGGTTCTTGTCATTGCCGACGCAGGTATCAATCAGGATGTTATGATGCGGCGTGCGCACGACCCAGGATTGGATGCAAAGCACAAGCTTGCCCGTTGCCGGATCAAGCGCCTGGGGTTCCAGCCATGCGCGATTTTCGGCCAGCAATTCCGGCGTCAGGTTCGGGAAGAAGGTCAGCGGATCGAAGATAGGTCTTTCTTCCTCAACAACCCGTTGAATCGTGAGCTCGCCAAGCTGAAAACCTTTATCCATGGACTTTTCCCTTTGCGCAATTCGGGTAGCATAGCGCGGCTGGCGGGCGTTGACAGCCCCGGCGGAAGGCTTTCCGCTGGCCCCTGGAAGACACGCCGAGGAGGACGAACATGGCACAGGAACATCATGGCGCTGTCATTGTTGGCGCGGGCTTCGCCGGGCTTTACCTGCTGTATCGCCTGCGCGGGCTTGGCATCCCGGCCATTTGCCTGGAAGCAGCGGATGATGTGGGCGGCACTTGGTATTGGAATCGCTATCCAGGTGCCCGCTGCGATGTGGAAAGCATGCAATATTCCTTCTCCTTCTCTGAGGAATTGCAGCAGGAATGGCGCTGGTCTGAACGCTTTGCGGCGCAGCCGGAAATCCTGGCCTATGCGCGCCATGTCGCGGAACGCTATGATCTGCGGAGCGACATTCGTTTTGAAACCCGTGTGACGGATGCCGCCTGGGATGATGCGGCCGGGCTTTGGCGCATTGCCACCAATCGCGGGGAGAGGCTGACGGCGCGCTATTTCTTCATGGCGACCGGGTGCCTTTCCGCGGCCCGGCTGCCCGATGTTCCGGGCCTTGCCGATTTCAAAGGGCAGCAATTCCATACTGGCTATTGGCCGCATCACAAGGTTGATTTCACCGGCCGCAGGGTGGCGGTTATCGGCACCGGGTCTTCCGCCATTCAATCCATCCCCGTGATTGCTGAACAGGCCGCGCAGCTCACGGTGTTTCAGCGCACACCCAATTTCAGCATCCCATCGCGCAATCGCCCGATGGATGATGAATACGAACAAGGCTGGAAGGGCGATTACGCCAATCTGCGGCAGAAGGCGCGCATGATGCGCACCGGCATTCTGTATGGCCTGAGCGACACGCCTGCGATGTCCGTCAGCGCCGAAGAACGGAAAGCGGAATACGAAAAACGCTGGGCTGCCGGCGGCACGGCCTTCATGGGGTCCTTCCGCGATCTGCTGCTGGATCAGGCCGCCAATGAAACGGCAGCGGAATTTGTACGCAGCAAGATTCGCGAAACCGTGAAAGACACTGCGACAGCCGAAAAACTCTGCCCACGCAATCACCCAATCGGCACCAAGCGCATTTGCGTGGATACGCATTATTATGAGACCTATAACCGCCCCAATGTCACGCTGATTGACATCAACGAAGCGCCGATCACGCGCATTACCGCAACTGGCATTGAAGCGGGCGGAGTGCAGCATGATTTCGATGACATCGTTTTTGCGACAGGCTTTGATGCCATGACCGGCGCGCTGCTTGGCGTTGATATCAAGGGCCGCGCGGGTGAATCCCTGAATGCCAAATGGGAAGCGGGGCCGCGCACGCTGCTTGGCATCATGACGGCAGGTTTTCCGAACATGTTCATGATCACGGGGCCGGGCAGCCCCTCCGTCCTCAGCAATATGATCGTTTCCATCGAACAGCATGTGGATTGGATCATGGATTGCCTGGCGCAAATGCAGGCCAAGGGCCAGACCACCATCGAAGCCGATCGTAGCGCGGAAGATAATTGGGTAGAGGAAGTGAACAAGGTCGCGCATCGCACGCTCTACCCACGCGCAGCATCCTGGTACATGGGGGCCAATGTGCCGGGCAAACCAAGGCTGTTCATGCCTTATGTGGGTGGCGTTGGAAATTATCGCGTGCTTTGTGATGAAATCGCTGCAGATGGCTATCGCGGCTTTCATTTTGGCGGTGCTGAACGGCCTGCCGCAGCGGCGGAATAGGGGGGAGTCTCATGACACTTGATGCAGGCGCACAACATGTTCTCAATCTGATCAAGGAAGCCAAGCGTCCGGCCTTCAATACACTGACTCCCGCCGAAGCTCGGGAGGTTTCCGCCGCTTCCCGCCGCGTGATGCAGCCAGACCCGCCCGAGGTCGCGCTGGTGGAAGATTTGAAATGCCCGGGGCCCGCCAGCAAGATACGCTTGCGCCGCTATCGCGGCATCGGCACCGATCCCGAAGCGGCACTCCCCTGCCTTGTCTATATGCATGGTGGCGGCTGGGTGATTGGTGATCTGGACAGCCATGATCAGGTCTGCCGGCGCCTTGCCAATCTGTCGCAGGCTTGCGTGATTGCGATTGATTATCGCTTGGCGCCGGAACACCGCTACCCGGCAGCGGTCGAGGATTCAGCCGCCGCTTATCGTTATGTTTGCCGGCAGGCAAAGCGCCTTGGCATTGACCGCACGCGTATTGCCGTCGGCGGCGATAGCGCTGGTGGCAACTTGGCCGCCGTGCTGGCGCTGATGGCGCTGCATGGTGATTTTCCCATGCCTGACTATCAGGTTTTGTTCTATCCCGTCACCGATATGGCCGGCAATCCGCCATCCTATGATCGCTTCACCGAAGGCCTGGTGCTGACGCGCGATGTCATGAAGTGGTTCATTGCGCATTACCTCGGCCCCCATGAAAAGGGCATTGATTGGCGCGCTTCACCCTTGCGCGCGCCTTCGCTTAAGGGCCTGCCGCCTGCCTTTCTGATGACGGCCGGCATTGATCCGCTCGTGGATGAGGGTATTGCCTATGCCAAGCGGCTGGATGAGGAAGGCGTGAATGTCACGCATCTGCATGTCGCGGATCAGATCCATGCCTGCCTGACCATGGGGCGCTTCATTCCGAAATCCGATCTGGTGCTGCAACATGCGGCGGCCAGCCTGCGCGCGCATTGGGGCATATGATTTACCGCTTCACCCCAAGCTTCATTTCGCGGTGCCAGATATAAAGCCCCGCGCCAACCAGAATCAGAATGCCAAGAAAATCCCAGGCATCCGGCATTTCCGCCCAGATCAGCGCACCAAGCGCCGTGGTCCAGATAATCGCTGAATATTCAAAGGGCGCCAGCAACGAAGCCTCCCCCTTGCGATAGGCATCCGTCATCATGATTTGCGCAATCGCGGAAACCAGGCCAATGCCGGCCAGCAGCGCCCATTGCGTCGGGCTCGGCCAGACCCAAACGGGGATCATCGCAATCCCCGCCAGCACGGCAGAGAAAAACGCGAACCAGAATACAATGGCAACGCCGCTTTCGCCGGCCTCACCCATTTTGCGAATGGTGATCATGGCAAGCGCCCAGGCCAGGGCGCCCAAAAGGCATAGCGCCAGCGCAAGCCATTGCGTATCCGTGGTGCCCTGTTCGGGCCGCACCATCAGCAGCACGCCACAAAACCCGACCAGCACTGCAAGCCAGCGGCGCCAGCCAACCTTTTCACCCAGAATCGGCGTGGCCAATAGAGTCAAGAATAGCGGCATGGTGAAGCCAAGCGCCGTTACCGTCACCAGTGGCAGATGGACATAGCCGTAAAAGGACCCGACCATCCCAACCATGCCGAAAATCATGCGCAGCACATGGCTGCCAGGGTTGCGCATGCGCAGCGCCGCCAGGCCTCCCGCGCTGATGATCACGGGCAAAAGCGGGATCAGCGCGAAGAAATTGCGGAAGAAAATTACCTCGGCGACTGGAATGCCCGTGCCGATGGTCTTGGCGAAAGCGGCCGAGATGGAAAAGCTTGCCGCAGCCAGAACCACCAGAATGACGCCACGGCGGCGCGCACGCCGGGTCCGGGCGGGATCTTGGGCAGGGGAATCGTTTTGGTTCATGCGACTGGCGGAGCAATCCTAACCCGAAACGCGCCTGAGGGGCAGAGGTTTTGTTCCGCCGCTTTCTGGCCTAGCCTATGCAATCAAAGTGACACTCAGGAAACGCATGACTGATTTGATCTTTCGCGACGATGCCTATGCTGCCGAGATCGGCGCCAAGGTGCTGGCTGCCTCGGCCGAGGCGATCGTGACGGACCGGACGAATTTCTACGCCCAGGCGGGCGGTCAGCCCGGTGATACCGGTGTGCTGCGCTGGCCGGGCGGCGAGGCGCGCATCGCCAATACCATCAAGGGGCCGGAAGATACGGTGCTGCATGTGCCCGAAGCCGGCGCTGCTTTGCCGGAGGTGGGGGCGACTGTCACGCTCGCGCTTGATTGGCCGCGACGCTTTCGCCTGATGCGCATGCACACCACGCTGCATTTGCTGTGCAGCCTGATTCCCGGCGCGGGTGTCACCGGCGGGCAGATCGGGCTTGAGAAATCGCGGCTGGATTTTGATCTGCCGGAACCGCCCAGCAAGGAAAGCCTGACCGAAGGGCTGAATGCGCTGATCGCCGCCAATCATCCCATCACGCAGGAATGGATCACCGAGGCAGAGCTGGATGCGAACCCCGGCCTGGTGCGCACGCTCTCCGTACAGCCGCCACGCGGCGCCGGGCGCATTCGCTTGGTGCGCATCGGCAGCGCCGAAGCGCCGATTGATCTGCAACCCTGCGGCGGGACGCATGTGCGCCATACCGGCGAGATCGGCCGTGTGGAAGTCACGAGAATCGAAAACAAGGGAAGGCAGAATCGTCGCGTTTCCCTGGTGCTGGTGGAGGATTGATCCATGCATGATCTGGTTTCAACCGAATGGCTTGCCGGCGCTCTAGGCGCGCCTGATCTGATGGTATTCGACGCCACCAAATATTTGCCCAATGAACCCTTTGACGGCCTGACCAAATATCGTGAAGCGCATATCCCGGGCGCGCGTTTTTTCGATATTGATGTGGTGGCCGATCCCGACACCAATTTACCGCATATGGCGCCAACGGCTGGCCGCTTTGCGCGGCTGATGGGGGAAATGGGCATCAGCAATGCAACGCGCGTGATCTTCTATGACCAGAAAGGGCTGCAATCCTCGGCGCGCGGCTGGTGGCTGATGAAGTTGTTTGGGCATGAAAAGGCGGCTGTGTTGGATGGCGGTTTGCCGAAATGGTTGGCCGAAGGCCGTGCGACTGAAACTGGCGATGCGAAATCCGCCGCCCCCAGCAGCTACACGCCGGATTTCCGCGCTGATCTGGTGAAAGGCATTGGCGATGT
>Ga0315900_10007030_pt1 | contig 14900 bp, 32 predicted proteins | sample LakEriMetagenome_FD_203521 | JGI IMG/M metagenome (GOLD analysis project Ga0315900, IMG submission 203521) | Freshwater fungal communities from buoy surface, Lake Erie, Ohio, United States - Buoy 12 MA114 | ecosystem: Environmental > Aquatic > Freshwater > Lake > Lake biofilm | place: USA: Lake...
TAACTTCCAAATGATTCTTACCATTCCATTGAAGGGCTTCTATCATAAGCGGTTTAGTTTTAAACAATTGTGCCATGTACAAATATAAAAAACTTTTTTAAATAAAAAAGCCCACTCCGTAAGTGGGCTGCTCAACTTTAGGTAATGAGATTGCAAGGACTTGCCTCTGACCAGTTCACCTACAATTTTTGCAGGGAATTATAATGCGTTATATAAAGACCAAATACATAGCATCTAGTTCCTTTTATGACACATTATCCTTGTCCGCGGTAAAGTTTTTTATACTTCTTAGAACTCTTGAGTTTGGATGTCTTAGTCTTTGCATGCACACCCGGACGAGAAACTTTCTTCTTCTCTAACTTAGTAGATACATCTTTAATCTTTGCCATTGTTATAAATTTATAATACTAATATACTAATTTGTAAACTTGTCTAGCTTAAGAAGTCTAACTATTTTATTAGTATACTCTTCTGCTTGAGTAATTGCATCTTCTTCTTTATCCACAATCTTCCAGTTATTCAAGAGTATTGCTATGTGCATAGCCTCATGATTTACTAATGTTATATCAGTAAAGTCTCCTTTGAAGTGTTTCTTATTTAAAAATAGAAATGGTTTATATGGTGCTTTGGCTTTTAACTTTTTGTCCCGGGGATCATAATTAGTCCACCCATATATATAGACACCATTGCCTTTAGTCTTATCAACTTCTTCAGCTTGGGCATCTTTACGGTTTAACCCGTGCATCTGATCTACATTATAATAGTCAAAGATCTCAGTAGCATCTTTACCTATTAGCAGAACAAACTTACCCATATCTATTTTCTTCATACTATTAATATACAAATTATTCTATTTCATAGAACATATTTTCGGTATCTTCTGCGCCCCATTTAGTATGACTTTCACAATGATAGAATTTTAGATTTAATTTATAATCAGGAATTACCTTAAAAGGTTCTGATACCATACTAGGCTCATTCCATAAAATTCTATTATTGGGATATATACAAAAATGTCCAGAGTCTAATTCTATAACATGACCCATCTTATGTTGACTTGGTTCTTCAGCATAAGACGTAGAAACAGTAGCACTGCTATCTGCATTCCAATCTAATGTAAATCTATATCTACCTTCCACCTTTTGTTTATTCTTCAAGTATACCTGGCATCTCTTTCCTTTAAGAAACATAAACTGCGTTACGCTAGGTGTATAAGAAAAACAATCCCACAATTGTAAAATGTGAAAATCAAGGTGGGGTGCATCAGGTTTTTCAAATGGTACTAAAGCTGATACAGGTATCTTATCATACACAGCACCTATGTCAGTCATTACTACAAACAATGCCGCAGTTCCCTGTAAACTCTTAATAGCAAAAGCTGTCCCTTCAACTAATTCTCCGTGATGTTCTTCCAAGTTATACAGATACTCTTTTCTAATATAACATTCTATAGGAGGTATATTAATATTCATGGCATTTTAAGTTTAGTTTTTTATGAGATTCCCCGGGGGAGAACAAATGAAAAAAGAACCCCCGGGCAATCTACCTGTAGCATTGTAAAGATAGAAAGAAAGTTTGGAATAATCTACGGGATGGGTTTTGGAATATGTAAGGGGATGTGGTGACTCCTATGCAGAGCAGCCCCCGGCCTGCAGCCGCAGCCTGGTACCCCCTCATGCTTCGGGAGCCAGTCTGTGCTTTGTCCGTGGTCTGGCAAAAATTTTTCCTGTCAGGAAAAACTGTTGCTTCTGTCAACCCTGTAAAAATTGTGAACCAATAAATTTATATCACAATGAATAAGATTATCATTCTTGTACAGAAGTACAACAAAGACAATGCTAACTATGTATTCTGTAGTAACCTAAGTGAGCCGGAGGCTAACTTTAGGCTACATAAGAACTACACAAGAACGTTCAACACTCCACTGAAGATAGGCTCCGCATATCTTGTGGAACATTGTGTTGAACCTAGCCAGTGCGGAGAATACACTAACCACAAGGTTAATGTAATAACCGAACTGCCTCTAAAGGATGCTCTCTCTATGACCATGTAAAATAGTCACAGAGGGGGCATCCCCTTTTTTTTGGAAAACCTGTAAAAATATGTCAACCTGAACATCCTGTTAATAGGCACCTCTTTTTGTCAACCCTATAATAATACTGTATAAACCAACAAAACTAGTAACTATGATTTCAACATGGACAAAAGAGACACTTGTAGATGGTGTTAGTAAACTGTTACAGTACGTGCACTATAAATCAATGAAGAAACTGGTGATCCGGGAATTAAACAGAAATACTGGAGAACCTGTAGATATTGTTAAGGTAGTGCACTATCTATAAATACTGGTTTACAAGGGCTGTGGATAATACTGCAGCTCTTGTAACTATTGTTAAACCTGACATAAACTGAATAAGATGGACATAAATGAAGCAATGGATAAATGGGAAAAACTAGGACATACTTGGATAGACTGGGATGCACCTGAAGCATACTATATACTATTTGTAAAAGATGGTGAAGTAGTAGGTAATGTTAAAACTGTTGCAGGTGGAATATCTTGGAAATATCCAGAAGAACTTGTAACATAGTATATAAGGGGAACAACTGTTCCTCTTGTAACTACATCAACCTTTTTTTGTCAACCCTTCAAGCATCTTGTAAATAATTGTATAACCCTAAAAACAAGAAAAAATGGGAACAACCTTAACAGCTAGTTACAAGAGTAACTACCCAAAAATCAGTAAGAATGGTAATCCAATTACTGTCTTTGTATACAGAGTATCTGGTACAGAGCAGGAACTGGCGGATTACCGTGCCGCTCAAGGTGATAACTTTGTCACTGATGATGATGGTACTCCATTGTACTTCACTGTAAATCCTGCACCTACTGATGTATGCAAGATGTACAAGGTACAAGGGGGCCAGAATGCGGGCCAGTACAGACTGGACTTGGCGGAGTTCCGTAAGGACATGGCCATAGTTGCAGCTGCTGGTGGTAACTTGGGACAAGCAATTGCTACTAATAAAGCTAGCAAATACTTGGACATCTCTGCGAGCCTGCAGAGCAAGTTACAGCAGGCGGTCAGTACTGCTGGGGCAGAAGACATGGAGGAATAATAGTACTCCGTGTCTTAAAAGACATCCTGAGACCTGGGAAACCGGGTCTCTTGTACTTCCTATATATATAGTAGATACAGATAATAACTGTTGATACTGTATATATAGATGATAACAACCTTTCTTTTGTCAACCCATAAAGGAATCTGCTGTAAAACCGTGAGCATATTAGTGTATACCTATATATATAGAGTATTGAGACAAGTGTTCTTATCAACAAGCATACACGTAGGCATAACTACTTGATAATTAATGCATTAAGTGTGCATTAATGTGAGAGAGTTTTAGTGAGAAAAAATCTCTTTTCTTATCTTACAGCATAAGTACAATGAGAAAATTGGACATAAGTACCAATACATAACAGTATATATAGCTAATTGCTTATATATATGTAGTACTATGTCTATATATAGTTGTTCTATTACTACTATATGTAAGAGTAGGACAGTAACATCTTCCGGAATTAATTATTAACCCTAAATATACACACATGGAAATGACTATTACACCACAAGGAATGAAAGAACTATTGAATGACTCTATAGTAGACTTTACTAAACCCTTTAATCCTTCTGACTATACATTTAACAATGATGTTAGTATTACAGAGGATCAAGCATTATCTCTTAATGTATCTATTTCTTCTCTTATAGAAGATAAAGAGAAACAAGGGTTCCGGGAAATCCACAGATACCAACATCCAGCAGTTGGATTAGTGGTAGTAATGAGAATGGACTACTCTCTTGCAGGGTAGTCTATATTGTTTTACTTAATACATATTCTATGGGTTTATTAATAGCACATTTAACATTTGTTCTGCAATTACATACAGGTATTATTATACCTATGGATGATGTTGATGGTAGAACTATATACTCTATGCCTTCTGAAGGTATTGAGTATGCTTATAAAGCAGAGATTATTCAGTATCTTGAAACTGGTAAGTTTGATTATAATGAAGATTTAGAAGATTAAACATTTAATACTTGGATACTTCGTCCGCAGGAGAATTCACCCATTCACACTGTGCTCCTTGTATCTGTGTATTAAATGTTTTATAGAAACAGTTATGAGTACTTAAAGATGAATGCTTGTCTTTATGGTATCCTTGAACTAGGTGAGGAGATATTCTAAAGGCTAAAGGGTCTGTAATGAATACTTTCCAAGAACAGAGGACAAGAGTCCTCTCGCAATAAACATAACTGTTTCTTTATTACTCTCATCCAAGCAGGAGTATGGGTATTCCCTACTAACACATCTAGCGGACTACAAGGATTGCAACCTTGTGAGAGTACAAATAGAAAGGTAGTGATATGCTACGTATACCTGAGTAAGTAGACAAACTGCTCAAATTTTAATCTAGGAGATGATACGTAGGCCTAGCTACACTTTTTAAAGAATGCTAACAGCAACAATTACTACATAGTTTTAATTGGTTAAGTGCATTCTGAATTAAAGGCTACTACAGCAATATTAAACTTTATATGGATAATAAGTAATAGTAGCCTGTTTAATGTACCATTCCTGATTCCCAAGGTCAGGCAATTATAGTAGGGCTACAGTGGTAAAAATCCACAAAGGTTTAACAAATAAGGTTCGCAACCTTAACCTGTATAGACTACTATAATTGAGTACAGAGGGGACAAAAAAATTGATGTGAAGAATACTTCAGCACAATATCTATAACTATACAGTCAGAAAGCCCATAGTGGCAAAACCGGGAAGGTATTCTGTTCTTCAGTAATGAAGTGGTTCTAGATAGTATTCTGTTATGCATCAGAGGACCTGCTTCCCGAAAGGGGGCAGGTACCTTCCCACAATTAAAATAGTAACCAATTAAAACCAAATAATATGTCACAATTAGTAAATGCAACTAGACAATACAACGCCATAACTGCAAATGGTGCTGTTACACATTTAACAAGCTTAAATGCTTGCTTGGATTTATTCTTCATTGCTGGTGCAAGTAGAAGAATGCAGGAATCAGACATTATTGTAATGTTTGAGCGTGCACGTGCAGAGAATAAAGACTTAGCTTATAAGATTTTATTCTGGGCTCGTGATGCAAGAGGTGGTGCAGGAGAGAAGAGATTCTTCCAAGTGCTAATGAATCATATTAGTAAGCAATATGCTTATGAGTATGATCAGTTAGCAATACATATCCCTGAATTTGGATATTGGAAGGATGTATTCAAGATTGAGAATCCAACAGATAATAATCTGAACTGGATTGCAACTCAACTTGATGAGTCTCCTAATGCAAACTTACTTGCTAAATGGTTTCCAAGAAAAGGTAAATGGTTTTCAGCCATGCATAGGTATCTTAAGCTAACTCCAAAAGAGTTCCGTAAGAAACTTGTGTCAATGACCAAAGTAGTGGAAACTCAAATGTGTGCCAATGAATGGGACAAGATCAATTATGGTCAAGTTCCTTCTGTTGCAATGAATCAGTATAGAAATACATTTCTTACTCATGATAGAGTAAGATATGTAGACTATATTGCTGATGTCAAAGCAGGCAAACAGAAGATTAATGCTTCAGTATTATTTCCTCATCAATTGTATCAAGCAATTAATAAAGGAGAAGATGCTGATGCAGTAGAAGCTCAATGGGATAACTTGCCAGATTACATGGCTGATACTACAGAAAGGATTATTCCTGTATGTGATGTTAGTGGTAGTATGGAAGGTTTACCTATGGATGTATCTGTTTCTTTAGGGATTTATATCTCTGAAAGAAATAAAGGTATATTCAAGGATGCATTCTTAACATTCTCTGAGCGTCCTGAGATGAATTACCTTACAGGTAGTTTGTCACAGCGTATGAGACAGTTAAGTGATGCTGACTGGGGTATGTCTACTAATCTTCAGGCCACATTTGACTTGATTCTTAACAGTGCTGTTAGAGAATCATTACCTGAATCTGAAATGCCAACTAAACTTCTTATCATTAGTGATATGGAGTTTAATGAAGCTGACAGACACCAAACTAATCTAGATTCAATCAGACAAAAGTATTCTAATGCAGGATACAAGATGCCTGAGATTGTATTCTGGAATGTGAATGGTAGAATGGGTAATGTTCCTGCATCTGTTAATGATTCAGGCATTGGTCTTGTATCTGGCTTTAGCCCTTCAATTCTGAAGAGTATACTGAAAGGTGAGATTTATTCTCCTTTGCAGTTAATGCTAGATACAGTAGACACTGCGCGCTATTCTTGTATCAGAACTGAATAAGACTCGGAGGTTGGTGGCACCTTGGCAACAGAAGCCACCATATTTTATGATTATAAACTAAAAAATAAAAAAGTGAGAAACGCAATTCCTTTTGGATACACTGGATTTGGTGGCAGAGTATTAGTAAAACTTAATGTTAAAATATCTTACGGACAAGCTGATTCATTAAGAACAAAATATCCTTCTATTCTTAATTGGGATAATGGAAAATACGGTATTGCACTTGAAGGTGTAATAAATGCAAATCAGTTAGATTCATTTATAAAAGATTTAGACATTATTAAACTTGATGCTAAAATTGAAAGATTAATGATTCAGAAATCTAATTTATTAGATAGATCAATTACTGATTCTGATAATTTACTTAATGGAAATTTTGATGATATATGATAGAGCATAGTTTTTATAAAGAAAATGGTATCTGGTATATTGATTTACCAGAGTTCATAGAAATGGGATTTGGTACACTAGCTAATCTTATGATGGTTGATGGTTCTGATACATTTCTTGATTTCTTATCTAACAATACAAATGAGATTACAATTGTAATGAGTCCAACTAAATTTGATGGATATCAGTATGAACTTAAAGGAGAGAAACAAGGCTTAAATAAGCGTTTGTTAAAGTTAATTGGTCATGCACCTGTTGATTATGGTAAATATTATACTGTAACAGAGCATAATAACCACAGATTATGGTTATGTCCTGTTACAGAGTATGTATTTGGTAATTATGGTGATGGTTATCCTGATAATATTTATATCAAAGTAGTTTAGTTATGAATTCAGAAAAGAAAAATAGCTTGTTTGTAGTAGGGTATTTTGCCCTTGGATTATTTGGAGGATGGTTGATTGGATCAGTTGCTCCTGTTAAAGGAATAAAACCAACAAATATTAAAGCTGAATACTATTTGGAGTTAAAACCAAATGATCGTGCTGTAATAGAAGATATTGGTGGCTATACATATGAATGTCATATGGATAGTATTCCTGTAGTATTATTAAGAGATAATCTGTAGTGTTATGTTAGGAAAGAAAAGACAGCAGATTAAAGAATTAAAGAATGATTTGGAATCATTGCAGTGGGATATTTATGAAGTAAATGGTTCCACTGCTGATCCAGATATGAAGAGTTACCATCTTGGAGAACTTCAATGCATACAAATGGCAATTGAAGAAGAGATTGAAGCTCTTGAACATGAAATTGCAATGCTTCCACTTAAACTTATGTTAGGTGGATTTATTGTGGTTTCAATAGGTTTATTTATTTATTTTTATCAATAATTATGATGCAAAAAAGAAAAGTGGGAAGACCAAGAAAAACATCTACACCAGTTAAACAAGAGAAAAAGTATGTTAATTGGAAACAAAAGTGTGAGGCACTTGAACAAGAATTAAAAATTCAAAAAGAAGCTCATAATGCATTTGCTGAAACTGCAAATGAAATATTGCAAGCACAAAGTAATTCACAGCACATGATTCTTGAAGTAGTACTTGATGGATATCATAGTATTCAAGAACAATGTAAAGCTGCTCTTGAATTGACTGGTACAATTGATGTTTCAGACGTTGAATATACTGTTAACTTTGCAAAGAAAACATTATTACATCAGTTCTCAAAGTTAGTTGATACTGAAGAAGATTAAGATCTTCTGGTTCCATAGCTCAATTGGATAGAGCAACACACTTCTAATGTGTAGGTTTCTGGTTCGAGTCCAGATGGAATCACTAAGCCTCTAAATGATTAGGGGCTTTTTTATGTTTTATTTATTTATTTAAAATTCTGATTATGAATGTGTTAGGAAAATTATTCAACAAGAAGAAAACTTATTCAAAAGATAATAAGTTTGAAGTACTTATTATTGGTGAAGACAAAAGTAATTTCCAAGAAATACTTGGTATTACAGAAGAAAGAGGTAAAGAATTACTAAAGATGTCTCTTGAATCTTATCAGAAACAAGATTTATTTAGTGATTCATGTAAAGAAGTAGTTGATGAATGTAAACATATCAATGAAGTTGTTTATGCAATGTCTTGTTTATGTAGAATCAAAGAAGCTACATCTTCTAATCCTCTTGAAGCTATTTTAAGAAAACTTACTCATGGAGAGTAAAATCTTTACATCAGTTATTGGGTTCAATTTTGATCTCAATCTGGTGGACAATGATGGTCAACCTGTCAAAATAGGAGCAAGGAGGATAGATTACTTATCCTCTGAGACTCCTAATGTAGGTACCAAAATTGGTGGAGAAAATTGGTTTACTAATTTTAATGAACCTTTGTTAAGTAAAATTAGAGATTATAGGAGGAGAAATGACTAAAATTAAACTAGAACTAGAAGAAACAGACTTGTACAACTCACTAAAGAGTATTATTAAACACTCTAATAGTGAAGAAATAGCAAGAGCATTAACTAGTATTATTGCACCTCATGAGAAATTAACATCTATATTTTTCAAGACATATTTTGGTGGTTCTGCACCACCAGTATTATCTGAAGGAACCATGGTTACTGTAAATCCAAATAAATTGAGTTATAAAACCAATGTAGAAGGTATGAAAAGACTTGGCTTACTTAATATTAGTGGTCATGCAACTGCTATAATCAAAGAATTCAGAGGTTTTCATGAGAGCCACAATTATTATGTAAACTTTATGAATGTTGATGACAATGATAATAAATCATATGAAGATACAGGATTCATTAGTTATCAAGATGTTATAACTGTAATAGAAGAGCTTTAAAGATAGTATATCTGTTGGTATGCTTTTCCTAACAAAGGAGCACAGGGAGAGTGTAAAAGCTCTCCCTTTTTCCTTGTTTAGCTATATAAGGCAAAATATTTAAATAGCTATTGCAACTGGTATGTATTTAATAACGTATTTTTACTAGATACATGTATTATCAGTTGCAAAACGGGAAAGTAGTCTATTTATCAATAGATGAATATCTTGAGCTTACAGATCTTGATATACAGTACCTCATGTCTATTGATTATGGGGAATATATCTTAGATCCATTCACAGGATCTGCTGTAGAAAAAAATAATCAGAAAGAATATGACTTTGACTTTGTCTCTATAGATGATGATGAACTTGGTAATATTCCATCTGATGATGATCCTTTTGATGAGATAATAGATATCTCAACACCTTAAGTTTTATTGTAAAATTAATGCATTACTAGTATGAGCAGCTGGTGATGTAGATTTTCTATGCTCATATGTTTCACAAATAATTTATAAGTATGAATTCAAAAGTAAAAGTTTTGAAAAATGAAGATGGCTCAGTACTAAATGTATCTGAGAGAAACCCGGAATATGCTTGGGTAAGAGTACAACAAATTAGAACTATTGTAGATGAAACTGGATTCTTACGTAGAAAGCCAGTAAGTGCTGTTGTTTCAGGTCATATTGATGATATGAAAGCAATGAACTTTTTTGCTGATCAAGAATTACCAGGTAATGTATTAATCAAAGAATCATTGGTTCCTTTTAATACTAAAGATCCACAGAGAGATCTTAAGATTGCAGGTGATACAGGTATTGTATGTACACTAGAAGGATTGCCTATTTACAGAAAGACCTACTGGAGTACAAAACCTAATGTTGAAGAAGTTCTTGTTCAACATGATAACAAAGAGCAGATTAAAGCTGCTTTTAGTAATGCTTCATCTAACAGTGAAGTTTTTAAGAATGTAGGAGCGCAAGAATTTGATATCTAAAACTTGTTGATTGATGAGATTAGGGGGTAGAAATGCCCCCTTTTCTATTTTATGATTAAACCAATGTATATTATGGAAAAGCTAAAGAAACAGGTAAGAAATTACCAACTGTATGCAGGTAAAACTTATGTACAGTATGAACAAGATGGGTATACAGCCTATCAGAATTATCTCTACAAAAGAGCACTCTATGGTTTAGATGCTCTGACAGAGAAAGAACTTGCTACTATGTGTAGTAAGAAAAAACAAAGAATAATTAGTGTTTACAAACGTGCTCAGATTACACTTAATAAGTTTAAGCAACAAGTAACTATTAAATATTCTAATCAAATCTTTGAAACTTTGTTTCCAAACAGTCCAATTACACAGTTCTTATTGGCTGATACTGAGACAGATGAGAAGTTTAAAAACACTTTAACTTTTAAAGATTTAGGTATTGAGAAGCAAGATATTATTGCTATCTTTATTGCTGAAGGTATCTTACCAAAAAACTTTTTTGATTTAAAAGATGCACCATTAGCACTACCTAGATTAAAATATGAAGTCAAAGCTTAAAGAATGTGACGCCTGTGGTAAACAGACTGTCATATGGAAGAACCATGAGGGATTTAAATACTGTAAATATTGTTGGAGTTGCCAAAAAGCCATTAATAGTGACAGTTCACAGAAACCAAACGATTATAAAATCCCTCAGGTCTCTTCTAAAAAGAAAAAAAAAGATGCTGAATATCTTAAACTGAGAGAAAGGTTCCTTACTGAAAATCCAATATGTCAGGTCTCTGTAGCCGGCTGTAGTAATGGTAGTACTGATGTACACCACACTTATGCTGGCTCTAACAGAGATGCTTTCTATTTGGTGCAATCTACATGGTTAAGTGTATGCAGGAACTGTCATGATTGGATTCATGCTCATCCTGCAGAAGCAAGAACATTAGATTACTTAAAATAAATACTATGAGAAGATATTACCAACAAGGTTATAGTAAGTTCTCTTTTAAAAGAATTGTAAAGAAAACAGATAGAGCTACATTATTTGAAATTATTCCTAGAATACAAATATGGTTACCTAATAGTTGGGTACTTAAATTAACTGATAAGTCATTTACAGTAAAAGACCATGTGGCTACTGAAGTTAAATTAAAGATGATGGCTGAACAAAAAGCACTTGAGAATGAAAAGAGATGAAATTCAAGAAGAAGCATTAAAAGCAACAGAAGGCAAGAAGCGTAGTACAATTGTACTTGGAACTGGTGTTGGTAAGACCCTTGTTGGTTTACTACATATTGAGAGAAATACTAATGCTATGCAAAATGTATTAATAGTTGCTCCAAAGAAGTCTATTTTTCAGTCTTGGTCTGATGATGCTGTAAAGTTTGGTAAACAAGATTTGTTAGAGAGAATTACTTTCTCTACATATATTGGACTACCAAAGAGAGATCCAAATGCATATGATTATGTTTATTTAGATGAATGTCATTCATTACTTGACTCACATAGAGCATTTCTTGATCTTTATAAAGGTGGAATACTAGGTTTAACAGGGACACCTCCAAAACATAGAAGTTCTGAGAAAGGAATGATGGTGGGTCAGTTTTGTCCGGTAGTTTATACTTTCAAGGCTGATGATGCAATTGAGAATGGTATTATTAATGACTACCAGATTATTGTACATGAGCTTCAATTGAATAAGTGTAAAGGTTATCAGGCTGTAATGAAGAACAAATCTTTTGTTACTTCAGAGTATGATAATTATATTTATTGGTCTAGAAGAATTGATGTAGGTTCTGGTAACATGCATATGCTCCGGGTTATGAGAATGAAAGCACTTATGGAGTATAAAACCAAAGAAAAATATACAAAAGCATTAATGGAAAGCATTAATACAAAATGTATTGTCTTTGCTAATACTCAGGAGCAAGCTGATAGACTCTGCAGATTCAGTTATCATAGTGGTAACAAGGATTCTGAAGATAACTTATTATTATTTAAAGAAGGAAAGATAAACAAACTATCCTGTGTACTGCAGTTAAATGAGGGTATTAATATACCTAATTTAAGACAAGGTATCATTATGCATGCGTATGGTAATGAAAGAAAAGCAGCACAGAGAATTGGTAGGTTACTCAGACTTAATCCAGATGAGAAAGCTATTGTACATATACTATGTTATAAAGGTACAGTAGATGAGAAATGGGTTAAAGAGGCTCTTGAGGGATTTGACCAAGACAAAATAGTTTGGAGAAATTTTGATTTAAAGTTAACTTAGCAGTATGGAACTACCAGAAGATCATAGACTTATACTGTATAATGATGATGAGCATAGTTTTGCTTATGTTATGGCATGTTTAATAAAATATTGTAATCATGAGCCACAACAAGCAGAACAATGTGCATTAGTTGCTGATCTTGCAGGTCAGTGTACTATTAAGCATGGGTGCTGGGCACAGATATCAACTATGTTAGAGTTCCTACAATCCCAGGGTCTAAAAGTAAAAATGGAAGAAGTTGAAGGCAATATGCATTGATAGCAGTAATAAACCAGCTAAAGTACCTATTGAACAATGGGTAAAAGAAGGTGAGGTATATACTATTATTAAAGTAGTTAAGATGGGATTGCAGGACGGCAAGTATGGTGTGCTCTTAAAAGAGGTACAAATATCTGCCGACTGTTTTCCATATGAGTACTATGATGCAGAGAGATTCATTCCATTGGATATTAGATTACATCAAGTTGAAGAAGAGAAAGAAGAAGTCTTAGAAGAAGCAGACTTAGAATTAATATAGTTTTATGGAAGATTATACAATAGAAGACATTCTAGAAGAGTGTCAGATTCTTGCTGCGCAAAATAGAGGTGCAGCTAAGAAGAGAGAAAGAATGTATCTTGACAGAAGAAACTATCTCATAGGTATACTGCATTATAAGTATGGTAAGAGCTCAACTTTTATTGCTGATATATTTGGAATGGATGGATCATCTATTAGAATAGCAAAAAGACATGCTTATACTTTACTTAGTTATAATGATATAACTTTTGCAGCTAATGCCTGTGAGTATATACAAAAGTTTCCATATGATTTTCCATATGCTGGTACTAAACAACATAGAAGAACTACTGTAGTAGTTTCACTAGACAGTGCTTTATATAAGAAAATAAAAGCATATGGTAATATTGTTGGAGATGCTAAGATAGATACTACAATTAAGAACTTACTTAAAAAAGCAATTAAGCTATGGGAAGAATGAAAGAGATTTACATGCAGGTCATGCATGAAAATGATGGTCAAGTTCCTGAAGAAATGACCATTGCAGATATGGTTAGAATGAAAGAGTTAGAAATCTATAACTGGGAACAATATGAAAGAGAACAAGAGAAAATTAGACTATTCAGAGTTAAACAAGAGAATCCAAGAGAGATTACAAAGGTTGCGCAAACTAGAGAGTTCTGGGAAGAAGAACTTAGAAAAGGTAAAATCAGAAGGATTGCAAAAGGTGAATAATGAAGAAGGAGACTAGAGCAATAATGGTATTAAGTGCTGTTATATGGATTGCCATTATTTCACATCTTACTCATCCTAAACCTGTTGCAAAAGTAAAAGATTCTTTTAAATTTGTAAAAGTTAGAGATTGGTCAGAGACTGTAACTGGACCAAAACTTGGTTACTTAAACCATTTGTACAATACTAAGTGAAGCACTTTATTAAATATACCTTGGTATGGATAAGTCAAAACTTGTCCATACCTTTTTGGATGGTAGGTCATGTACATCTCAGTGTAAATGTTTATAAAGACATACATGAAATACTCATGTCCTTTGGTATGAATGTAATTGTGGCAATTGGATTTATTATTGACTATAAAGAAACAAGGAAGAATGAAAAATAAAGCAGGGGTAGTTATACTAACATTTCTACCAATTTTACTTTTTGCAGTAGCAATTTTTGGAGAAATCAGATGTATATACAAGATGTGTACATGTAATTGGGAACCTATTGGTAAAGCTGAAATAGTTTACACTGTGGGTACATTTACTGGTGCAGGTGTTATTATTGGATATCTTAGCATTGAAGATAAGTAAATCACAAAAAAGTGTCATTTTTGGCATATTTAACCGGTTAATAACCGATTATGTAGGCTAAAACCACCATAAATTGTGATTTTTTCACAAAAAGATGGATTAAGACATCATTAGAAAGGATAAGGGGTAAAAATTACCACATACGTTGAACATAAATGTAAACCTATAAGCTTACAAAACAGTTGAAAATTTAAACTTGTAGACTTAAATAACAAGAACAATGAGTGAACCAGAAACAGGATGGGTAAGTGCTCTTATTAAGTGTGACTTATGTGGTTATGAGTCATTGTCAGTACATCATGAGTCATGTGATAAGCTTGAGTGTGTTAACTGTGGGCGCATGTCTCACTATGAAGTTTTAGAATATTATACAGAAGAGTCATGAAGATAGATCAAGAAGATTTTAACCGTAAAGCACAGCATATTCTTGATACTGTTGTAAAACCACAGGTTGAAAAGTATGAACAATCTAAAAAACTAAAAACTATGAAACTAAACAGAGAAGACCGTAGAGAAGAGATGGCTGGTATTAGCACCATGGTATTATTAATTTTTGTTACTATATGTGCAATTGGTGCTACTTTACAAGTAATTTTTAATTTATTTTAAAATGGAAGATTATCCAAAATGGGTAAACAATCTTGTTTACTTTTTAGCAGGCATTGGCTTCGGTCATTTATTATTTAACTTTATATTCTAAGTTATGCCGGATATGTCAATGTGTAAAGGAACAGATTGTCCATT
>Ga0315900_10007031_pt1 | contig 14898 bp, 12 predicted proteins | sample LakEriMetagenome_FD_203521 | JGI IMG/M metagenome (GOLD analysis project Ga0315900, IMG submission 203521) | Freshwater fungal communities from buoy surface, Lake Erie, Ohio, United States - Buoy 12 MA114 | ecosystem: Environmental > Aquatic > Freshwater > Lake > Lake biofilm | place: USA: Lake...
TGGAAGCAAGTCTCTCAACTTGTGGGTTTAGGAGTAGAGTTCGATAAGAATTTTAATCTAGAAGGCTCTCATAGTTATAAGCGTGTCATGCATGTCGGAGATTCGACTGGACGAGCACTAATAAAACCCCTCATTAATAATATCTCTCGTAATGAACTAGTGCAGATTTCTCAAGGTACAGAAATGGTTTCACTCATCAAAAACACTGTCAGTGGGCGGGTTTGCGGTGTTAGAGTGGTGGATATCTCTGGTAATGACTATGATGTTTTTGCTGATAATGTTGTGCTTGCCTGCGGTGGTCTGGCTGGTCTTTACGAGGATCATACTTGCCCCGGAATACTGCGCGGTGACGCTATCGCGCTTGCTTATGACGCTGGAGCTAAAATAGAAAATCTAGAATTTGTGCAGTTCCACCCGACAGTATTTAAAACCAAAACCAACAAAAACTTTTTGATTTCTGAAGCTCTTAGAGGAGCTGGAGCGCAGCTAAGAAACTGTAAGCAAGAGCTTTTCGCTCACAAATACCATCCTCAAGCGGAATTGGCGACCAGAGATATAGTCAGTAGAGCGATGTATTCTGAGATGAATCTTACTAATTCTAATTTTGTTTATCTCGATGCTCGCCATCTCGGTAAGGAATTTTTGCAAGAAGAATTTCCGATGATTTATAAATTTTGTCTAAATGAAGGTTATGATCTGGCTCAGGACCTGCTTCCAGTGCGCCCTGCCGCTCACTATAGTATCGGCGGTATAAAAACTGATATAAATGGCAGAACTACTCTAAAAGGTCTTTATGCTCTTGGGGAGTGCGCTAGTAATGGGCTTCACGGGGCTAATAGATTAGCGAGCAATTCCTTGCTTGAATGTATTGTAGTTTCGGATTTTACCGCTGAGGATATTTTAGGTCAAAATCTTGAGGGGATTAATTTAAATCATGCTCTGGAGTATTGTTCAGATTATTTTATTCCTCTTAGTTACACCGAAAAACAAGAACATGAAAAATTAGTCTCGGTTATTAGATCCGTTCTATCAGCTAATTTGGGAGTAGAACGTCGCCAGAAATCTATGCAGTCAGCTCTTAAATATCTAGAATCTTTGCCTGAGTGTAAAGAGCGCACTACGGCTATTTTACTTACCCAATCAGCACTCCAAAGAAAAGAAAGCAGAGGTGTGCATTACCGTCTGGATGCACCTTCTACTAATCCTAATATGAACTTGCCGACTATTATTTCTAAATCTTCTATCGGAGTGTTTTCTATATGACCAGTCTTACTAGTAAATTTGTGCGTACCAGAATCGCTCCTAGCCCCACGGGAAACCTGCATATAGGCACGGTTAGAACGGCTCTTTATAATTTACTTTTCGCGCGGAAGCATGGCGGACATTTTTATTTTAGGCTCGAGGATACTGATATGGAGCGCAGTAAAGAAGAGTTTACTCAAGAGATTATTGATGGTTTTAGATTTCTAGGTATAGAGTGGGATAGACCTGATTTTAAGGATTTTGCTGATGTGGTTTTTGAGGATGGTATTGTTAGGCAATCTACTCGCAATTCAGCTCATAGAGCCTATATCGAGCAGTTGATTTCTAGTAAGCGCGCTTATAAGTGTTATACGACTCCTGACGAGATGGAAAAACTTCGTGAATCCCAAAGAGCTCAAAAGCTTCCAGAAGGCTACGATAATCGTGGTCGTAATTATACAGAAGATCAAATTAAAGAGTTCCAATCCGAAAACCGCCCCTATGTAATTCGCCTAAACCTTGGCAGCGAGCGGGATATAAAGTGGACGGATTTGGTTCGCGGTGAGATGTCGATTAATACTCGTGATCTTGGCGGTGATCCAGTCATCATGAAAGCTAATGGACAAGTGCTTTATAACTTTGCGGTGGTAGCTGATGATGCTGATATGGGGATTACTCATGTGTTTCGCGGAGAAGATCATCTTACTAATACAGCTAAGCAAATCACTATTTATGAGGCTTTTGGCTTTCCAGTTCCGCAGTTTGGGCATTTGCCATTGATATTTACAAAAGACCGTCAGAAGCTCTCTAAGCGGAAGCACGGCGATATTGCTGGTGTCGAAAAATATATCAAGGAAGGCTACTTACCATCTGCGCTTAATAATTATTTGGTGGCGACTAGTTATTCATGTCCTTCTGGTCAAGAGATTTTTGATTTAGCGCATGGTGCTAGTTTTTTTGATATGAGCTGTGTCAGTAAGAGTCCTGCTGTTTATGATATCGATAAACTAAACTGGTATAACCGAGAATATATGTCTAGGATCCCTTATCCAGAGCTTTTGGGTGAGCTAAAAAAATATACTAAGTTTGATTTGGATAAATTTTCTACTGCTGATCTTCAAGAATTAATTGAAGCTATTCGCGGTAACTTAAATAAATTTATCGATATAGATGAAAACATTGATTATTTTTATTCTCTACCTGAGTTGGGCGGGGATTTAGTGAGCTTGATTGGGGAAGCTAAGGATTTACTATCAGAGCTTGCTAAGAGAATTAAGGCCGGCGATTTTGATTTTTGTTCTGCAGAGCAAATGAAATCCCAAATCAATAAACTCGGTGAAGATCTTAATCTCAAGGGCAAAAAATTATTTATGCCAATTCGCGCTGTTCTTTCAGCTAGACAACATGGTCCTGATCTAGGCTTAATTATGAAGCTTCTTGGCAAAGAAACTGTTTTAGCGAGGATGGCTGAATTTGGATAACCCTATAGTGCCACTATAGGGTTAAGATTTTCTGTTTTTATGAAAATATTTCAAAATAACACTTGAAAATTTCGTATTGATGTTTTATTGTTTTGTTTTATGAATCTTAAACTAGTCCGTTCATTAACTATTGGGAATCAAACCGTTGATGCTTTAGATTCATAAAAAAATTATAGATATAAGAATCCTACTTCACGTTCACTGAGACCGTCTGATCATCGAACTCCAGAGGAGCTAAGACATCCATATAAAACATTTTTAAAAAGACTATCTGCAAAATCTAGAAATCATCCAAGGTCAGAAAAACCAAAAAGGTCATTTGTGGATAAAGCCCATATTATTTGGAATAAATTTGCCCGACGAAGAAATTCTGGTAAAGCAAAGAATTAGCCTTATAATCTTCTCTATGCTCGCTCAAGCAAAACAAGATTTACGTCTACTAGCAAAAGAAAAAATTCACGCTTTAATTGCTGATCGTGATGATTTTTACCATCGTCAAACTCAGCTGATTGAAAAAATTGAACTTTCTAGTTTCTTTAAGAAGGCTCATACTATTCTTAGTTATTTTCCTCTTGATGATGAGTTTGATCTTAGCTCGATGATCATCTCAAACCCTCATAAACGCTGGGTTTTACCACGCCCCATAGGTAACGGGATTATGCTTTTGTTTGAGGTGTTTGAATTGCATGAGCTTAAAGAAGCAAAATTCTCTTTAAAAGTACCGCCTGCTACTAACCCATTGGTTAAGCCAAGTGAGATAGATTTAGCGATTATTCCTGCGCTTGGCTATGATGCTGATGGTTATAGATTAGGTCGCGGCGGTGGTTATTACGATAGACTACTAGCTAAATTTCCGGCATCTACTCGCACTATTGGAGTGATTCCTAGGGAGCTTATGCTTAGCTCGTTTCAGCGTCACGAGCATGATAAACCAGTCGAAAAAGTTATAACAATATAGTTTAAGCGTTATAAAAGCCTTGTTTCATAGCCTTTATTAATCCCTCATCAATATCGCATTTAGTCCATATTGATAAAGATTGCACTCCTTGGAAAATGAGCATATTAGAACCGTCAATAATTGTAAGACCTCTTTCTTCAGAGGCTTTTAGCAGTTTAGTTTTTTCATAGATTAAATCATAAATTATAGTATCAGGCTTAAGTTCGTTTATTTGATTTATACTCAGTGGCAAACCCTCTGATAGTCTGCCTTGACCGACTGGAGTGCAGTTGACGATTAGTTTTGAGTCGCTAAGATTTTCTTGCTCGGTAAAAAGCTTTATGTTTATCGAACGGCGAGCCAGATTAGGGAGTGCATCTTCAGTTTTTTTTAGATTACGCACATAAACATTAATTGAACTGACACCAATATCCTCAAGCGCCGCTATGATTGCTTTTGAGGCTCCTCCAGAACCGAGAATACTTACTTGAGAATTCTTTAGATCAAAATTTTCAAGAGACTTTTTAAAACCATAATAATCAGTATTAAAACCATAAATTTTGCCGTCTCTTACTTCTATGGTATTAGCCGCTCCGATCCGCTCTACAAGTGGGTCTACGACATTTAAGTATTTCAAGATGTTTTCTTTGTAAGGAATAGTGATGTTTAAGCCATCTAAACTGCGGATTAGACCAGTTATTTCAAATTCAAAATTTTCTTGATCAATTTCAAACTTTTCATAACTACCTTCAATACCAAGAAACCCAAGTCCAGCCAACTGCATTTGCGGTGATTTACTGTGAGTGAGAGTACTTCCGATGATGCCTAGTTTTTTCATATCAGACCTTTTGTTTTAGTTTTAGATATTCTTGAATTGATTTAACAGATAATTCTTCATTCATTAAAGATTCTAACGCTTTTACTGTCGCTGAAGATCCAGTCACAGTCGTGATTACAGGGATATTTTTGGCTTGGGCGATCTTGGTGATGATTTGACTATCTTCATAAGCCTCCTTACCAGAAGGTACGTTAAGTATCATTTTTATCTCATCATTTTTCATCAAGTCAGTAATATTAGGTCTGCCCTCGTTTACTTTTAGTGTTTCTTCTAATGCAATCCCTGACTGCTTTAGAAACTGAGCAGTTCCGCTAGTCGCTACGATAGTGAAGCCATGCTCGATGAGATCTTGAGCAATTTTTACAGCTGATTTTTTATCTTTGTCATTGAAGCTGATAAATATTTTTCCTTTTTTAGGCAGGTTGTGAGAAGCTCCTATCTGAGCTTTTGCAAAAGCCATAGCAAAATTAGAGCTTATTCCCATCACTTCCCCAGTGCTTTTCATTTCAGGTCCCAGAAAAATACTTGAGCCATCAAATTTGTTAAAAGAAAAAACAGCTTCTTTTACAGAGACTTGATCGGTGGGTATTTTTTCTAATAGAGTTTTTACATTTAATTCTTTTATACTCTTGCCAGCCATAATAAGACTTGCTAGTTTTGCCCAGGAAATGCCGGTCGCTTTAGAGATGAATGGTACGCTACGACTCGCTCTAGGATTGACTTCCAGGATATAAAGCTCTTCGTCTTTTACTGCAAACTGGATATTCATCAATCCTATTACACTCAATGCTTGTGCAAGATCTTTTGTCGCTTTAGTGATTTTATTTATGATACTAGAAGAAAGATTTTGTGGAGGGAAGACACAAGCTGAATCTCCGCTATGAATGCCAGCGTATTCAATATGCTCCATAATGCCCGCTATGACACAGTCTTGACCATCAGCTATCGCATCTACATCTATTTCTACAGCTTCATCTAAAAACTTATCTATTAAAACTGGAAATTGATCTGTCTCTAGCATTGTTCTTTGAAGCCAAGAGTTTACTTCTTTATCGTTATAAACGATATCCATACCTCTACCACCAAGAACATAACTCGGTCTTAAAACCACTGGATACCCTATCTCATGGCAAAGTTTTTGGGTCTCTTCGTAGGTTTTAGCAATAGCATTGCTAGTTTGTTTTAGACCAAGTTCTTTTAGTAATTTGCCGAAGCTATCTCTATCTTCTGCTAGATCTATGGATTTCGGCTGAGTTCCAATTATAGTGACTCCTTCAGCTTCAAGAGAATCGCAGATATTGAGCGGAGTTTGACCGCCCATATGCACGATTACACCTTTTAGTTTGGAGCCAAGAGATTTTTCTTTATTCCAGATTTCAAGCACATCCTCGACTGTAATTGGCTCAAAATACAATCTGTCACTTATGTCATAATCTGTAGAAACTGTTTCAGGATTGTTGTTAATCATCACAGTCTCAAAACCTGCTTCCCGAAGGGCTTGTGACGCTTGCACACAACAGTAATCAAACTCTATCCCTTGTCCGATTCTATTAGGACCACCACCTAAAATAAAGATTTTTTCTTTTGAGCTCGGAAGAATCTCATCTTCTTGTTCGTATGTAGAGTAGTAATATGGAGTAAAAGATTCAAACTCACCAGCGCAAGTATCAATAGTCTTATAAACCGGTCTAATTGAGTATTTGAAGCGTAAATTTCTGATTTGTTTTTTATTAGTCTTAATGCAAGTGCTAATCAAAAGAGAAATTTGTTTATCAGAAAAACCAGCTTTTTTATATTCTAAAAGTTTTTCAGGATTAAGCACCATTTCAAGAAACTTTTCAGTAGAAATTTTATCTAGGGATCCGCTTGCTTGCAATAAAGAGAACTCATTTATAACCAGCTCCTGGAGCTGTTTTGACATTGTTACAATTCTTTCTAAATGCGATAAAAACCACTTATCAATTTTTGTTAATTCATGAACTTCATTTACGCTCAGCCCGAGATAAAATGCTGAGAATAATTTATATATTCTTTGAGAGCTTGGGTTAGAAATTTCACGTTTGGTTTTTTCTCTTAAGCTAAGTAAATCCTCAGAATTAAACTTCTTGCTCTGTAAAAGAGACATAAATTCTTTATCGTAAAAACCAATTGGACCCTTACTTTCAAGACCTCTGAGTGCTTTTTGGAAGCTTTCTTGGAAGGTTCTACCAATTGCCATTGTCTCACCTACGGACTTCATTTGAGTCCCTAAAGTATCTCGGGTTTCTGGAAATTTTTCAAAAGCAAATCTTGGGATTTTGGTAACTACGTAGTCGATACTAGGTTCAAAACTAGCCATGGTTTTTTTGGTGATATCGTTAGGAATCTCATCAAGAGTGTATCCTACGGCTAATTTTGCGGCAATTTTAGCGATAGGAAACCCTGTCGCTTTGCTGGCTAGCGCACTTGATCTAGATACTCTAGGATTCATTTCTATAACCAAAATCTCACCATTACTTGGATTAAGAGCAAACTGGATATTACTTCCACCGGTTTCTACTCCAACTGCTCTTATGATTTTTTTAGAAGCGTCTCTTAATGCTTGAAACTCTTTATCCGTTAGGGTTTGAGTAGGAGCGACAGTGATACTATCTCCTGTATGCACTCCCATTGGATCAAAATTTTCGATAGTACAAATAATCACGACATTATCATTCAGATCGCGCATTACTTCAAACTCGATTTCTTTCCAGCCAATTACTGACTGCTCTACAAGTACTTGCCTGACAGGGCTTGCGTTTAGTCCTTTTACCAGTATGCTATCTAATTCCTCGATATTGTAAGCGATTCCGCCTCCGTATCCACCAAGAGTGAATGCTGGTCTTACAATTATCGGGTAACCAATTTCTTCAGCTATTTGATGCCCTTCATGAAGGGTCGTCGCTATGCGTGATTTAGGAGTTTTAAGACCTATTTTGTCCATCAAGTGCTTAAATTTTTCTCTATCTTCTGCGACTTCTATCGCTTCCAATTTGGCTCCTATGAGCTCGACATTGAATTTATCAAGAGTCCCGTCTTTAGCAAGCGCAACAGCGGTATTTAAGCTGGTTTGTCCGCCCATAGTCGGCAGGATAGCGTCAGGTCTTTCTTTTTCAATGATTTTTCTAACGCACTCAACAGTAATAGGCTCGATATAAGTTTTATCAGCGAATTCTGGATCTGTCATGATCGTCGCTGGATTGCTATTAATTAAAATTACCTCAAAACCCTCTTCTTTAAGAGCTTTACAAGCTTGTGTTCCTGAATAATCAAATTCGCAGGCTTGCCCAATAATTATTGGTCCAGCACCGATTATCAATATTTTTCTAAGGTCGTTTCTTTTAGGCACTGAACTAAAATTTTATCAGCTTTAGGCTTAGAAATTAAGCTCGATAAAAAAAGCTATTAAATCGATATTTACCTTCAAAAACCTTAGTTTTCAAAAATCAGTTAAAAAATTTCCTAACAAGGCCATTTCCGATAAGTGATTTGTAAATGATTACTAAGATAAAGCCCGATAAGTGCATTGTAGGCAAGAGGTGAATAATAAAAAAGTCCGATAAGAACTTTGTAACATTTGCAAGATTCGGTACACAAATTTTTTATTTGCAATTTCTTTTTGATTGATTAAAAAGAAATAATGGATTAATACACAGGAGCAAAAGATAAAAATTGGGTTTTTAAGCTAAAAGAACAAGAAAGAGACAAAATAAGTCAAATATTCGCTAAAAACCCTTAAAAACTAGGGAATAGGTCTGAGATCCAAGCAAAACAAGCTAGAAGCTATTTTAAGAGCCGAAAAGTGCATTAGGTATAAAAGTATAGGTCAGACCTGAAAATAATCGGTGTCCCGATAAGTACTTTATAGCCCAGGTGTCTTTTTAATTAGGTGGATTTACCATTAGTAAATAAATAAAGCTAATGATTCCAAGTTTTGGATTAGATAACTTATTTCTCAGAATTTGATTTAGAGAAATTCCAAAAAAAGCCAGAGGCAAAGTTATCGCTAAAAGAAAAATTTGAAGTTCACTCATACTTTTATAATATCATACAAAGATAAGGATTGCAAGTTTTTTATTATTAAATTTACTTAAGCTCTTTTTTAGGTGCAAGTCAATATAATTCTAAATTATCTTGAATTCAAACCCTGATTTTAAGCCATTTTATTTTTTTGTTTTTAAAGAATTAGTATTATGTGAACAAAATAAGGGTAGATGATTGGTTATAACGTTTTTTTTATTACTTCTGTCTGTACTTATTCTATAATTTTAACTTGAAAATACAAAATTTTGTTTTTTCAAAAAAAATATTTTCTGAAATGTCAAAAAAATATTTCAGCAAATAAGCTAAATTCATTTAGCTAAATGATGCATGAATACTGCAATACTACCGCATCCTTCATTTCAAAATAATGGAGCTAATATTTCTTATAAAACGGCGCCAAGCTCACAAACGCCTAATCTTGATATTTCTACTACTTTTGATCAAAAGCTAAACAATTTAAAACAAATCTCTTCTGCCGATAAGGATATTGTAAGTTTTCAGCCTGGAGATTTAGAATCTCAAAAATCTCCCGACAATGATTTGAAAAAGAAGTTAAATAAACTTTTACCATTTGTAGATAAATACGCTAATTATTCTGCAATTTTTGCAAACGTTGTCAATTTTTTCCTGCAGACTTTGGATCTTAGTGAAAAGACGCGAAACAAAATTACAAATGTAGTTAACGTTATTACAAATTTAAGTTTTATCCCTTACGGTGCTGATGGTATGTGGAAAGGCATTAAAAAATCTAACCCCTTCCAAGCTTTTGGTTTTTTTATGGAGATGTTTAGTGTTTGGTTTTCTAACTTAAAAACAAAATATCTTATTCGCGGCTTGGCTACCGGTACTGATCAAATTTGGGTTTCTACGGACTATAAACTTGCTGATAAATATAAAAATGGTAATATGCTGAATTGGAAAAATGGCTTTGTTGATGTCCCCAAGGCTTCGTGGCAGCTGATAAAAGAAATTTTCCATGATCCTATTGGAACACTTATTACAACTAAATCAAAAGGACATCACGCAATTTTAAGTACTGTCGGTGATATAGTGGCAACCCTAGGGTTCGCAATAACTGGTAACGAGGCTTTCTTTGGTCCATTAAGAGATATAGCGGGCGTTTTATTTGATTTTGAACTCTTACTGCGAGATAAACTTATCCAAAAATTCTCTGGAGTGTTTTTCATTCTTGAAAGTTCATTTGATTTTTTAGCAAGAATTATGGGTGATAATTCAATGCGTATTGCTGTAAATAGTTTATCCCACGCCTCTGGAAGACTAGCCTTATCACTTTATAAAGCTAGTGATCCTAATTAATTTATAAATCACTTATCGGACTGACTTGAATTCTTGTCATTTTTCTATAAATTACTTATCAGTTGTTTTTAGTGATGTACTGAACAAGGTTCAAGGGGGCTACAATATCGTCCTTAATGAGCTTAGCTTCTGTATTTGAAAATGTTTCAAATCTCTTAGTGCTCGATTGCCGAACTGCATTTTTCAAGCTGGAAAATACACCTGGAGAGACTTTACTAATAAATTTTGTATTAGGATTTGTGTAGTACTTAGAATCAATTAAATCCTCTAAATCTTTATTTGGTTTTATGTGTATTCTTTTCATTTCATCTTCAGAGTTTATAAAATCAACTAATTTAGACAAGTCTGAATCATTGATTTCTTCACGAGTAGTTCTCTGCTCCTCTATTTCTTTATCGAGCGTTTTGAACTGAACTAAATACTCTCCTAGGGTAATATTTTTATCATTAATATTTTGTTTATTTAAGTTTAGTAAAAAATTAGCGTCAATCTTAGTATTTGACTGGGATGTATTAATAGGCAAAAAATCCTCGTTTTGATTTTTAATTTTTAAATTTTTTAGTTTATTGACAATATCGTCAAATTCTGGATCGTGCATATAAACAATATACGTAAAATTAAATTATTAAATCTAAACTATTTAATCTAAATTTAGAGACTTAATCCACCAAGAGACCCATTCATCAAGAAACTGCAAAATTAAAATTCAAAACTTCAGATATAAAATCTTTCATTTTGGAAAAAGATTTTTGACCTGGTCTAGACTCAACTCCACTAGAGACATCCACCATATAAGGCTCAGTAACGGAGAGCGCTTGGCGAATATTATCAGAATTGAGACCACCAGAAAGCGCTAAATTATAACCAAGGTTTTTTTTAGCTTCAACAAAAACTTGATGATCAAAGGTTTCACCAGATCCTCCAAGAAGCTCTGGATCATTAGTCTTAGTATCTAAAATAATCAAATCAGAGCAATTCTTATAATCTTGAATATTTTCCAAATCATCTACAGAAGCGACTCTAAAGGGCTTGAAAATTTTATAACCGAGTAATCTTAACTTGGATAAATCATTCATACTTAAGCTAGAGTAAGGCTGAATTATCCTGAAACCCAGTCTAGAACAGATTCCTATAATGGAATCTACTGATTGCTCCTTACATAGATAAACTGATTTTTGACGCTCTGCTTCACTTAATGATTTAAAAATTTCTTCGATGTCAGTAAGAGAAATAAATCTAGGAGAAATCTCTATATTAATAAATCCAATGTAATCAGCACCAAGATTTAAAGCATTTTTAGCATCGATAAGATTAGTTATTCCACAAATTTTTATTTTAGGTTTCACAGACATAACTCTAATAATTCCTCAGTCAAATTAATCTGCAACTTATTTTCACTAGGTTTAACAGATATAATATATTCTTCCACAAAAGGAACAAGAAGCTCACTTTTTGCATGAAAATTATCAAATAGCTTGATATAAAGAAGTTTTTGACCAATTTTTGAATAATTTGAAACTTTACCTATTTCGTTATTCTCTTGGTCAAAAACACTTAATCCAATTAAATCTGAAATGTAAAATTCATTATCCGGTAAGTCTTCATCAAGATCAGAACTAACGTAACCGTTTAGTTCTTGAGCTTGATTAAGATTATTAATACCCTCAAGGGTAGCTAAAACAAGATTTTTATGAAATCTTACAGAAATAACTTGATATATTTTGTCATTAATATTTAAAGACTTAAAGCTATGAAAAACATCGATATTATCAACCAAAGGATAAATTTTTATTTCTCCTCGAATTCCATGATACCCACAAATATTACCAATTATTCTTTTCATTAAAAAATTTCAGAATTGTCTTCATAAAGATTTATATCATTTCTATTAATTCCTAATAAAATAGCATTACAAACTTTAAGCATTGTGGGATTTAAATTACCCTCTAATTTTGTCTTTAGAACTTTATTTTCAGACAATCGTAGTATGGTTTCCTTCCAGGTACTAACTTCATAATTAATAGATTCAATTCGATCGAAGAAAATTTCTTCAATTTCTGATTCAACTGGAATAATAATCTCACTAGCAGAGGAATCACCCTTTATTAAAACTCTAACTGAATTATTGAAAGCAGTGTATTTAACATAAAAATGAATTTTGTTATAATTTTTTGTTTTTATAGAAATAGAACAAGCACAATCATCAAGTGAATTTTCTTCGTCATCATTGTTATTTTCATCGTTTTCTTGACTATTATCATCTGAATCATTCTCTTGAAAATCATGTTTTAATTCTTCTTCATCTTCATAAAACTCATCATCTAAATCAACAAAAATATAAGGGAAAGGAGATGGTAAGAAAAACTGTAAAAGATAAACTAAGAAATTAGAATCTGCTCTAGATTCAAGTCCTTGAATAATAGATTCAATAATAACTCGATGAGGAGAATCAGGCTGAGATTCTTCTAATAATTCTTTAAGCTGAATAAGAAATTTGTTTTTTGTAAGTTCAATCATATCCTCATCAAGATTAAATGTTTCAGACAGACTTTCACACTCAATTAATTCTTCATTCTTAATAAGTTTTTTTGCATAAATATTAGCTAGATTAGAATTAAAAGTATCATCAAGAGCTTCGTTTAAAATATCAATTGGTTTACGTGGATCATCAATCAAAGCCTGTAAGCGGCTAGGAATAGATGGTTTTACTTTCCTTGGATTTATAGATGTACCTTTGCGAGGATTGTAGAGCACTTGCAAAGAGGGCTCTGGAGGTGATTTTTTGGGGTTATTACTTTTGTGATATATTTTTTGAGGATTCTTAAGCTTGGCAGCGAGAACAGGATTCTTAGCCTTAATTTCATAATCTTTAGGTAAATCTAGGGAATTAGATTTAACGTTATGTTTTTCTAATTTAGAATTATCAGCACGAATAGGTAATTGACTTACTAAGCGCTCTTGCGCTTCATAACCTAATTGTGCTTGAGAAATACTTGGATTTTTATAAACACCTTTATTCTCTATTGAAATTTGAGAATTAGAATTATCAGAACTAGTCTTAGAATCAACTTCAGGTTTTTTTAATGGATTAACATTAGAACTTTTACCCGCTCCAAATCCAGGATTTATATCTAAATTTTTTCCAATATCTGACACTCGCTATATTATAAATTATTCCCAAACCAAAGATTTATTACTCCTTAATCTAAGCTTAATCAAATTATGTAAATAATTATATATGACATCGAAAGTAGAATTCGGTCTGAATCAAAGTTACAACTTAAGTCGACCACTTAATAATAATAATAATAATTATAATTATCCTCAAGCAAGTTCAATACCAACTCCGCAAAATACACTTGCAAATAATCAAATGAATTCAATGATAGCTTTTGCGATAACTAATATGCTTACTCAATTAATCAGTGTTTTTAAAAATTGTTCTGAAGATAAACCCACTGAATCTCAATGCTGTAATTCAAATACTAAATGTAATTCGCAACAAGAATTAAATGACTATGGAGATGAAACTTTTACTGTTTAACCATTGCTTAAACTAATTATGTACTAATTTTTATATGAGCGTTATTAAACCAACTCAATCTCAAACAATTTCAGCATTAAATGGTATTGATACCTCAACGCTGAAAACTATTGAGACTATAGGATCAGGAAATGAAGGGGGTACTCCGGGAGATATAAATTTACTTGGTCAAACAGTAGAAAACAATCAGAATGAAAACAAAAATACTACTAGAAAAAGATTTGGACCAAGCCATAATCCTAACAATAATCAGAGTACTAGTTATGTAAAATCAGAAAAACCCAGAAATGAATCTACCACAACTCAAGAAAAACCAAGATCTCAGGAAATTTTAGATACTTTAAATCAAACCGAACAAAGGAATTCTGAAAGAGCAAAAAATCTATTAGCAGCCCAACCAGGTCCTAGTCCAAGTATTCCACCAACACCTCCTCCTCAAATACCTCAAATTCCAACACCCAAATCTTCAGGAGGATCTAGTGGTGGATCTAAAAATGAAGCTGCTAAAATTAAAGAGGAAGCAAAAAATCAAATCGACAAATTAAATGAAAAAATTAAAAAATTAGAAACAGAAAATAAAAATATAAAAAATCCCGTTGATCCCGACCCCAAAAAAACAGATCCAAATGTTAAAGATTCAAATCCACCAGTAAATAAACAAGAGAATAAAGCTGTTGATAAATCAGCATCGCCTGAAACAAAACAAGCACCATCTGAATCAAACAAAACAGAACCCTCTGAAACAAACAAAACAGAACCCTCTGAAACAAAACCGGCAACGACTGAAACAAACAAAGAAACTCCAGAAATGAAATTGGCAAATCTTGAAACAAAAAACTATTTTGAATATGAAGATAATGATATTGATTTAGATTTAGATTTAGATGATATTGATTCAGATGATATTGCAAGAACAGCCTAAGATCTAAAACTTCTTAACTAAAAATTAAACTAAAAATGTTTTAGTAATTCTATGACTAATATTAGACCACCATTTAATCAACTTCCAAAAGCTTACGTTCAACAAAAAAATTCTCATTTATACACAAATCAATTTGATGAACTTAAAAAAGAAAGTGAGACGAAAAGAGCTGAAGGCGAAAACTATATAAAAGCTATTTCTGGCGCTGGAATCGTTTCTGCAATCCAAACTTTTTTATCATCAGTAGCTAAAGCTGCTAAACAAGGGGGAGGAGGCGAAGGAGGCGAAGGAGGCGAAGGTGGTCAAGATCAAGATACTACCGAAAACAAGCAAAAGTATACAAAAAACGAAAATAGAACTTATGAAAAAGGAAATACAGAAATATTTAAGAGAACTACGTAAAAATGAATACTATCAGAACATCAATTACAAGAACAGGATATGCTAATGGATTAAGTACTATTGATAATCACATGGCAAATTTAGATACAACCGCGACAAATGCAAGTAAAAGACCGAATCATAATTTTAAACCAATTATCCCACCTTTTGGAT
>Ga0315900_10007034_pt1 | contig 14896 bp, 11 predicted proteins | sample LakEriMetagenome_FD_203521 | JGI IMG/M metagenome (GOLD analysis project Ga0315900, IMG submission 203521) | Freshwater fungal communities from buoy surface, Lake Erie, Ohio, United States - Buoy 12 MA114 | ecosystem: Environmental > Aquatic > Freshwater > Lake > Lake biofilm | place: USA: Lake...
TCCTCCTGGCCGACCACGCGGCCGCGCAGGCTGTCTTCCATCTTCAGCAGCTTGTCGCGCTCGCCCTCGAGCATCTTCTCGACCGGAACCCCGGTCCAGCGGCTGACCACGGCGGCGATCTGCTCGGCGTCGACGACCTCGGGGGTCAGGGGACGCTCGCCGCCGGGCTCGTCGCCGGCCTTGGACTCCTCCTCGGCCAGACGTTTCTCCAGCGCCGGGATCTCGCCGTACTGGATCTGACCGGCGCGTTCGAAGTCGCCGCGGCGCTGGGCCACGGCCAGCTCAGCGCGCAGCCGGTCGAGGGCCTCGCGGGTCTGGGCGGCGCCGCCGACCTTCTCCTTCTCGGCCTTCCAGCGGGCGGTCATCTCGTCGGAAGCAGTCTGCAGTTCGCCGATCTCCTCCTCGAGATTGTCCAGCCGCTGGCGGCTGGCCGCGTCGGTCTCCTTCCTGAGGGCCTCGCGCTCGATCTTCAGCTGCACCAGCCGGCGGTCGATCTCGTCCAGTTCCTCGGGCTTGGAGTCGACGGCCATGCGCACCCGGCTGCCGGCCTCGTCGATCAGGTCGATGGCCTTGTCGGGCAGGAAGCGGTCGGTGATGTAGCGGTTGGACAGGGTCGCGGCGGCGACGATGGCGCTGTCGCTGATCCGCACCCCGTGGTGGACCTCGTACTTTTCCTTCAGGCCGCGCAGAATCGAGACGGTGTCCTCCACCGTCGGCTCGCTGACGAACACCGGCTGGAAGCGACGGGCCAGGGCCGCGTCCTTCTCGACGTGCTTGCGGTACTCATCCAGCGTGGTGGCGCCGACGCAGTGCAGCTCGCCGCGCGCCAGGGCGGGCTTGAGCAGGTTGGAGGCGTCCATCGCCCCTTCGGTCTTCCCGGCGCCAACCAGAGTGTGCATCTCGTCGATGAACAGGATGATGGACCCCTCGGCGGCCGTGACCTCGTTGAGGACGGCCTTCAGCCGCTCCTCGAACTCGCCGCGATACTTCGCGCCGGCGATGAGGCTGCCCATGTCGAGCGCCATCAGCTTCTTGTCCTTGAGGGACTCCGGCACGTCGCCGCTGACGATGCGCAGGGCCAGGCCCTCGACGATGGCGGTCTTGCCCACGCCCGGCTCGCCGATCAGGACAGGGTTGTTCTTGGTGCGGCGGGCCAGCACCTGGATGGTGCGGCGGATCTCCTCGTCGCGGCCGATGACCGGGTCCAGCTTCTGGTCGCGGGCCTTCTGGGTCAGGTCGGTGGCGTAGCGCTTGAGGGCGTCGTAGCCCTCCTCGGCGCTGGCGCTGTCGGCGGTGCGGCCCTTGCGGACATCGGCGGCAGCGGTCTCCAGCGCCTTCTCGGCGGCGCCGGCGTCCTTCAGGGCCCTGGCCGCGTCGCCGCCTTCGGCGGCCAGCGCGATCAGCAGCCGTTCGGTGGTGACGAAGGCGTCGCCGGCCTTCTTGGCGTCTTCCTCGGCCCGGGCGAAGACGCGGGCGGTGTCGGGCTTGAGATACAGCTGGCCAGACCCGCCCTCGACCTTGGGCATGCGGGTCAGCAGCGCCTCGACGGCGGTGTCGAGGGCGTCGGGCCGCCCGCCGGCGCTCTGGATCAGCGCGCGGGACAGGCCGTCCCGCTCCTCGAGCAGGACCTTCAGAATGTGTTCGGGCGTCAGGTGCTGGTGGCGGCGGGCCAGGGCCAGCGACTGGGCGCTCTGGATCGCCTGTTTGGCGCGGTCGGAATAGAGGTCGATGTTCATGATTATCCCCGGTACGGCGGAATGCGCCCAGCCGCCTTGATCAAGCGCAACCGGGCATGCCGGATGTAGGTGTGGCTCTGGGGCAACACAAGGGTGTGGCCTGCTATAGAATTCCGCTCATCCCGGCGAATGCCGGGACCCAGATTCAAGTTCAGCGCTTCGAATCCTGACCGAAGTCCGGCGCTCGCAACTGGGTCCCGGCATTCGCCGGGATGAGCGGTTCAAAAGAGGTGGAGCGAACTCAAGCCTTCACCAGCCGCACCGCCGTCCCGCAGAGCATCACTTCGCCGTCCTTGATCAATCCTCGCGCTTCCGCCACCGCCCTGACCGCGGCCGCGGCCGCGTCCCGCACCGCCACGTCGAAGGCCCGCAGGCCGTCGCCGCGGCCGTCGGTCGCCGTCACGAACCGTAGCTCGCTGTCCTCCAGCGGGATGCGCCAGCCGTCGCCAGCCGCTTCCCGCGCCACGCCCAGGACCTGCGACCAACGGGCCGACATGGCGTCGGGATCGGCGCCCTGAAGCTCCGCGCCGACGATGGCGGTCGAGACGTCGGTGCGGACGTGGTCCCGCCAGACCGGGCCGCCCCATTCCCAGTGGCTCCAGGGGTCCATCCAGTCGAGCGACAGGATGGCTCCGCCGACGTCGCGCGGGTGGATGTGCGCCGCCCGGGCGCGGGGCAGGTCGATGTCCTCGACGACCCGGGCGCCGGCCGCCGTGATGCCGGCGCGGGCCGCGTCGATGTCGTGCACCTGCAGGATGATCATGTAGCCGCCGTCGCCGCCGCGTTTGTCCAGCAGGCGGCCGGCCGTCGTGCCCTCGGCCTTGGGCGAGACGACCTCCAGGAAGGTCTCCCCCACCGGAAAGACGGCGTTCTTCAGTCCGAACTTGCCGACGCCGGGGTCATCGTAAGCGTAGTCCACGCCCAGCACGGCGCGGATGTCGGCCTCGGCGGCGGCGAGGTCGGCGCCGACGAGGGCGATCTGGCGAAGGCGCATGGCGGTCAGCTCCGGATCTCGAGGATGTCGAGTTTCGACTCCTGTTTGGGCCAGGGCACGACCATGCGCCAGCGGCCGTTGCCGATGCGCTCGATGACGCCGACCTGGTCGCGTTCGGGCTTCTCGCCATAGGCGGGGAACGCAGTCTCCGTGTCGCCCCAGGCCTGGGCGCCGACGTAGATCAGGCGCCCGGGGTTGTCGCTGTCGGGGTAGATCAGGCCCCGGGTGCGCTGGCTGCCCGTGGTCTTGGTCAGGATCAGGTCGCCGCCGGGCGTCTGCTCGACCGTGCAGGTGAACCAGGGGTAGGCGACGTACTTCAGGCCGTCGCCGCCCATCGCGCCGACCTTGATGGTGCGGCAGCGGTACTTGCCGGGCGCGGGTTGCAGCGGCGGGGTCTCCAGCGCCGCGTCCTGCACAGCCAGCATGCCCAGGGAGTCCAGCTCGGCGCCGAACTCGTGGTTCGCCTCGCGCAGGGCCTGTTTCCAGGCGTTGTCGAGACGGCTGATGCGGTCCTGATCGTCGGCGCTGGCCACCGTCTTCCACTGGTCCGTGCCGCCCTGCAGCCCGCCGTCGCCCGGCGCGGTGGCGGTGGGGTCGGTCCGCGGCCCGGCGGGCGCGGGGGTGTCAGGCGTCGCGGGCGGCTCGGGGGCCTTGGCGGGCTCCGACGCCGGCGAACAGGCGGCCAGCGTCAAGGCCAGGGCGGACGCGGCGAGGGTGCGGATCATCATGATTGAAGGTTGGCGCGGCCAAAGGGTTGCGTAAAGGCCTTGCGTCCTTCGACAGGCCCGCTGCGCGGGCTGCTCAGGATGACGTCGATTGAAGGCTATCCACCCACGTCATGCTGAGCAGCGCTCCCCCGGGTCCGCCGAATGGCGGCCCGAGGATAAACTCCGGCGCGTGTCGAAGCACGCACCGAGCCCGAGCTACTGCCGCGCCATCTCCGCCTCGCCGACGGCGTCGCCGTCCAGGGCCTGGTCGTCGTTCATGGTCACGGTCACCTTGCGCAGCAGGCCGGTGAAGGCGAACGGGGCGGCGTAGTCGCCGACCGGGCTGCCGCGGTCCAGGCCGATGTCCAGGCCCGACCAGCTGATCAGGGTGTGGAAGCCCAGCGGCGTTGTGGTCTCGCCTGCGGGCGCGCCGTCGATCAGCAGCACGATCCGCCGTCCGCCCGGTCCGGGCCGCACGGCCACGCCCAGCCGGCGTTGACCGGGCTCCACCGGCCGGTCGCTGGTCACCACCGCGTGGGTCCCGCCGATGTTCAGGTCGTGGACCAGCCGGCCGCCCTTCAGGAACAGCGAATAGCCGCTGGTCATGTCGCCGTGGGCGATCAGCACCCCCTCGTCGCCGGCTGCGATGCGGACGTCGGCCTCGATGCGGTAGCTGCGGCTGCGCACGTCCGGCGCCACGTCGGTGGGGACATGGCCCATGCCCTTGTGGAACACGAAACGGGTCCGGCCGCCGTGGAAGCGCTGGGCGTTCTCGGCGAAGCGCGGGCCGAAGCGGTCGTCCAGCGGCAGCACTTTGGACGCCTCCGCCAGCGACCACCACTCGGCCTTCAGAGCCTCGAGCCTGTCGGGATGCTCGGCGGCGAGGTCGTGGCTCTCCGAGAAGTCCCGGGCCAGGTGGTAGAGCTCCCAGACATCGTCCTCGAACGGCCGGCCCGGCGGGTGGTAGGCGACCGCCTTCCAGCCGTCCTTGACCAGGCCCCGGTGGCCGAACATCTCGAAATACTGGGCCGCGGCCTTGGACGGCGCCGTCGGGTCGGCCAGCGAGGCGGCGAAGCTGGTCCCCTCCAGCGGCATCTGGGCGACGCCGGCGATGCTGTCCGGCGGGGTGATCCCGAGCAGCTCCAGCAGGGTCGGAACCACGTCGCTGGCGTGGGTGAACTGGCCGCGCGTCTCGCCCGCCGCCGCGATCCCGGCCGGCCAGCTCATCACCAACGGGTCGCGGATGCCGCCGCCGTGGGTGTTCTGCTTGTAGCGCTTCAGCGGGGTGTTGGACGCCATCGCCCAGCCGAGCGGGAAGTTGGAGTGGGTGTCGGGCCCGCCGATGTCGTCGATGCGGGCCAGCTTCTCGGCCATCGGCTCGGGCTTGCCGTTGAAGGGGCCCATGGCGTTGACCATGCCCAGCGGTCCGCCCTCCTGGCTGGCGCCGTTGTCGGACAGGACCAGGATCAGGGTGTCGTCCCTCAAGCCCGCCTCCTCCAGGAAGCCGACCAGCCGCGCCAGATGCTGGTCGGCGTGCTCCAGCATGGCGGCGAAGGCGGCCTGTAGCCGGGTGAAGACCCGCTGCTCGTCCGGGGCGTGGTCGGCCCAGGCGCGGACATGGTCGTTGCGCGGCGGCAGGGCGGTGTCGGGCGGGACGATGCCCATGGCCTTCTGTCGCGCCAGCCGCCGCTCGCGTTCAACGTCCCAGCCTTCATTGAATACGGCGTCGTATTTCAGGATCAGGTCGCGCGGCGCCTGGTGCGGCGCGTGACAGGCGCCGAGGCCGATCCAGGTCAGCCAGGGCGTGTCCGGTGCGTCGGCCGTGTGGTCGGCGATGTAGCGGATGGCCTGATCGACCAGGTCTTCGGTCAGGTGATAGCCGCTCTCGTAGGTTCCCGGCGCCGCGACCGGCGTGTTGTCGCGCACCAGCTCGGGCGAATACTGGTCGGTCTCCGCGTCGAGAAAGCCGTAGAAGCGGTCGAAGCCCCGGCCCAGCGGCCAGCCGTCGAACGGCCCGGTCGCGCCGCTCTCGGTCAGCGGCGTCACATGCCACTTGCCCAGCATGTAGTTCCGGTAGCCGTGCGGGCGCAGCATCTCCGGCAGGATGCCGGCCTCCTTCGCGATCTTGCCGCGATAGCCGGGATAGCCGCTGTCGAAGTTGGCCAGGCACCCGACGCCGACGCTGTGGTGGTTGCGGCCGGTCAGTAGCGCCGCCCGGGTGGTCGAGCACATCGCCGTGGTGTGGAAGCTGGTGTAGCGCAGGCCCTCGGCGGCGAGGCGGTCGATGGTCGGGGTCTCGATCGGCGAGCCGTAGCAGCCGAAGTCCGAGAAGCCGACATCGTCGAACAGCACGACCAGGATGTTGGGCGCGTCCTTCGGCGGCCGGGGCGGCTCCGGCCACCAGGGCGTCGAGTCCTTGATCGTGCGCCCGATCTTGCCGGCCATGGTCGCTCCTCCCGCGATCAGTTTTCGGGAGCCTAGCGCAATTGCTTTCGGTTACCAGTGGGTAACAGCGCGTTCAGTCGCCGCTGAGCCGCAGGGCGATGCGGCAGCGCAGGCCGTCGGGCTCGAAGGCCATGGTGGTTTCCCCTTTCATGTCGACCTGGATCGACCGCTGGATGAGCCGCGAGCCGAAGCCCTGCCGCGTGGGGGCGACCACGGTCGGACCGCCGGTCTCGCGCCAGTCCAGGGTCAGACGCCGCGCGCCGACGTCATCGCGGGTCTGGCTCCAGGCGACCGCCACCCGGCCCTCGGGAACCGAGAGGGCGCCGTACCGGGCGGCGTTGGTGGCCAGTTCGTGGGTCACCAGCGCGAGCGTCAGGGCTTCCTGGGCCGACAGGCGCACGGCCGGGCCCTCCAGGCTGGAGCGGGCCGCGCCGTAGGGGCCGAGCTCGAGGCGCAGCAGCTCCTCGAGCCGCGCGCCTTCCCAGTTGGCCGAGGTCAGCACGTTGTGGACGCCCGACAGCGCCATCAGCCGCGCCTCGAACGCGGTGCGGAAGGCGACCGGGTCGGGGGTCGCCCGCACGGTCTGGGCGGCGATCGACTGGACCGTCGCCAGGGTGTTCTTGACCCGGTGGTTCAGCTCGTCGAGCAGCAGCTTGCGATGCTCCTCGGCCCGGACCCGCTCGGTGACGTCCGAGCCCTCGACGAAGATGCCGACCACGGCGCCGTCGCTGTTCCGGATCGGCTGGTAGATGAAGTCCAGGAACCGTTCCTGCGGCGCCCCGCCCGGCGTCTGGATCAGGGTCACCGGCGCCGACAGACCGACATAGGGCTCGCCGGTGCTGAACACGGTGTCGAGCAGGGCGGAGAAACCCTGGCCGGCCAGTTCGGGCAGGGCCCGGGCGACGGTCTTGCCGATGATGTCCCGGTGGCCGGTCAGCTGCTGGTAGGCGGTGTTGCTGAGCGTGAAGACATGGTCGGGCCCTGAAAGCACGGCCATGAAGCCCGGCGCCTGCATGAACAGGTCGCGCAGGCCGGCGGTCTCGCGTTGCAGGGTGCGGCTGGCAGTCTCCGCCTCGCGGGCGCGCTGCAGGAGGTCGGTCTCGCCCGGCCGGTGGTCGGCCTGTCGCCGCAGCCGGTGCAGCTCGGTCACATCGACGGTGTTCTGCATCACGAAGGCGACCGCGCCGGAGGCGTCGCGCAGCGGCGTGTGCACCGCCGTCCAGTAGCGCCGCTCCATGCCGTCGCCGGTCCGGATGTCATAGGGGATGAAGGCCAGGGTGTCGGGTTCGCCGGTGTCGAGGACCCGCTGCAGCGAGCCGCGCAGTCGCTCGCCGTTCTCCGGGTCCGGGAACAGGTCGAACAGATGACCGCCGATCAGCGCCTCGCGCGTGCGGAAGGTCGCCGCCTCATAGGCGGCGTTGACCTCGACGTAACGCAGCTGGCGGTCCAGCACCATGTAGGGGCTGGGGAGCGCCTGGAAGAGCGCTCCGAAATCAAGTTCTGCCAAGCAACCCCCAAACCGACCCGTGCGACGCGTCAATGCGCGCGAAGCGGAAAGGGTTGCATGGCCCGCCCGCCCGCCCGCCCGCCCGACCCGCACGCCCGCACAGCGCTGGCGCGAGCGCCTGACATGATGCATCCTTTGCCTGTGCAGGGGGCGGGCGGGGGGTGACCCATGCGGCGCTGGTGGTGGGTCAATCACACGCCGATGGCCCGGCGCGAGATCGCCGGCGGCTACCTGTGGTCGCCGCGCACGGAGCGGGGCGGGGCGCGCAGCCCCTTCTACGACAACATGCGGCGGGCCGGACCCGGCGACCTGATCGTCTCCTACACCGCCGGCCGCCTGCGACATATCGGCCGGGTGCTGGACTACGCCTTCGCCGCCATTGAACCCGAAGGTGTCCGTGAGGGCTGGTGGCTGCCGGTCCGCTGGACGCCGCTGGAGCCGTCGGTCAGTCCGCGCGAGGTGATCGCCGCCCTGGGCCCGCTGATGCCGGGCCGCTACGCGCCCATCGACCCCGCCACGGGGCTGGGCCGGCAGAAGGCCTATCTGACCGAGATCGGCGAGGCCGCCTTCGAAGTCGCCGTCGCCCCGGGCCGCTTCGACCGCGCGGCGCTGGAACGGGACGAGGTCCAGGCGCTGGAGCCGCCGCCGGCCGTGCGGGATCTGGACGCGGCGCTGGAACAGGCCATCGCCGCCGACCCCGGTCTCAGCGCCACCCAGAAGCAGCAGCTGGTCATCGCGCGGCGCGGGCAGGGCGTCTTCCGGGACAACGTCCGGGCGCTGGAGCCGGCCTGCCGCGTCACCGGGGTGGCCAATCCCTGGCTGCTGATCGCCAGCCACATCAAGCCCTGGCGGGCCTGCGCCACGGCGGCGGAGCGGCTGGACGGGGCCAACGGCCTGTTGCTGACGCCGGACGTCGACCTGCTGTTCGACCGGGGTTTCATCAGCTTCGAGACGGCGGGGGCGGTGCTGGTCTCGCCCCGGCTGGCGGCGGCGGACCTGGCCCGGCTGGGCCTGCGCGGCCTGACCGCCCGCACCGTCCGCCCGTTCTCGGGCCGCCAGACCGGGTATCTGGAGTGGCACCGGCGGTGGGTGTTTCTGAGCTGATCCGGACCGAAGGACGGCTGCCCGCGCCTATCCTCCCCTTTGGCGGAGGTGGCTCGGCGAAGCCGGGACGGAGGGGGTTTGTGCGGTGGCGAGAGACCCCCTCAGTCAGCCCTTCGGGCTGCCAGCTCCCCCAGAGGGGAGCATCCGGTCGCTGCAACTCGACAGCTCCGGCGTATCGACAACCGCCCGCCCAATAAAAAACGGGCCAGCGTCACCGCCGACCCGTTTCATCGAGTGGTCTCTCAGACGCCCTTAGAGCGGCTGCAGGTTTCCGGCGGCCATCTTGCCGCTGCGGCGATCCTGTTCGAGGTCGTAGCTGACCTTCTGGCCTTCGTTCAGGCTGCGCAGGCCGGCCCGTTCAACGGCCGAGATGTGCACGAAGACGTCGGCGCCGCCGTCGTCCGGCTGGACGAAGCCGTAGCCCTTGGTGGTGTTGAACCACTTCACAGTACCGGTAGCCATAGTCGTAGTGCCTTTCAGAGCAGAGCATTACCGCCAGGGTGGCGGGTTCAGAGAGACGAAATTTGCAGGGGGATTCAGGGCGATTCCGGGGCTCGATCCAGAAATAGAGACGACCAGTGAGAGCGCGTCCGAAAACTTGCAGATGACGACACTTCGAAACATGGCACATTCCCGCAAAACGGGAAAGCGGGGTTCTGCGGGACAGGGTTACCGCCCGTTTCGCCTTGCGCGGCCCCGGTTCAGGGCTTCGACGGCCGCTTCAGCGGCTCGACCGGATGGCCGTCGGGAAAGGCAACCGGCGTCGGTTGGCGCACGATCTCCAGACCGTCGGCGCGGGTGGCTTTGTGCTGATGGAGGTGCTGGCGAGGCGGATGAGGGTCCGCCCTGAAGCCCTTGATGGAATTACCGCTCCGTGAGGGCCCTTGGTCAAGGACGGCCCTTGCAGGGCCGCCGCTCCGCGGCCGCCGGAGGCGGTCCTTGAGCAAGGGCCCTCACGGAGCAAACTCTCCGACAAGGCATCAGGGGGAGGGATTGTTTCAGGCTAGTGCGTAGTTCCCAGCAAACGCACTTCTGCGATGAACTGTTCGAGCGTGATCAGATGCTCTCGGACGGCCTTGGGGAAGCTCTCGACAAGGCTTGTCGGTACTACCAGCTGAACACCGGCGGCGCGCATTTCAGCAAACTGGTTTTCCGAGACCCCCTCCTGGAGTGTAAGAAGGTGCTTCTGCGGGATTCTGTCAGCCTCATTGAGTACTTGGCGCCATCTGTCCTTCAGGGTGGTCTTGGCGCCTAGCATCCTTAGTTTCGAGCTTGGGAAGTCCGGATCGCGATAGGCGGCTTCCGACGGAAAGAGAAAGTCGGGCCGTTTCTCGCCCTCCGACATGGGGCTATGGCTGAAGTCCAAGTTCTCCAGAAGGCCCTCTTCCAGGAAAATTTCCCGAGTGTGTAGCTCCAACGACCTGCCCGAACGCGACTTGCGCCGCTGGAGAATGGAGAGCGCAAGGCTGACGAACTCGTCGAGTGATGCGAAGCCTTGTGCGATGCGCGGAGTCTCTGTCGCGTCCTCGACAGACTTGAACAGCTCAAACTCGCAGTCGCGTCGCCTGACGAGGCGGGCATCTGGTGGCTCGCTCTGCAACGGCCGCAGCTCGACGCTCTTCCTCACGATCTCTGTGGGGCTGGGAAATCTTTCAAGCCATGCGGCCGGAAGTTGGCTCGCCGAAAGCCGGCAGGAGGAAAGGGCGGCTTTGGGAGTGAGCAGGTCGACAGGTGTGCCTGGAATCCAGGTGACTGATCGTCCGGGCTCGACGGGCCCGACCTGATCCTCAATCACCTCGTCCTGGTATCCTTCGCAGACCCATATGTGCAGGCTCGAAGCACCGGCGTCGGTCGCTCCATCTACAAAGACAAATGCTGCCAGTGCGCCAGTTGAATCGGGGTCGAGGAGCGCAGAGTTCATCCCTCCCCAGCCAGTTACTCGTGCCTCGTTGCGCGTCTTTCCAAACAGCTTTCCATTGTACCAAATTGGCGTCACATCCCTGACCTCGGGATGCGAGTCCACAAACGCAGGAAGCTTTACGCGCGGGTTCAGCGTGGACCGGTCGTTTAAGGCCGGGAGAACGCTGAACAACAGATCCTTCGGAATGTACGGGCCCGCTTGGTGCGATTTGTTCGCCAAGGTGTCGTTGCCGGAGAGCCTTTTGACGTACCAGACGTTGTTGGGGCAGGCGAATTCCGCAATCCAGTCCGGAAGGCTACACACTGGCACGGAGGCTGGCTCCTTCGACGACCAAGTCTGAATCTGTTGAATTGAGCCAGATAACCAGAGTCTCAATGATAGAGTCGAGTGTTTGGCGACGAGACCCTTTCAACGCGCACTCCCAGATTGTCGCCATGCGCCATCCGGCCTCGTGGAGCGCATCAATGCTGCGATCGTCGACGGCTTTGTTCCGCCCGATCTTTGCGCGCCAGAACTCCGGCCTCGTCTTCGGCCACTTGAACAGATGGCAATCGTGCCCGTGCCAGAAGCACCCATGTACCAAGATCACCGAGCGGTACTTCGGCAGGCAGATGTCCGGTTTACCTGGCAGCTTGCAGTGCAGTGTGTAGCGAAAACCGCGCGCGTGAAGGCCGCGGCGGATCAGCATTTCGGGCTTGGTGTCCTTGCCCCGAATGCCCGCCATCATCCGGCTGCGCGTCGCCGGATCGACGACGTCAGCCAACGCCGGCTTTCGGGGCCTGCCCGCGCACGGCCTTCAGGATGTGGCCCTTCATGTGCTCTGCGACGGCCTTCACCACAGGGACCACAACCGAGTTGCCGAACTGACGGTAGGCTTGGGTGTCGGAGACGGGGATGGTGAAGCTGGCGCCTCGCGCCTCATCGAAGCCCATCAGCCGGGCGCATTCCCGGGGCGTGAGCCGGCGGGGAACGCCGTCGCCCTGGCGGATCAGGATTTCCGAGCCGTCCTTGTAGTAGCGGGCCGACAGCGTGCGGGCGACGTCGTCAGGGCCACACAGGCCAAAGCCGAACCCGTTTCCGGCCGCCTTGTGCTTGGCGGCGTAATTCTGGAGATAGGTCCAGAGGTGGTTGGTCAGCGTATACTTCTGGTTCACCTTGCCGATGTTGTCGACCACGAACCGCTGGTCAGGCGTTTCGCTGCCATCCTCCGGATGGAGGATCGAACCCAGTCGAGGTGCCGTTGCTTTGTCGGGAAGTGGCATGGCATCAAAATCGAAGCCACTGTCTTCCCGGAAGCCCGCAATGAAGATGCGCTCGCGATGCTGGGGTACCCATGATCGGCCATCAACGATCCGGCACTTGATCCTGTAGCCAAGGTCGTTCTCCAGAACGTCCTTGATGGTGGCGAAGGTGCGTCCCTTGTCGTGGCTGACGAGGTTGCGGACGTTCTCCAGCAGGAAGGCTGCGGGCCGATGGTGCCGGATGATCCTGGCGACGTCGTAGAACAGCGTGCCCTGGGTCTTGTCCTCGAAGCCGTGCGGACGGTTCAGCGAGTTCTTCTTTGAGACGCCCGCGATCGAGAACGGCTGGCAGGGGAAGCCGGCCAGCAGGACGTCGTGGGCGGGGATGTCCGCAGCCTCGATCTTCGTGATGTCGCCGTTGATCTCGTGGTCATCGTCGGGGAAGTTCGCCCGGTAGGTCTTCTGGCTGTACTTGTCCCACTCGCTGGTGAACACGCAGCGCCCGCCGATGGACTCGAAGCCGAGCCGCAGGCCGCCGATGCCTGCGAACAGGTCAATGAAGGTGAAGGCGGCCTCGGGCTTCCCGGCATCGTGCACGAGCTCAAGCTTTGGCGACGCTGCTTTGGGCCCGTCGATCAGACCCGCCGCGACCATCGCGTCCAGCTGATCCGGCCGGACCTTCTTCTTCAGCAGCGCGGCATAGTCCGACACCGAATCCTCCGACTCGTCGAGGTGCGATGATCGCACAATGCCCGACGGGCTCCAGGGGAACAAGTCGGGAACGAGCGTGGCCCATCACCTGAGCGCCGAGCTTCAGATGGAGCGAAGACGCCAGATGTGATCTTCTTCCCGCCAACCCGAGGGAGTTGATTTATCGCCACCCGCATCGGTAGAGTGCTGCCGTCGAGGGTCGGTCTTGGAAGTTCCCTTTCCCTTCGAGTTCAACGTACCGGGCGTGCCCGTCTCGCTTCAGGCGAAGCGGGCGGAATCTCGCGAGCAGTGGAAGGCGCGCGTACGCAATGCGAGTACCGTTGGTCTTCCCAAGCCCCACTTCGCCACAAGTGATCCGCTTGCCGTGACCATCTACTATTTCCCGCCCGAGGCGATGCAGGGCGACGTCGACAACATCGTGAAGCCGATTCTGGATGCGCTGAGCCGACATCTCTATTGCGATGACCGGCAGATCGAGCGGGTCGTGGTGCAGAAGTTCGAACCCCAGCGGCTGGTGGAATTCGAGGAGCCCAGCCGCGTACTGCAGGACGCGTTGGCGGCCGAGCGGCCAATCGTGCATATTCGCGTCAGCAACGATCCTCTCGCGGAGCTGTCGCTTGTCTAGCTCGCCTGAACGTGACGCCTTTATTCTGGAAGCGATCGAGCGCGCCTATCGCCAAGACGGGTACGAGGTGATCACCCATCCCGGCCCGTCGCTCTTGCCGTCGATCTTTGAGGATTTCCGTCCGGACGCCATCGCGCTGAAGGATGCCGAAAAGGTCGCCATTGAGGTGGTCTCGGGACGCAGCCCTTCGAGCAAGGCCCGGATCGATACGTTGCAGACCCGTTTCGCGGGCCAGTCGGAGTGGCGTCTTCAACTGGTCCATACCGGACCGCCTGGTGAGCCCGTTCGTGAGTTGCCGGCATTCGAAGGCAATGCCATTCGCAAGGGGCTGGCGGAAGTTCGCGCACTTTCCGAGGCCGGACTGCGTCGGCCGGCGCTCATCATGGGCTGGGCGCTGCTCGAAGCGCTCGGACGGTCATTGCCATCTGAGGCAAGTGGAGACCTTGCGCGGCCCCAAAGCCCTGCCCGCCTCGCGGAACGTCTGGCGCGGGAAGGCTTCCTGACTCCTGATGAGGCCGATGCGACCCGGGCGCTCATTGGGGCGCGCAATGCCATCGTCCATGGCGATGTCGACAAGGATGTCAGCGACAAGGACGTGCGGTCCTTGATCAAGGTTCTGGAGAACCTCGCGGGAATGGCTCCGCTGGCAGCCTAGGGCGCTCGCCCACCTTCTCCCGCCGGGAGAAGGAAGGGGGATCAATCCCCGTCCATCTTCAGCGCCGCGATAAACGCTTCCTGCGGGATCTCGACCTTGCCGAACTGGCGCATGCGTTTCTTGCCGGCCTTCTGCTTGTCGAGCAGCTTGCGCTTCCGCGAGGCGTCGCCGCCGTAGCATTTGGCCGTCACGTCCTTGCGCAGGGCGCGGACCGTTTCCCGGGCGATGATCCGGCCGCCGATGGCGGCCTGGATGGGGATGACGAACATGTGCTGCGGGATCAGCTCCTTCATCTTCTCGCACATGCCGCGGCCGCGGCTCTCGGCGCGGTCGCGGTGGACCAGCATGGAGAGGGCGTCGACCGGCTCGGCGTTGACCAGGATGCTCATCTTCACCAGGTCGCCCGTGCGGTAGTCCTCGACCTGGTAGTCGAAGGAGGCGTAGCCCTTGGAGATCGACTTCAGGCGATCATAGAAGTCGAACACCACCTCGTTCAGCGGCAGGTCGTAGACCAGCATGGCGCGGTTGCCGACGTAGCTGAGCTCGCGCTGCACGCCGCGGCGGTCCTGGCAGAGCTTGATGACCCCGCCCAGGTAGTCGTCGGGCGTGAAGATGGTCGCCTTGATCCACGGCTCCTCGATGCTCTCGATCTGCATCGGGTCGGGCATGTCGGCGGGATTGTGAAGGTCGATCTGCGCGCCGTCGCGCTTGTTGATCTTGTAGACCACCGACGGGGCGGTCGCGATCAGGTCGAGGTCGAACTCGCGGGAGAGGCGCTCCTGGATGATCTCCAGATGCAGCAGGCCGAGGAACCCGCAGCGGAAGCCGAAGCCGAGCGCGGCGCTGGATTCCATCTCGTAGGTGAAGCTGCCGTCGTTGAGGCGCAGCCGGCCGACGGCGGCGCGCAGGTCCTCGAAGTCGGCGGCGTCGACGGGGAACAGGCCGCAGAAGACGACCGGCTGCACGTCCATGAAGCCGGGCAGGGCGGTCTCGGTGCCCTTCTTCTCGTCGGTGATGGTGTCGCCGACGGCGGCGTCGGCCACTTCCTTGATCTGGGCGGTGATGAAGCCGACCTCGCCCGGGCCGAGGCTCTCGACCGGGGTGTTCTTGGGCTTGAAGACGCCGACGCGGTCCACCAGGTGCACCGAGCCGTGCTGCATCATCCTGATCTTCTGGCCGGCGCGCAGGGTGCCGTCGAAGACGCGGACCAGCACGACCACGCCCAGGTAGGCGTCGTACCAGGCGTCGAC
>Ga0315900_10007035_pt1 | contig 14896 bp, 9 predicted proteins | sample LakEriMetagenome_FD_203521 | JGI IMG/M metagenome (GOLD analysis project Ga0315900, IMG submission 203521) | Freshwater fungal communities from buoy surface, Lake Erie, Ohio, United States - Buoy 12 MA114 | ecosystem: Environmental > Aquatic > Freshwater > Lake > Lake biofilm | place: USA: Lake...
TGATTGCCCTGCCGCTCCTGGGGATCGCTGGTGCCGCCCGCTACGGCCTCGTGAGCCAGCTCACGGCTCCGCTCTATGGCGTGGTATGGGGAAGCTTCATCTGGCTCATCGATAGGCACGCCGCCGGTGGTGGCGATTCACCCCAGGTATGCGAAGGCGTGTGGCGGCTGGTCGGGTGGTACCTGGCCACGATCGGCGCTCTGGTCATCGGCTGGTTTCTGGCCCTCCAGTGGCTCGTCCCGATCGGGTTCGGCCCTTCGGCACCACGCCTCGGAGATCCGGATCTCACCTGGGCGCTCGGTGCGGCACTCGGATTCTCCCTCGCCGTTCCCCCCTACTACCTGCTGTTCCGGCACCAGGGTGGTCGGCTCACGGCGACGCTGGTGGCGGTGGGCGCCATCGGGTGGGGGCTGTTGCTGACGATACCGCAAGGGCTACGCTCGCCGGCGTGGTTTGCCGAAACGCGAGCCCAGGCGGCGCTTCTCCTGCTCGTTAGTAGTTGGGTGGCGTTCGGCCTCTGGTCGAAGCGGCGTCCAACCACTGAGTGGGGTCATACCCCAGCGAACAGCTGATGGCGACGCTCCGCACCCCGCATGTGGCCGAGCCGGCGGCGTCAGGTCAGTCGCGTCGGATCATCGAGCCCGTGATGGCTCTTGCCATCACGCTGATGAGTCCGTGGTGGCTCACGGAATCCGCCACATTGGTCGGGGCCCTAGGTTATGCCCTGCTGGCCCTGGGACTCGTCGTTGGCGCCCGGCTCGCGTCCGTCGGTTTCGACTTCACGCGACTTGAGACCGCCCTCCTGGGCCTGCTGATCGCACACGCGGTGATCTTCCCGGCCGTGTATGTGGTGCTCGGCTTCACGCGTCTGCCGCTCGCCGAACTGGATGTCCGTCGCGCACTCGCGGCTCATGTGACGCTCATCGGTGCCGCGTGGACGACGTGGGCCACGGCCGATCTGATCCGCCCCCTGCGTGCCCCGCGGATCGTTCTCATGCCGGCGCTGACGGCGTGGGCCAGCGCCCGAGGGCGCTCGGGGGGTCAGGCGATGATCGGGGCCGCCCTCCTCGCCGCCATCGCCACGCTCGTCTACGCGGCCTCCACGGGGTACTTCTTCGCCTTCGGCGGGGCCGATCGGCGCCTCGTCTACCTTGCCACGGGTGAGGAGCAGTTGTGGTATCTCCGATACGCCGTGCAGGGTGTCCTTCTCTGGAGTCTCGCCTTCGGCTTCGGGCGTCCCGATCTGCGTAGGGTTCGAAGGGCGTCCCTGATCGGCGTCGGGGTCTTCATGCTCGCGGTGATCGGCACGGGAGGCCGGCGGGATGTGGTCGGGGTCCTGCTTCCGCTGATGCTCCTCCTCTACCTGTCGGCGGAGACCGGACGTGGCCGGGCGCTCATCGTCGGGGTGCTTCTGCTGGCGCTTGGTGGGCTCGTGGCCTTTGCTGCCCTTCGCACGTGGGGTACGACGCAGTCCGCCACGGACCTGCTGACGCTGTACCAAGTCCTCGGCGAGGTCCTCTTTCCCTGGCAGGTCACGGGCTATCTGGTGGCCAATCCGCCAGAGCCTCTGCTCGGGGCGTCGTACGTCTACCCGCTGGTCCTCTGGATTCCACGCGTGGTCTGGTCTGAGAAGCCGGTCATTCTCGCGGAGCAGTTCAGCGCAATGGCCGGTACGACCAGCGAACTCGGGTTTGGATTTTCGCCGGTGGCCGAGGCGATCTGGAATTTCGGTATGACCGCTGGGCCATGGATCGGCGGTGTTTTCGTGGCATTGGCCATGCGGCTCGTGAGTGCGCGGGCCGGTCATCAGCCTCTGCTCTACCTCATGGTGGTCGGGCGGGTGCTCAGTGTGCCACGGAGCGAACTGGCCTCGATTCTCGGCGAGGTCCTCATCCTGTCGGTCGTCTTCGTTGGCTGCGACTGGATGGCTCGGGGGATTGACTGGCTTTTTCCGGACACTCCGCCGAGACCTCCAGTCGGCCCTTCTTGCCGGGAATCCGATGCGGCACCGGTGACGGTGGTCCCGTGAGATGGGTGCCATGAATCGGTCAGGTTGATGCGTCCCGTGCATCTGGGGTTGAACCTCCTGTACCTGACCCCCGGGGAGGTGGGGGGCACCGAGGTCTATGCCACCGAGTTGCTGCGCGCACTGACGCAACTGCTGCCGGCGGATCGGCTCACGCTCTTCCTGCGTCCGAGCGCCCGGGACTGGGGACCACCGGAGGCCATCGACTGCTCCCGCGTGGTGATCCCCGGCACCGATGTACACACCGCGGCGCGCATCGGGATCGAAGCGCTGCTCCTTCCCGCCCTTGCCCAGCGGCACGGGATCCACGTGCTCCACTCGCTCGGCTATCACGGGCCATGGCGGGGCGGCGTTCCGTCGGTTGTCTCTGTTCATGACACCAACTTCGCCGACTTCCTGCACGGTACGATCCGCGGTCGCGCGCTCGGTGTGGCCGTCCCTCGCGCCATGGCCCATGCGCGGGCCGTCATCACGGCCAGCGCGCATTTCCAGGCGGTCCTGGCCCAGCGCTATCCCTGGGTGTTGCCGCGGCTCGCCACCATTCCGTATGGCCCGGGATCGGTGTCGCCGGGGGGGCAGTGGGCGCCAGACGATGCGGCGCCGTATCTCCTGGCGTTTGGTGCGGTCTCGCCAAACAAGAACCTGCCTCGGCTCGCCGAAGCGTGGCGCCTCGTGGCGCCTTCACTGCCCGGATGGATGCTGCGCGTGGTCGGAACCGTGCCCGCCGAGGTGGCCGATCTCCTCCGTGCCACGGCATCGGTGCGTTTGGAGGGGTTCGTGAGCGAATCGCGCAAGGGGGCGCTGCTGCGCGGGGCTCAGGCGGTCGTGTTCCCGTCGCGCTATGAGGGGTTCGGATTTCCGGCCGTTGAGGCCATGGCGACCGGTGTTCCGCTGGCGGCCTCACGGACCACGGCGCTTGGCGAGGTGGTGGGTGACGGTGGGCTGCTCTTCGATCCCGATGATGTCTCCGCCATCGCGGATGCGATGCGCCTGTTGGCGGGGGCTCCCGCCGTTCGGCAGGCCCTTGCCCGCCGGGCGATCGCACGGGCCCGGGCCTTTTCCTGGGAGGTGAGTGCCCGTGCGCACCTCGCCCTGTATGAGGCTGTACTCAGCGGGGCGGCGGTGCCGCGCACGGGGTAGGCGACCTGGGTCCCTGCGCGGTCGGCCCAATGGTCTCGACCAGCGTAGTCCAGGCGGCCAACGCCTGTCCGGTGCTCCACTGCGTATCGACGGCGGTGCGCGCGCGCGCGCCGGCTTCCCGAACGGACTCCCGGTCTGCTGCGTACCGGACCAGCACGTCGGCCAGCGCTGCCGCGTCGCCATTGGGCACCACCGCTCCGCCGCCGCTCTCCGCGATCACGCGGGCGCACTCCCCGACGGCTGCTCCCACGTAGATGACGGGGCGCCCAACGGCCATCGCCCCGAGGACCTTGCTGGGGACGGCGAGTCCCTCGAAGCCGGCATGCAACGAGGCCAGGTGCAGGTCGGGTGCCGTCAGCAGGGCCGCCAAGGCTTCTCGCGGCTGATACCCGGCTTCGACCCAGTTCTTGACACCGGCGACCCGGAGCCGGCGCACCAGCTCCGCCTTGAGGGGCCCTTCACCGATGAATGCAAAGCGGATATCCGGGTGGTCGCCCAAGCGAATCACGGTGTCGATGATCGGATCGAGGTCGTGGACGAGGCCGAAGTTGCCCGCATACGCCACCAGCAGGCGATCTCCCACCTCCCACCGGGTGCGGTAGTCCGGGTCAACCGTCGGGCCGTGGTCACGCGGCGCCCAGATGTGGATGCGCGCGATCCGTTCGACCGCCAGCCCTTTCTCCAGCAGGCGGTGCTCCATGCAGCGTCCGAGGACCACCACGCGGGCGGCCCCCCGCAGCAGGCGCTGCTCGATGCCGTAGAGGATCCGCGCCATGATCGAGCGCTGCGGCAGGACCCCCAGGGCGACCGGCACATCGGGATACAGGTCCATCGACCAGAGGATGTACGGCGTTCCCCGCAGTCGTGCGAGCACCCACCCGATGATGGCGACAAACGGTGGCGTGGTGAGGCAGATGCAGAGGTCCGCCCGGGGCAGGCGCAGGGCCTGCCAGCAGGCGCCGAGCAGAAACGCCGCGGCATCGAGCGCTTGCGCCGCCAACCGGCCCCGACCGAATCGGCTGGCGCGGACGCGTCGGATCAGGATCCCCTCCGCCACTTCCGACTCGGGGAATGCCGCACCACGATCGCCATAGCGCGACCGGGAGCCGATCACCGTGACGTCATGTCCCGCGGCATGCAGCGCCCGGACGAGGTCCCACCCATGTTGCGCCGTGGCGACGACGTCGGGAAACGCCGCCTGATTCACCAGCAGGATCCGCACCGGCCTATCGGGTCAGCGCCACGAGCGCGGCGAGCGACGCAATCAGCTGGGCCACGAGGGTGATGCCAGCGGTGACCTGACTGCCGCTGGCGGTGTTCGAGCGCTCCGGCACGACCACCGTGGCCCCGGGTGCGGGGACGGGATCCCGGGTGATGAGCCCCAGCAGGCGCCGACGGCTTTCGACCCGCCCGTTTGGTTGCACCACATAGGCGGCCCGCTCGCGGGCCCGATCCGTCACCCCGCCCGCCGCCCGAATGTAGAAGCCAAGGGACTTGCGCCCCTCATAGGCATGGGCCGTCGGGTAGTTCACCGCACCCGTTACGCGTACAACAAGGCGCCGGCCGGGAACGTCCAGGGAGTCCCCGGCTTCGAGGACGAGATCATGCACGCTCCCTGATCGACGGAGGGCCTGCTCCAGATCGACCCCTACTCGATAGCGTAGCGGAGCCATCGGAAGCGAATCCTCAGCCATCAGGGAGTCGCGTCCCGGTATCGTGTCCAACCCTGCCGGTTGGCCCCGCAGCAGACCGGACGGCTGACGCAGCGCGATCGCCGGACGGCGTGCATTCCCTCGCGGGGATCGGTTGGCGTTGATTCCCACTCGGCCCTCGGCGCCTGTGGCGACGCCTCCGCGCGGCCGCGGGGCCGAGCGTGCGGCCTTCCCTCCGTCCGCGAGCTGCAGGCTGTCGCCGAGCTCCTCGTCTTCCTCCGGCAGCGGTTCGAGGTCGATCCGTGAGAAGTAGGCCGCCCGCGGGTCGGCCCACGGCGTCAGTCCACCGGCCCGGGTCAGCACATCCGACAGGCGGGTTTCCCTGCCCGTGAGCGCATAGGCGCCTGGCGAGGCCACCTCCCCGGTGATCATGACGATCCGCGGCGGCTGGAAATTGGGATCCTGCCGGATCAGGACATTGTCGTACGGTTCCAGCAGGACGTCCGGGGTCCGTACGGGACGGGGGTCCTCCAGCCGGAAACTGCTATCCAGGGGAACGCGCAGGGTGATGGCGGCGATATCCGGCGTCCGAGAGGCGGGGACTCGTGCGACCTCGGCGTCGCGCAGATCGGCGGATTCCTGGAGCCCCTGCGCCATCACGACCAAATCGCGCAGCGTCATGCCGGCTCGCCACGGGAAGCGTCCCCCGCGGCGCACCGCTCCGACAATGGCCACGTACCGGTCCGGCCGGAACTCGGTCCGGCTGTAGACGGTGATCTCATCGTCCTCCGCAAGGCGGACCGGCTCGGCGGTGGCCCCGGTGGTGTCGACCAGAGCGCTCCGCAGCTGGCGTCGCGTGCTGTCGGGCAGGAGGCGGGCAATGTGGACGACCGGCAGGTAGCCGTCGGGTTGCAGTCCCCCCGCGCGGCGCAGCGCGTCGGTGAGCGTCATTCCGTCCGAGTACCCTTGGGGGCCGGGGTGCCAGACCTGGCCGGCAACGGTGATGCGCCCCCGGACGCGAGCGGCAATGACGGGCACTCGAACGATATCGCCATCCGCGACTGGCACGGGGGGGATCGCGCCAGCGGAGTCGAGCGCCACCTCGATCTCGACCCGGTCGCGACCGGGTCGGCGCGCCGCCACCGGGACGATCCGTTCCACCGTCAGCCGCCGGCCGGTCGCCGTGGGCCGGAGTCCGCCCGCGGCGCGGACCACATCGATAAGGGACTCTCCGGCGGCGACTTCATAAATCGCCGGCCGGATCACGGCCCCCGCCAGCCGTGCCCGGGGCCCGTGGACCGGCACATGGATGATGTCGCCCTGCTGGAGCCGCAGGTCCCGCGATGCGTCGCCTCTCAGGAGATAGTCATAGACGTCCATGGTCCCGACGCGCCGCCCGCCGCGGCGCAGCTCCACGGCGCGCAGGGAGCCGTTGGCGGTCGGCCCCCCCGCCGCGTAGAGCGCCGTCAGGATGGTGGAGGCGCCGCTCACCCGATAGGCCCCCGGGATCGCCACGTCTCCCGTGACTACGACTTGAATGGACTTGAGGCGGGCCACCGACAGGCTGAGGCGGGTGGTCGCGCCCGGGCTGGTCCCCACGCCTTGATAGACGCGGGCGAGCCGGGACTGCACGAGGCGCTCGGCCTGCCCGAGTGTGAGCTGGCCCAGATCTACCCGCCCCGCCTGCGGGATGACGACGAAACCCTCCCGGGTCACCTCCAAGGTGTACGCCGCTTCCACTCCCCCCGTCAGAATCAGCACCAACCGGTCCCCCGGGCCAATCGGATACGCCTCATCGACCGGCGCGTCGAGATTCGGCTGAAAGCGGGAGGTGGAGGTCTTGAACAGCTCGTGTCCGAACAGGACGAATCCCGAGTCGGGGTGCGCCGCTGAGCGACGCCACGTGGTGTCGGCATCGAGCCCTTCGCGGCGGCCGACTTGTTGCAGGCGAACCACGTCAGCACTGTCGACCACTCCGAGCGCCCGGACAGCTTCGAGCAGGGTGGCCTGATTGGTTCCGCCAGTGCCATCTGACAGGGTGGCGCCTGATCCGCCACCGGCCCGACCCAGCACCCCATCCAATAGGCTCTCGGCATACCCGGCCGCGCGGAGTCGGGCGCGCACCTGATCGAGTGACAGGCCGCTGCCTTCGAGTCGGGCGCGCAGCTCCGACTCCAGGGCGCCGGTGGCCTGGCCTGGGGTGGCGGTGCCTTGGGGAATGACCTGGGAGCGTTGGGCGTGCAGGGGGAGTCCCCTGGTCGCCAAGAGCACGAGGGCCAAGGCGCCCCATTGCCATGCGGGACGGGGGAGGGCGTCCAGTCTACCGGTGCCTCGGGCCGCTTGACGACGGCCTCCCGTTACGTGATGGGAGGCCAAAAATGTTTGACGGTGCATTGACGCAGGGGGTGTACAGTTGTGATTCGGTAGTCCGTCATGCGTCGCACGACTGTGGTGTCTCGCCCGTCCGTGGCGTGGTCAGACGCGGTCATTGTGCAACAACAGTCCGGTACCATTCACCAAGAGAGCGCAATGCGCAATCGCCCAACGTCCTCGCGCCACATTCTCCGGTGGCTCACGGCGGCATCCCTCGTCAGCGCGATCATCGGCTGCGAATCGGCTGACGCTCCCGTTGCCATTCCCGCGGAGGGGCGTGACCTCGCCTCACTGGAGTTCAGCCCGACCTCCCTCGGCCATTCCTCTGGGCCGCTGATGCTGCCTAGTGCACCGGCGGCCCCGCCGGCGTGGTCGTCGGCGCCGCTGGAGGCTCCCGATTTCGGAAATGCCGGCACAACGGCGAACGGCGGCATGGCCTCTCTACAAGCGGTGAGCCGAGTCGACCTGCTCTGGCAGAATCTCAACACGGGCGCGCGCGGCTACTGGCGGATGAACGGCACCGCGTTCGGGGGCTGGGAAGGGTTCCCAACGGTCTCGGCGGTCTGGGCCATCGGCTGTGCGGCGAACTTCGGCGGCGGAGCGGGCCCCGATCTGATTTGGCGTGATCGGTTGAGCGGCGACCTCTATCTCTGGATTCTGAACGGGACGGCCTTTGCCTCGGGGGTTCCGCTGGGTCGCGTCTCCACCAGCTGGCGGATCTCGGCGTGCGGCGATGTCAATAATGACGGCCAGTCCGACGTCCTGTGGACGAATGCGTCTACGGGCGAGCGCGGCGTGTGGCTGATGAACGGCACGGCGGTGACGAGCTTCTTCTCGTGGGGGGCCATTCCCGCGGAGTGGACTCTGGTGGGCGCCGTTGACGTCAGCGGTGACGGCAAGTCCGACCTGCTCTGGTCCAATGGCTCCACGGGCGCACGGGCCGCGTGGATCATGAACGGCACCGCCTTTACGCGCTTTCACTCCTGGGGGACGATCCCGGTCGAGTGGCAGCTGCTGGGCGGGGGCGATCTCAACACGGACGGGCGCGCCGAACTCCTGTGGCGGAACACCTCGACCGGCGGCATCGCGTTCTGGTTCCTGAATACGAGTGCCGGCTTTGTCAGCCAGCAGGCGAGCCCGCTGACGGCGGGTTTCGAATGGACGTTTGTGGGGCTGGCCAACTTCGCCGCGACGAACGACAGTCTCAAGTTCACGACGCAGGCAGCGGGGGCGGTGAACGGTGCGCCCTTCACGACGCAGCCGGTGCTGACCATTCGGGACACGGCCAACGCGGTGGTCACCGGGAGCACGGCGCCGGTCACGATGGCGGTCAGTTCGGGGGGCACGGTGATCGGGACGCAGACGGTGAACGCCGTGGCGGGTGTCGCCACCTTCACCAACGTCGGGTTGACCGGGCTGGTGGGGACCTACACGCTGACCTTCAGCGGCCCCGGCCTGGTCCAGACGACTCAAACGATCGCGCTGGGCGTTGGTGCGGCCAACAAGCTGGCCGTGACGACCCCGGCGGCGGGCGCGGCCAGCGGGGCGGCCTTCACAACCCAGCCGGTCGTCACGATTCAGGATGCCGGCGGCAATACCGTGACGTCCAGCACGGCGGCGGTCACGATGACCGTGAGCAGCGGAGGCACGGTAGTCGGCACGGCGACCGTGAATGCGGTGGCGGGTGTCGCCAGCTTCTCGACGGTTGGCCTGACGGGGGCCTCGGGGTCGTACACGCTGACCTTCAGTTCGACCGGCCTGACCGCGGCAACGCAGAGCATCGGCATGGGTGCCGGCGTGCCGAGCCAGTTGGCCGTGACCACGTCCGCAGCGGGGGCGGCGAGCGGCGCGGCCTTCACGACCCAGCCGGTCGTGGCGATCCGTGATGCCAGCGGCAACACGGTCACCTCGAGCACGGCGGCGGTGACCATGACGGTGAGCACCGGTGGGACGGTCATCGGCACGGCGACCGTAAATGCGGTGGCGGGCGTGGCGACGTTCACCAACGTCGGCCTCTCCGGTACGGCCGGGTCGTACACCCTGAGTTTTGGCTCGACGGGGCTGACGGCTGCCACCCAGAACGTTACCGTCACCGCGGGCGCCGCCAGTCAGCTGGGTCTGTCCACGCAGGCGGCCGGGGCGGCGAACGGCGTAGCCTTCACGACGCAGCCGGTGGTCGCGATTCGTGACGCCAGCGGCAACACGGTCACCTCGAGCACGGCGGCCGTGACCATGACCGTGACTTCCGGAGCGAGCGTGATCGGTACCGCGACGGTGAATGCGGTGGCGGGCGTGGCGACGTTTACCAACGTCGGCCTCTCCGGCGCGTCCGGATCGTACACCCTGACGTTCAGCGCCACCGGCCTCTCGACCACCACGCAGCCGATCGCGATGGGGGCGGGTGTGGCCAGTCAGGTCGTGCTCACCACCTCGGCGGCGGGAGCTGCCAGCGGGGTAGCGTTTACCACCCAGCCGGTGGTGGCCATCCGCGACGCGGGCGGCAACACCGTGACCTCGAGCTCGGCGACCGTGACCATGACGGTCTCGTCCGGCGGGTCCACAGTCGGGACGGCCACGGCAACCGCCGTGAATGGCGTGGCGACCTTCTCCGGTGTGGGCATCTCCGGGGCCTCCGGGACCTACACGCTCACCTTCGCATCGAGCGGGCTTACGTCAGCTACCCAGGCCATCAGTCTGGGGGCGGGTTCGGCCACTCAGGTGGTGCTGACGACGCTGCCGACTGGGGCGGCGAGCGGTGCCGCCTTCACCACGCAGCCCGTGGTGGCCATTCGGGACGCGGGGAGCAACACCGTGACCTCCAGCACGGCAGCCGTCACGATGACGGTGAGCACCGGCGGTACGATCGTCGGCACGGCGACGGTCAATGCGGTGGCGGGTATCGCCACCTTCACCAACGTCGGCATCTCCGGTACGACGGGGAATTACACGCTCACCTTCACCGCGTCGGGGCTGACCCCGGCCACGCAGAGCATCACGCTGGCCGCGGGCTCGGCAACCCAGCTGGCCATGATCACCCAGCCGGTGGGGGCCACCTCCGGTCAGGCGCTCGCCACGCAGCCGGTGGTTGAGCTTCGGGATGGGGCGGGCAATCGCACCACCAGCACGGCGTCGGTGACGGCGGCGATCGCGAGCGGGACGGGCACCATTGGTGGTACGGCCACGGTGGCCGCCGTGAACGGACGCGCCACCTTCACCAACCTCGCGGTGACGGGGACGGGAAGCTACACCCTCAGCTTTACCTCGACCGGTCTCTCCGCCGTAACGTCAAGCAGCTTCACCATGACGGCGGCGGCTACGGGGATCTTCCTCAATGTGGGGGCGAGCGCCACGGCCACGGGGACGTTGAACACGAACCTGACGGTCCCGCTGAATGTTGACATGACCAACCGGTCCGGAGCCAACCTTGCGGCTCTCACCGTACTACTCACGTGGAATCCGGCTCAGTTGCAGTACGTCTCCAACAGCAATGCCAACAGCTGGTTCGATTTCAATGGAGATCCGGGGTCTGTCACAGTGAATGCCGATTCGGCGTCCGTCGGCCAGTTGCGGCTCACGGGCTTTACGACGGACTCGACCATTGCGTCCTTCACCATGCGCAATGTCGTCCTCAAGCCGATCGCAGCCGGGTCAGCCACCCTGACGGCCACCGTGCTCACGTCGGCCAACGTGAATACGGTAGCGGTCACCGTCACACCCCGGAATCTCACGATTACGACGGCCGCAGCTCTCGTGCAGCCGAGTCGGGGGACCCCCCCCAGTGCCCCGGTCACGCCGGCGGCTACGCGGCGCTCCACGGGGCTCCGACCGAGTGGTACGAACCGCTGAGGCGTTAGCCGTTTCATCAATTCTTGTTTCCCTTGAACCCAATCGGAGTCACGATGCGTAACTCAAAGCTGCTGATCCCTGTCCTCCTGGGCCTTGCTGGTGCCGTTGGCTGTGCTCAGGACACCACGTCGCCTGCGGTGCCGCAGGATCTCGCGCCCAGCATGAATGCCGGCGCCGTCCATGCGGTCGTCGAACAGGGTGAGCCCACTGCTGATGGCAAGATGCGCTACACGGTGCGCGTGATTGCCAAGAAGGGGGACATCGCGGCCTACCAGGGGGTCCTCGCCTTCACCCCGGGGACGGTCGAGATCGAGGACGTCACGGTCCCCACGACGGACAATGGGGAAGTCCACCTCGTCAATCGGGAGGGCGCGGGCGAGGGGCGGATTCGCTTTGCCGCGTACGCGCCCGAGGCCCTGTCCTCCGATCAGGCGTTCACCATCGTGACCAAGGCGAATGGCCGGAAGCTCCCGGACTTCGTGGCCACGCTGGATGTCGCCGGATCGCCTGAGGGTGAGGCCAAGCCGCGCGACATGCTGAAGGCGTCGCAGGGCATTCGCGACAAGCTCGGCAACATGCTCCGCTGAGTCGGAGCGAGTAGTCTTGAGGGGGCGTGTGCGGGGTGACGGTGCCGCACACGCCCCTGATTGCACCGACGACGACGGACGGCAACCGATGAGCGCCATCGACCAGTGACTGATCTGACGCTCCCTTCCCTGATACAACGCGAAGGACGCCGCCTCCTGCTCGTGGCGACCCTTTCGGCCGGCCTGGCAACGGCGATCGGTCTGGTGCTCCCTCGCCAGTGGGAATCGTCCGCCCTTGTCCTGCCCAAGTCGAATCGGGGAGCGTCCGCTCTCCTGGGTGCCTCGGCCTTGGCCTCGCTCCTGGGGACCTCGCCGAGCGGATCGGCTTCTCCCGCCTTCCTCGCTGAACTGGCCACCTCTCGAGATGTCCTGATGGCCGTCCTCACGTCCTCGTTTGTGCTGCCGTCAGACGCCCGTCCGGAACCGCTGGTCGACCGCCTGGTCCCCAGTGGGTCCTCGCTGGCCATCCGTGAGGACAAGGCGCGCCGCAAACTCGAAAAGGCTGTACGGACCAACGTCAGCCTCAAGAGCGGTATGCTCCGTGTGTCCATCCGTGCCAAACATCCGGAGCTTGCCCGGCAGATCAACGCCCGCCTGCTCGCCGTCCTCGACAGCGTCAATCGCCATCGCCTGCAGCAAGACGCGCGTGCGGAGCGGGAGTTTGCGGAAGCCCGCGTCGCCGAGGCGTCCCTCGCGCTGGCCACCGCCGAGCGGAATCTCCAGCGATTCGAGGAGGGGAATCGGGGGTGGCGTCAGTCGCCTTCCACGGCGATCGAGTACGGTCGCCTGCAACGGGAACTCAGCCTCAGGCAGGGCGCCTATGCTGGACTCGTTCAAGCGGCCGAGCAGGCCCGGATGGAAGAGCTGCACAGCGCCTCCGTCATGTCCATCGTAGAGGTTCCCTCGCTGCCCAGTCGTCCGGTGTCCCGGTACTTCGCGGTCCTGGTGCCGGTCGCGGCGCTGACGGGCATGCTGCTGGTCCTCCTGCTGGACCATGTCCGCGCCGCCTGGAGCCGATCCCTGGCCGCCGACCGTGCGGCAGGCGAGTTCCTTTCCGCCACTCCACCTGACCCTGTTCGCGCCTGATCATGCCGCCGCTCATTCGGCACACCCGTCCCGTCGATGTGCTCGTCACTGGCGCCGGGGGCTTCATTGGAGGCCACCTGGTTGGCGCCTTGCTCCGCAAGGGGCTTTCGGTTCGCGCGGTGGACATCAAGCCGCTCGATCAGTGGTTCCAGCACCACCAAGGAGCAGAGCCGGTTGTCGCTGATCTGCAGCGGTGGGAGTCGGCGCAGGCCGTGATGCGCGGGGTAGGGGCCGTCTACCAGCTGGCGTCCGACATGGGCGGGATGGGCTTCATTGAACAGCACAAGGCCCGATGCATGCTGAGTGTGCTCATCAACACCCACCTGCTGATGGCAGCCCGTGACGCCGGAGTCCAGCGCTTCTTCTATGCGTCCTCCGCCTGTGTGTACAATGCGGAGCGGCAGGCCTCACCCGGGGTGATGCCGCTCCGTGAGGAGGATGCCTATCCGGCCCTGCCGGAAGACGGCTACGGATGGGAAAAACTCTTCTCCGAACGGATGTGCCGGCATTTCACCGAGGATTTCGGTCTCGCGACCCGGGTCGCCCGCTACCACAACGTGTACGGTCCCCATGGCACCTGGGATGGAGGGCGGGAAAAAGCGCCGGCGGCCATCTGCCGCAAGGTGATAGCCGCAAAGCAGCAAGGGTTTCGCGATATCGAGATCTGGGGCGACGGGGAACAGACCCGATCGTTCATGTACATCGATGACTGCATTCACGGAACCCTGGGGCTGTGCGCCAGCGATCATGCTGAACCGATCAACATCGGATCGAGCGAACTGGTCTCGATCAACCAGCTGGTTGATCTCGTGGAGGAGATCGCCGGCATCCGCCTCGTCCGTCGGTACCGGCTCAATGCGCCCAAGGGGGTCGCCGGACGGAATTCCGACAATACGAGGCTCCGGACCCTGCTGGGATGGGAGCCGTCGGTGACCCTGCGCGAGGGCCTTGAACAGACGTATCGCTGGATTCACGACGAATACATGGCTCGGCAGGCTGGTCGATCCCCGCTCCGCGCGATTGCTGCCTCGTGACCGGGGGCCGAGGGTCGGCCTCCGATGCGACGGCCTCTGAGCCCGTATGGAGGCCCCGGTGCCCCGCCGACCAGGAGGGATTCGCGCGGTGGAGCCGGTCGCCCAACTTCCGTCGGACCAGTGATCGGCGACGGGTGTTCGTGCTGGCGGTGCGAGAAGCCCTCGCCGAACGGCGACTGGCGAGAGCCGGCGCCCCCGTGACGGCTCTCGATGTGGGCTGTGGGCACGGCATCGGGGACGAGGCGCCGATGAATGCCCACCTGCTGCACGGTATTCGTGACATGGCGGATGAGCTGATCGGCGTAGAACCCGATGGCGCCATTCACCCGACCCATGGCTGCTTTGATCGTTTGCTGCACCACGCCATCGAAGACGCACCGCTCCCGGCCGAATCCGTGGATGTGGCGTATGCCTACTACGTGGTAGAGCACGTCCGAAATCCGGTGGCGTTTCTCGGGGCGGTCGCCCGTGTCCTGCGTCCGGGCGGGATCTTTCTCGCCATGACTCCCAACGGGCGACACTGGTTCAGCCAGGTAGCCTCACTGATGGGAAGGTTTCGGCTGGATGGCCCCCTGCTCCGGTTCATCCGGGGCGCCCAAACGGCGGATGCATATCACTACCCCGTGGTGCACCACCTGAATGATCCGCACCACCTCCGTGAAGCGGCGGCCGCGGCCGGATTCGCATCGGTGGGCCTCGCCTATTTCGACCATGGCGATATTCAGCCCTATGTTCCGCGTGTCTTTCGTGGGGCCTATGACCGCTGGTCCCGCACGGTGGAACCCGGTCGGCATCGGGAGCTGATTGGCCTCATGGTGCGCTTGCAGCGAGACTGAAATCACCGCCCATCAAGTGCTCCGATGGCGGAGCCACGCTAATGCTCCACTTGGGTGAGTCGCCGACTCGGCATGTCGCGGGTGCGCCGGAGCGCGACGCCCCCGCGCATACCGGTAGCCTGCCCGTCGCGCCAGGCCAGCTGACCGTTGACCAGCACGTGGACGATCCCCGTCGATAGCCGAGTCGGTTCCTGATAGGTCGCGTGATCCATCACGGTCGCGCTGTCGATCACGACGACATCGGCGGCCATCCCCTCCTGCAGGAAGCCGCGATCGGTGAGGCCCAGCAGCGCCGCCGGCAGGCCGGTCATCTTCC
>Ga0315900_10007036_pt1 | contig 14896 bp, 10 predicted proteins | sample LakEriMetagenome_FD_203521 | JGI IMG/M metagenome (GOLD analysis project Ga0315900, IMG submission 203521) | Freshwater fungal communities from buoy surface, Lake Erie, Ohio, United States - Buoy 12 MA114 | ecosystem: Environmental > Aquatic > Freshwater > Lake > Lake biofilm | place: USA: Lake...
AACATTTTGGTTCCACGCATTTTGAAAAAATTGCCTAAACGTGTTCAAGCATTGTTTAACAATAAAATTAAATACCACGTTAACCCAACTGGTAAATTTGTAATTGGTGGTCCACATGGTGATACTGGCTTAACTGGCCGTAAAATTATTGTAGATACTTACGGTGGAAAAGGTGCTCACGGTGGAGGTGCATTCTCTGGTAAAGATCCAAGTAAGGTTGACCGTTCTGCTGCTTATGCTACACGTCATATTGCTAAGAATTTAGTTGCTGCTGGTGTTGCTGATGAGGTTTTGGTACAAGTTGCTTATGCTATTGGTGTTGCTGAGCCTGTTGGTTTGTATGTAAGTACTTATGGTACTGCTAAAGTGAGTAAAACAGACGGCGAAATTGCTGAAATTGTAGCAAAATTGGTTGACTTACGTCCTTATGCAATTGAGCAACGTTTTGCTTTACGTACGCCAATTTATTCTGAAACTGCTGCTTACGGTCACATGGGCCGCGAAACACAAGTGGTGACAAAGACTTTTAACAAAGGCAAAAAAACAGAATTAAAAGTGAAAGTGAAATTGTTCCCTTGGGAAGAACTTTCATTGGTAGATGCTTTCAAAAAAGGATTTGCAGTAACTGCAGCTAAGCCAGCTACAAAAGCAGAAGTGGTGAAAGCTAAACCTGCTGCAAAAGCTGAAACTAAAGCTAAGTCTGCTGCAAAAGCCGAAGTTAAGGCTAAGTCCGCTGCAAAAGCGAAAGCAGCAGCAAAATCAAAACCTGCAGCAAAATCAAAATCAAAAACTCCTGCCAAAGCATAAGCTGAAAAGATAAAATGAAAAATCCCGACTCATCATCGGGATTTTTTTTTGAATATATGATTAACAAGATTATTGCTTTCGAGGTAGGCTTTACTGTTTAATGAGTTTCTTTACCAAAGTGTGTTTGTTTTCAATAACTGTTAAGAAATAGAGACCTTGCGGTAATTCGTGTAAGTCTAATTTAATTGGCGTTTGTGGATTTACTTCAGCATCAGTTTTAGTTAATACCAGTTTGCCTTGAATATCATGCACATCTAAATGGGGTTTTTTAAACTTATCGGGATCTAATCGCACATCGAGTAGGTTAATTACAGGATTAGGACTCAACACAATTTCATTATGCCAAAGTGTAGGTAAGTTAACCACTTCAATGTTAGAGTACATGAACTTACCGTCAAAATCTACTTGCTTTAATCTGTAGTAAGAAACGCCAGGGTGCGGAGCATTGTCGAACGCGCGGTAATTTAAAACTACGTTGCTATTTCCTGCTCCTGATAAACGTGTAACCTCTTCGAAGTTTATAGCATCTACACTTGATTCAATCACAAAATAGTCGTTATTGATTTCAGAGGCTGTAGTCCAATCTAATTTTATATTTCCATTGATTGGGGCTGCTGCAAAGTGAATTAAGTTTACAGGTAACGGATTTTCAGTATTGGTAGAACCTAATGTAAAGGGGCTGAAACTACTAATTGAACCACTAGAAACAACGGTTCCTATTGAGGTGTTTCCAGTGGTTCCTCCATTGCCGTGGTCTTTCCACATGCTACCATTCCAGCGACAAACCATTAAGTCGCTCAACGAAGTTACACCGCAGCTTGGTGCGTCCCAACTTAAGCGAACCGTAACATTTGATGCACCATTGGTTCTGTCGATTGTCCAATATTCACAACGACTCAAGTGGTCAATCGATACGTCTTTTGAACTATGTGTATACAAACCATCTGAATCTGCTAGAAAAAACTCGGAAGTGAAGTGATGACCTGCTGAGCTTGGGGCTGAAATAGCGCAAGGTCGGTAATATCCACCTTTTCCAACCGGAAAAGTAAATGCGTCGTCGCCAACTTTACGCACAGGACCAGAAACGTAGCTGTTATTAGAAACACTGCTTACGGTTGAATTATCTTTCATAACCAAAAGGTTGGTTCCTGTTGAAATGATTTGACCATTTGTTAAAGTTAAATTATTCGAAATCTCCACTACACAGTTTAGCGTTACGTGGTTGGCTGTCTTATTAATAGTGAGATTATAAAAATCAGGGGCTTCTGTAGAACTTCCATCTATTGATTGAGTTCCAGCGCCATTTAAAGTAACTCTACCACCATTGTTTGCAAAGAGAATAGCGTTAGATGTACCTATTGTTGAAATATTTTTTGCGAAAGTACAATTAACATTATAAGCTGGATACAAAGTAAATGCATTGGTTTGTCTAAAAACTACATTTTCGTTGAATACATCCGTTGCGGAACCTGCAAGAATAAATGTTCCTGAGCCGTTATTTACAATGGTAGTGATGCCATTGAATGTATTTCCGCCATTAGATAAATTATATGCAGGCCCCGTTTTAGTAAAAGCGGCCGAAGCGTTAAATGTTGTTCCGTTTAGATAAAGAGAAGGACTGGTAACTACTAAACTTCCATTAAATGTGCTCCCTTCTTCTAAGGCAACAGAAACACCTCCTCCAAAACTGGTAAGTTCTTGACTAGTAGAACCATTCTGAGTAAAATTTGCAATTCTCAATTCGCCTGAATTAAATCCAGAACTTCCAATTGTTAAAGTCCTAGTATTGGCAAGGGTACTAGTGCCACCACCTTGTCCGAATCTTATACCTCCGCCCGAGCCTATTGAATTGAGAATAATATTCCCGTTGAACTGAGTTCCAGCAGCTACATCAGCTAAATTTATTGGTTCGTTACCTGTATTTTCTAATGTTAAATTCCCATTAAAAATATCGGGATTGATTGTTGCTAAAGTCCAATCACCGTCTCCAGTTTTATTGAGTGTTGCAGCACCAGTAAATGTACAACCTCCGTTTGAGATTGCTGCATTTGGTCCTATTTGTGTGAGCAATGAAGTACTGTTGAAAGTTGTACCATTTAAGAATATTTTACCGCTGGTGAATGTAACGGCGCCATTAAAGGTAGTTCCTGTTTCTAAGTATAAACCCACATCGGAGCTAAGTTCTGTTATTGATTGTGCTGTAGCACCAACCTGTGTAAGGCCTTTCAAAATCAAATCTCCTGATGAAAATCCGGCACCACCTACTGATATAGTTTTACTAGAAGCCAATGTGGAAGTTCCTCCGTTATTACCAATGGTGATACCTGTGCTTGAACCAGTAGAATTTAAAGTAACGTTTTGATTGAATTGAGTTCCGGTAGCTCCTAAAGCTACTTGTATCATATTACTGCCAGTTGAAGAAAATGTAACATTCCCATTGAAAATATCTGCAGCACTATTTCCAATTGACAATCGTCCGCTTCCTGTATTTGTTATAGATGTAGTGCTTGCAAATGTATTTCCTCCTGTTCCAGTTGTATTATCTGTAGCTCCGCTTTTAGTTAAATCGGCTGTTCCATTGAATGTACTTCCGTTTAAAAATAATTGAGGGAAGGAAAAGTTAACATTTGCATTGAAAGTTGTTCCTGTTTCCAAATATAATGCAGCTGTTCCTGTGGCAACGGATAAAGTTTGAGCCGTTGTTCCTGTTTGAGTTAAATTTCTAATTCTAAGTGATCCTGTTGTGAAACCTGCTCCACCGATATTGATAGTTCTTGTATCAGCCAAGATTGATGTTCCTCCACCTTGCCCAAATCTTACACCTCTTCCGGAACCGGTTGAGTTTACTGCAATGTTTTGATTAAACTGATTACCTGTTGAACTTTGCGCAACTAACAGATTTCCACCGCCTGTATTTGTGAAAGTTGTAACACCATTAAATATATCAGGATTAGAAACACCCAATGTAAAATCACCATTGCCAGACAATGAAATAGCTGTGGTACTGCCAAATGTATTACCACCTAAACTTTGATTACTAGTGCTTCCATTCTTAGTTATTGTGGCTGTTCCCAAATATGTTGCTCCATTCAAGTAGATTTGAGGGGCTGTAAATGTGACGTTTCCATTCCAGGTGCAACCAGATTCAATGTATAATGCTGATGTGCCTGAAAGTGAAATAGCCTGAGATGTTGTTCCTGATTGGGTAAGGTTTTTAATTAATAAATCTCCACTCGAATATCCGCTTCCACCAATAGTTATAGTTTTTCCTGTAGCGAGGGTTGACGTTCCGTTATTTTGCCCAAATCGTATTCCTGGGCTTGAGCCCGTTGAGTTTAATATTATGTCGCCTTGGTAAGAATTTCCTATTGCCCCATATGAAGGAGAAATCCAGCCAGAACCAGTATTGGTAAGTGTTACATTTCCAACATAAGTATCGGCGCTGGTAGTAGCAAGTCTTGTTTCACCACTTCCTGAGTTGATGAGTGAGAAACTAGAATTAAATGTATTTCCTCCAGCTTCATAAAAGTTGGAGGAACCTGTTTTAGTAAATGATACCGGATTATTAAATGTTGTGGCAGAGGTGAACGATATATCACTGCTTGCAACTGTAACTCCTACGTTGAAAGTTGTTCCAGCAAAAACAACAGCACCTTGGCAATTTATGTTTCCATTGTTTACTGTTCCCCCATTGAATGATGCTGTTCCATAAACAACGAGTGTAAACAAACTCATATCTAAAGAACCTGAGTTTAACGTAAAGTTGTTTAAGCCAGATATTTCTTCAAAAACCGGGTTGTTGACAGATGCGCTAATTGAAACATCATCCCCTAAGTCTGGTATTCCCGAAGGAGTCCAATTATTGGGTTCTCCCCACGAAGAAGAAACAGATCCATTCCAAGTGTAACTGGTAGCATTCACTGTAGAACTAAAAGCAACCATAAATAGTAGCACTATTGCCGCTAATTTGCTTTTACATTTTGATGTTTCGTAAACACATTTCATATTTTTGAATTATATGAAGTTTATACTTCTGCATCTGTTATGGTGTTGCGTTTAACTCAGGGTAAGACTTTACTTAACTTACGCATGTAAGAAAAAGACTATAAACAGATGAAATACTATAGATTTGTTCCGATATAATCTTATAATATACACAATATCAATTATTTAAAACAAAAAAGAGCGATTTAAATAATGCAAGAATTAACATCAGATAATCACTAATTTTGAAATTCTCTTTGTGAATTCATGCGATAATTGAGATAAATAATTGTTGAATTCAAAACAGATTAATTCCTTTATTTGCATTCATTAGATTTATGAAATGCAAAATTTTACTCTTCGCATTGCTGCGCTTTTATTATTGCTCATAAGCTTTTCATGTCATTTTAAAGATAAAGTTGATTTATCTTCAATTGAAGGAATAAATGCTGTTTTAAAAGAAAACCCTAAAGATACTGCGGCACTCTTTGCAAGAGCCAGATTCTTTGTTGGACAAAACAAGCCAGATTCTGCAATAATCGACCTTCAACAATTAGTTGCAATAGATTCAACTAGGTCAGCGTATTTTGTTTTGATGGCTGATGTATATTTAATTACAAATAGAACGCGATATACTAAGCAAGCATTAGAAAAAGCTGTAAAACTTGATCCAAATAATGTGGAGGCTCACATGAAATTGGCCGAGCTGTATTTATACGTTGAAATGCGACAAGAAGCCCTCAATGAAATTAATGCAGCATTAAGGTTGGACCAAAAGTTTCCTAAAGCATATTTTCTAAAAGGAGTGATTTATAAGGAAATTGGTGATACATCATTGGCTTTCTCTAGTTTTATGACAACTGTCGAGCAAGACGCAAACAATGGTGCTGCCTATGAACAAATAGGACTTCTATTTGCCGATCGAGGAGATAAAAGAGCTGTTGATTATTATCAAAATGCATTACGAATCAATCCTAAAAACTCTTTAACAAGATATAATCTGGGCATTTTTTATCAAGAGCAAGGAGCTTTTGAATCAGCTATGGAAGTGTATAAAGAGTTGGTGAATATTGATCCCAATTATTCTAATGCCTATTACAATATGGGTTACATAATTTACACTCAAAATAAAAGTTTAGAAAAAGCATTAGAATTTTTTCAGAAGGCAACCATTACAAATCCTGGATATGCAGAAGCATTTTACATGAGAGGTCTTTGTCAGGAAGACTTAGGCAAGAAAGATCTAGCAATTACCGATTACAAAGAAAGTATTCGATTGAATCCTAAATTTGATTTACCAAAAAATGCACTGATTCGTTTAGGTGCGAGTCTTTAGTATTCGTACTTTTAACGCCCCATGGTTTCAATTACACTTCCTATTATTTTAATTACAGCTGCTGCCTCAATGTTAGCATTTAATCAACCTAACATAATGTCGCGTTTTCAATTTAACCCATGGATGGTTGCCAACCGTGGGCAATGGTACCGGTTTTTAACGCATGGTTTTTTACATGCTGACTGGTTACATTTAATAATCAACATGTTGGTGTTGTATTCTTTTGGTTCTTTTGTTGAATTTAAGCTTTTCTTGTTTTTTGAAGAGTTGGGCACTTTTATTTACGCAGGAATGTATATCGCTGCAATTATCATTGCTAGTATTAGTACTTATTTTAAAGAGAAAGAGAATCATTATTACAACGCAGTGGGCGCTTCTGGGGCTGTTTCTGCAGTAATGTTTTCGAGTGTGGTTTTTGCCCCATTTATGGAAATAAGACTCTATGGAATCATTCCTTTACCTGCAATAGTGTGGGCTTTTTTATATGTATTATATAGCGCATACATGGGCAAAAAAGGTGGTGATAATGTAAATCACGATGCTCATTTGTGGGGAGGTTTCTTTGGAATGCTGCTCACTTTAGTATTAAGTCCTGACATAGCAAGAGATTTCCTTACTCAATTAATGTACGTTTTTAGATGAGAAAAGTAATCTTCCTAGACCGTGATGGTATCGTTAATAAGGAATTAGGAGATTATATCCTTAATTTCGAATCGTTTGAAATTCATCCTCCCTTGATTCCGTTTTTACAAAAAGCAAAATTTCAAGGCTATGAATTTGTAATAGTAACGAATCAGGCGGGCATTGCAAAAGGATTGTATACTCATCAATTAGTGGAAGATTGTCACCTTTACCTCAAAAGTCATTTAATGGGTTTGGGACTTTCCTTTCTCGAAATATATTACTGTATTCATCATCCTGATTATGGAAATTGTTTATGCAGAAAACCCAAAGGGCTTTTTATTGAAAAGGCTCTGGCTCGATTTAATATTGATAAAGATTCAAGTTTTATGCTTGGTGATAAACAACGTGATGTGGATGCAGCAAATAGCGCTGGAATCAAAGGCTTTTTACTTTCGGCAAATCCAACTTTAAACCAGTTATTAGCATGTCTGCAATAAAGTTAGGAAACATTATTTGTGTGAATGGTCATTTTTTACCAATTGAAAATGCACCGTTGAGTCTTCAAAATAGAAGCTTTAAATATGGAGATGCACTTTTTGAAACAATGCGTTACCAGAATGGTCAGATACTTTTTGTAGATGCACATTTTGAAAGATTGATTGCCGGAATGTTTGTTCTAGGGTTTGAAACTTCATTTTTTGATATAGAAGTCGTTTATCAAGATTGTTTGAGGCTTTTAAGCGACAAAAACATCGAGTCAGCGCGTATACGATTGCACGTTTTTAGAAACGACGGCGGAAACTACAAGCCAACTACTGACCATTGTTCTTATATAATTGAAGTGGAACATCTTGATGCAAATAACTTCCAGCTCAATGAAAAGGGATTGCACATAGGTTTATATGCAGATATTAGAAAACCAATTAATTCTCTTTCTGGAATTAAATCAGCCAACGGACTTTTATACGTCTTGGCAGCACGTCATGCAGCTATTCAAAATTGGAGCGATGCACTTATCCTAAACGAACAAGGACGAATTTGTGAATGTTCCTCGAGCAATGTTTTCCTGATTTTACAAGATCAATCAATATTAACACCTGCACTAACCGAAGGTTGTTTGGCGGGCGTTATGAGGAAAAATGTGATAGAAATGTTGAAAGCTACTGGTCGAAATGTAACGGAAGGAGCCGTGCTTATTGAAGATTTATACAGAGCAGAAGAAGTGTTCATAACAAATGCTATTCAAGGAATCCGATGGTGTATTGCTTTTAGAGAAAAAAGATATTACAGCCGAAACAGTAGAGCATTAATTAATGAGCTAAATGCTTATGCACAATGATTTAGCTTATTAAAAGGTTGTTTAAAAGTCATAAATGCAATAAGATTGAGGTGTATAAATTAAAGAAGTATGCTTAATAGCACGAAAACTATTTAACAAAGCAGCCCAGATATTTCTGTTTGAAATACAAAATAGGAGTAAGTGCCTTAGATTGAAGAAAAATGAAGTTGAGTTGATTTCTAATGCGGATTTTGGGTTAAACTATGCACGTTAATTCTATAGTACTTAAATTACATATAACAATTTATCGTAAAACCATTTTTACAATTTAATAGGTACTTTAAATAAACTGTATTTATGAATTTTAGTTCATTGTTGGGTCTTCAGGGTAGTTTGCCCATATGGCCAATTCTGAATGACTGTCTTTTAACAAATCGCCCCAAAGAGACTCTGTTTTCATATAAAGCAGTTTTTGAGGCCTCTCAAATACTAACCAAGAATCTTCTTCCATTTCGAAACTTAGTTGCCCAGCGTCCCAACCTGAGTAGCCGGCAAAAAATCGAACCTGATCCGGAGTTATCATACCTAAACTAATTAGGCTTTTTAATTTTGCAAAGTTTCCGCCATAATGAATTCCTCCGCCAATTTCAAAATTGCTATCTACTAATTTGGGAACGGTATGGATGAAAAATAAGGAATTACTTTCTACGGGGCCACCAAAATATACATCAGCATTAAATTCAGGAAAATCATTGATTAACTCATGAATTTTATAACCTACTGGTTTGTTTACAATAAACCCCATGGACCCTTTATCGGTATTTTCGGCCAATAAAATTACAGAACGTTTAAAGAAACTATCACCTAAGAAAGGCTCTGATAAAAGGATACGACCTTTTTCCGGTGTGAGTATATTGTATTTCATACTGCCTGTTTTTTTATTAAAACGAAATGACTTTTAAAAATGTTACTTTTTTAATAAATATATCAGGTACAAATTATAACGCTTTAAGACATACTTCATAATAAAATGATTTTATGAAATTAAACTTAGTAAATCATCTCATCAATTTATTTTTGTTTGTATTGATTGAAACATTTATCATTTCCTTTGTTTTGTAAAAAAACAATTATGTTACAATCTCAAATTTTAAAGTTACGTAAAGAATATTCACATGCTTCTCTAGAAAAAACTGATGTTGCTAAAAATCCAATTGAGCAGTTTAAGAGTTGGTTTAGTCAGGCCATGAATTCTAATATTATTGAGCCTTATGCAATGAATATTTCTTCTGTTGATAGTCATGGTAGACCTTCTTCTAGGATTGTTTTATTGAGAGATGTAAACGAAAGTGGATTTATATTTTATACCAATTACTTAAGCAGAAAAGGCAAGGAAATAGATGCACGGCAATTTGGTGCAATCAATTTCTTTTGGCCTGAGTTAGAAAGACAAATTCGGATAGAAGGTAAATTAGAAAAAGTAACAACAAAGGTTTCAGACGACTATTTTGCACTTCGCCCAAGAGGGTCGCAAATAGGCGCCTGGGCATCGCCCCAAAGCAGTAAGATTGAAAACAGGGGAATCCTAGAACAAAACGAAAAAGAATTTACTGAAAAGTTTCAAGATCAACCTGTACCAAGACCCAAAAACTGGGGAGGCTATCTGCTGCAACCCGATTATTTTGAGTTCTGGCAAGGCCGCGAAAACAGATTACACGATAGAATTAGCTATGAAAAAAATGGTGACAATTGGGAAATATCTCGCTTAGCTCCTTAAATAACTGGTTCTGTCCAGCAGCCATTTTCTTTTATTAAGCCTATTAATTCATCTACTGCATTTTCTGAAACAACATTTCGCTTTACCACCTCTTTACCTTTATAAAGCGTGATTTTTCCTACACCAGTTCCAACGTAACCAAAATCGGCATCGGCCATTTCACCAGGTCCATTTACAATGCAACCCATAATTCCAATTTTTAAGCCTTTCAAGTGACCTGTTCTTTGACGAATTTTAGCGGTTGTTTCTTGTAAATCGAATAAAGTTCGCCCACAAGATGGGCAGGAAATATATTCCGTCTTTGAAATTCTAACTCTAGCAGCTTGTAAAATTCCAAAAGCAGTTCCATTTATTTGTCGTTGGTTTAAGCCTTGGTCTGCGCTGCTCAACCAAATTCCATCACCCAGTCCATCAATTAGTAAACCTCCCAAATCTGCAGCTGCATGCAATTGGAAGGAGGCTTCGTCATTCCCGATAAAATCACGTTGAACAATAACCGGTGTTGGAAAACCCTTTTCCAAAAGATTAACAAATAACCTTCTCAAAGCAGGCATAACATGCGCATTAGTAGTAGAAAGTACTATTACCCAATTAGAACTTTTTTCTAAAAAAGTAGCTATGTAAGCTGGCAATACATCTTGGTTTATTTTTAGAAAATTTAATGTAGGGGAAAATGATGCAATGTTTTCTTGCAGGTTTTCTATGGAAAAAAGCGGGTAAGAGTTTTTTATTCCAGAATTCCAGCTTTGCACATCCTGAATAATTCCTAGAGTTCCTGGAATTTCGAAAGATAAGCTTTGTTTTCCTAAATATATGTAATCACAAGCCTGGTCTGTGATGTTCCATTTATCTAATTCTACAGAATAATTGTAGCCCACTCGAAATAATTTTGAAGGTTGATCCACTGCTGTTCTGCTGAAATCAGCAATCACTCTCGGAGGGTTATGGCCTCCAATATTTAAAACTTCGCTTGTATTTCTTCTATTATATTCAAAAGGATCAATTGGGTAATTTTCTAATGGAGTAATTGATGAATGTGAACTTCTGATTGAATACCTGTCAACTAATGCTTTTGCAACCGGAATTTCAAATTCAGGTTCCTCAGTAAGAGAAACCCGCACGGTATCACCTAACCCATCTTCTAAAAGTGTTGCTATTCCTACCGCAGATTTAATTCTACCGTCTTCGCCTTCGCCCGCCTCCGTTACGCCAAGATGCAGCGGATAATTCATGCCTTCAGCAATCATACGTTGAACCAATAAACGATATGCTTGAACCATTACTTGTGTATTAGACGATTTCATAGATAATACAATCGAATAATAATTATTTTCTTCTGCAATTTTGAGAAACTCCATAGCAGACTCTACCATTCCAAGCGCACTGTCGCCATATCTGCTCATAATTCTATCTGAAAGAGAACCATGATTGGTACCAATACGCATGGCTGTTCCATATTCTTTGCAGATTTTTACCAATGGAGTAAACCTTTCTCTAATTCTATCTAACTCGGCTTCATAGCCCAAATCAGTATAGTCTATGTGTTCGAATTTTTTCTTATCGGCATAATTCCCAGGATTTACGCGTACTTTTTCTACGATGCGCGCTGCTAATTCTGCAGCATTAGGTGTAAAGTGAATGTCTGCAACTAAGGGTGTTGCGTATCCTCTATCTCTTAATCCTTTTTTGATTTCCAGTAAATTCTGTGCTTCTTTTATACTCGGCGCGGTAATTCTTACTAGCTCACAGCCTGCATCTATCATTCTTATGCTTTGAGCAATAGTTCCTACTGTATCCATTGTATCGGTGGTGGTCATTGATTGCACACGTATTGGATTTTGCCCGCCAATTCCTATAGAACCAACTTTTACTTCACGAGTAACAAAACGGCTATAATCGATAAGACTGTTGCAATATGGTAAGCCAATAGAATCAGAAATCATTGTTTATTTTTTTTTCAAAAATACATGAAGAATTGTCTATCCAAACAGTATTGTGGAGGAAAAGTTTTCCGAAATACTTTGAATTCAGTAAATGTGACTTATAAAAGATGAAACGGTGTCTTATTCTGCAGACGATTTAATAATTCTTTGCACGAAACTCTTCCCTTCAGGAAGTTGTAATTCTAAGATGTAAATACCAGCCGCAAGTTTATCAATATTCAAACTGCCATCGTTTTCATTGTAAGCAGTTCTTAAAAGAATTCGGCCACTTAAATCGCGAATTATTATCATTTCAGGTATGGTAGCATTCGTTGTGGCTTTTACACTTAAAACAGATCCCGCAGGATTTGGGAATAAGTACAATTGGTTTTGACTTGGTTTCTGAATACTGTTGGGGTCTAATACGTATATTTCTTTTAACGTGGAATCACCCAAAATTGGCTGTCCGACAAACGAAGGCCATATTACAACAGTGTTTCCTCCTAATCTGAAAAAATCCTCAGTTACAGGTACTGTAATATTAAAGTTTCTTGGTTGCTCTGCCGCAAAATACTGATTTGCATTAAATCCTCCTAAAGGAGCTGCAATTGAATTATTGCTGGAATTTAAAAACCAAATTTGAAGATTTCCCAACTGAGCATCGGTACTTAAATTATGAACAGTTAAATCGGCTTCAAAATAACTGTTAAGAATTACTGTGTCTGGCAGTGAGTTAATATCAATACCTAATGTTTGAGCACCTAGTTTGGAAGAATTTCCAATGATTAACAAAAATGAAAAAACAACAATACCAACTGATGCATTCAGCTGCTGCTGAAAGTTTTTCATGTGAGTGTAAATCTTGTTGTTCATGCTGAAAGAATTTAGGAGTAACAAAAATAATGAATTATGAATCTAAAAAATGTGTAATATCGAACTTTCTTACTCGCTCAAAGTAATCAAAGCTATGGATATACTAAATCAGATGGTTAATATTCTCAATAAAGAGGAAGTTAGGTTCTTTAAATTATTTGCACACCGCCAACAAACTGTTGAAGAAAGAAAGGATATTTTATTGTTCGATTTAATAAGAAAAAATGGTAGCGATAGCAATGACGATAAATTACATAAGAAACTATACGGAGGAACTGACAAAAATTCCTTTTACAGGCTTAAGAATAGATTGATAGAAGATATCAATAAATCTTTATCCATACAGCATTACAGTGATAGTGAACTGCTTTATATTTATCACTTAATGACTCTTGTTAGGATTTATACAGGAAAAAATGAATTCCATTTAGCCTTTCATTTTTTAAAGAAAGCTGAACAATGGGCTCTCAAGATAGAAAATCATGAACTATTAGATATTATATATGGTGAGTTTATCCAGCTTTCTCATCAACTTCTAATAATAAATCCTGAGAAGTATATTGCTCTAAGAACTGAAAATTCTGTAAATGTAAATCAGTTAAGACAAATGGATGATTTATTAGCTGTGGTTTCCTACAGATTAAAAGTTTCGCAGAATTTTGGAGAAAAACAAAATAACCTTTTAGAACTATTAGAAACTACCACTCAACAGTTTGTGGAACAAACATCGATTGCAAAAACGGCAAGGTTTCGATTTAAATTGTATGGATTGGTAAGTCAATTATTGCTTCAGAAAAAAGATTTTATAAATATGGAAATTTATTTATTGAAAAGTTGGGAGTCATTTACTAAGGAAAATCTTTTTAATAAAAATAATCACGATAGTAAATTACAAATGTTGACTTACATCGTAAATACATTATTTAAAAATAAAAAAATAAAAGAATCTTTGGCTTATGCCGAACAATTAAATAAAGCAATGAAGGAATTTAATAATTTGTTGTATGAGCGATATGAGATATTTTATTATAACGCATTAGTTAATAATTACAGCACTTTTAATGTGAATAAAGCCATTGACTTATTAAAAGAAATGCAACAAAATAAAAATGTAAATAAAGTTCCATTTTACGAATTATTTATTTATTTAAATTTAGCTACGAGTTATTTTGATTTAGGTCAATTTAGTCAAGCAATTAAAAATTTAAATAAATTATATTTAATTGATGCATTTAAAAAGGCAGATGAAACACTCAAATTTAAGATTTCCATTGCTGAATTAATAATTCGCTACGAATTAAAAGATGGCGATTTATGGAAGTATAGATATGATCAAATAATTAAAGACTATTCGTCGGTTTTATCGAGGGAAATTAATCAAAAAGAAAAAGATTTTATTGATATTCTAAGAAAAGCAAGTGATTTTTATAATGGTATAAAAGATAAAGAATTGAAAAGTGAAATACATAACTATATTAGTAAATATTCTGCTGCAGAGCACGAGGATGAAATAATTAATTACATTAATTGGTTAAAAGGAAATTGACATGTTTAATAATGGTATTTACTTAGATTATAATGCAACTACTCCCGTGCATAGTGCTGTACTTAAAAAGATGCTCCCTTTTTTTAGCAGCAATTTTGGAAATGCTGCTAGCGTTCATTTTGCTGGTTGGCAAGCTTCAGAAGCCATAAAACTTGCAAGAGAAAACGTGGCAACTGCTATTAAATCAGAAACTTCTGAAGTTTATTTTACTTCGGGCGCCACCGAAAGTATAAATTTGGCTATTAGAGGTGTGATGCAAGCATATACTACAAAAGGGAAACATATTATTTCTTTTGCCACAGAGCATAAGGCTGTGCTCGATACCCTAAAAGCAATCGAATCAACTGGAGCAGAAATTACATTGTTACCTGTAAACTTTGATGGTTTACCTGATTTGGTGCAGCTAGAAAATGCTATCAGAAATGATACAATTATGGTAATTGCAATGATGGCGAATAATGAAACTGGAGTCATTTTCCCAGTGAAAGAAATGGCTAAAATAGCACATCATAATAATACATTGTTTTTTTGTGATGCAACACAGGCTTTTGGCAAAATACCTGTATCAGTTACAGATTTAAATGTCGATATACTCGCCCTTTCGGCTCATAAAACATACGGACCGAAAGGAGTTGGTGCACTATATCTCAAAAGAAAAAATCCACGTGTTTCTATTATTCCGCAAATTACCGGCGGAGGTCATGAAAATGGTAAAAGATCAGGAACGCTTAATGTTGCTGGTATTGTC
>Ga0315900_10007038_pt1 | contig 14895 bp, 14 predicted proteins | sample LakEriMetagenome_FD_203521 | JGI IMG/M metagenome (GOLD analysis project Ga0315900, IMG submission 203521) | Freshwater fungal communities from buoy surface, Lake Erie, Ohio, United States - Buoy 12 MA114 | ecosystem: Environmental > Aquatic > Freshwater > Lake > Lake biofilm | place: USA: Lake...
CATTTCCTTGGCGGCCTTGTTGGTGAAGGTGACGGCCATGACGCCACCCGGCGAGACCTGGCCGGTGGACAGCAGCCAGGCGATGCGGGTGGTGAGCACGCGCGTCTTGCCCGAGCCGGCGCCAGCCAGGATCAGGGCATGTTCGGCGGGCAGGGCCACGGCAGCTCGCTGCTCGGGATTGAGCGACCGCAGCAGGGGGGAATCGACGGCCTGGGCAGGCGTCGGCGCAAACTCTGGGAACATGGGGCATTGTAGAAAGCCCGAGGAGCCGTGCGATGCGCACTTTTTCTTTCCCCATGAGCCTGGTGCTGGCGGTAGGCCTGGGGATCGGTGCGCAGGCTGGCGCGCAGGGCCCGGGCGCGGTGACCCCCGTGGCGTCCGTGCCCGCTGCCGCGTCGGCCGAACCCTCGCCCCCGTCCCGACCGCCGATTTGCAGCAGCCATGGCCGGCCTCGGCCGAAGACCCTGGTCGAACGCTTCATCGACGCCGGCTGCGACACCTGCTGGTCGGATCCGGCCACGCCTGCCGCACCGACCGGGGCGCTGGCCATCGACTGGGTGATGCCCGCGTCCCAGGGCGACGAGGCGCCGCTGTCGGCGGTGGCCCTGTCGCAGGCGCGGGAGCGGGCGCAGGCGCTGGGCGCACCTGCGGACCGGTCGTCCTTCTCGCACACGGCATCCCGCCCGCAGCCTGGCGCGGGCGGGTCGGCGAACCTGCGCGTGTCGCTGGGCCTGCCGATCAACGATTACATCGGGGCGTCGTGGCGTGTTCGACCCAGCAAGGCCGGCGGGCCGCAGGAGGCCTGGCTGGTGCTGCTGGAGCGCCTGCCGGCCGGCACCGAGGGCTCGCCCGTGGAACGGCGGCTGGTGCGTGCCGCGTTGCGCCCCGACCCCCTGCGCCCGGGAGAGACCCTGCAGGAGATCCGTGCCCTGCGCCTGCCCGAAGGCACCCGGCCCGAGCGGCTCGAACTGGTGGCCTGGGTGCACGATGCCCAGGGACGCCTGACCGGCCTTGCCCGGGCCGATTGCGCCCCGGCCGGCCGGTCACGGTAGAATCAGCCACCGGGCCCAAGCATCGAGGCCCGGTTTCTTTTTTTGGGGCCCGCGCCGTGCGCCGCCCTTCCCGCGGAAACCGGGCCGACATCCAAGCGCTCTCCCTGTTCTTCAACAGTTTTCTGGAGCCCTGGCATGGAAATCTTCGATTACGACAACGTCCTGCTGCTGCCTCGCAAGTGCCGCGTGGAAAGCCGCTCGGAGTGCGACGCCGGCGTCGAGCTTGGCGGGCGGCGCTTCCGGATCCCGGTGGTGCCCGCCAACATGAAAACGGTGGTCAATGAGGCGATCTGCCGCTGGATGGCCGACAACGGCTACTTTTACGTGATGCACCGGTTCGACCTGGACAACCTGGCTTTCGTGCGGGCCATGAAGTTGCAGGGCGCCTACGCCTCGATCTCGCTGGGCGTCAAAAAGGCCGATTACGAAACCGTGGATCGCCTGGCCGCCGAGGGCCTGGCCCCCGAGTACATCACCATCGACATTGCCCACGGCCATGCCGACACCGTGCAGCGCATGATCGCTTACCTCAAGGACAAGCTGCCGCAGTCGTTCGTGATCGCCGGTAACGTGGGCACGCCCGAGGCCGTGATCGATCTGGAGAACTGGGGCGCCGACGCCACCAAGGTGGGGATCGGGCCGGGCAAGGTGTGCATCACCCGCCTTAAAACAGGTTTTGGCACCGGCGGATGGCAGCTGTCGGCGCTCAAATGGTGCGCCCGTGTGGCGACCAAGCCGATCATCGCCGACGGCGGCATCCGCGAGCACGGCGACATCGCCAAGAGCATCCGCTTTGGCGCGACGATGGTGATGATCGGTTCGATGCTCGCCGGCCATGAGGAATCCCCCGGCCAGACGGTGGAGGTCGACGGCAAACGGTTCAAGGAGTACTACGGCAGCGCCTCGGACTTCAACAAGGGCGAGTACAAGCACGTGGAAGGCAAGCGCATCCTCGAACCGATCAAGGGCGCGCTGGCCGACACCCTGCGCGAGATGGAAGAAGACGTGCAAAGCTCCATCAGCTACGCCGGCGGGCGCGCGCTGATGGACATCCGCAAGGTGAACTACGTGATCCTGGGCGGAGACAACGCGGGCGAACACCTGCTGATGTGACGCCGCAGGGTGTCGCCCGCGGGCGCGGTCACTCGCGCAGCAGGGTCAGGGCGAGCCGGTGCAGCGGCGTGCCGGGCTCGACCAGGGCGTCCATCACGCTGAAGTGGTTCAGACCCGGCAGGGCCTCGCACACCGGCACGCGGGCCGGGCCCCAGGCCTGACCGATCAGGGCGTTGTGGCGAAGGAATTCGTCGGTTTCGTCGCCGCCCACCACCGCATCGAGCCGGCCCAGCCGGGGAGCGGGCATGTGGGCAGGGCTGGCGCGGCGTGCGTCCTGCGGGGTGAGCCGCAGGTCGGACTGGATGCCCGGCGCATGGCGCAGGGGCTCCAGGTCGAACAGGCCCGAGATCGACAGCGCATGGGTCACCAGATCGGAGGGCAGTGCCGGATCCCAGTCATTCCAGTAGCAGGCCAGCATCAGGGCCGCCAGATGACCCCCCGCCGAATGACCGACCACGCTGATGCGGCGCGGATCGCCGCCGTACTGGGCGATGTGCTTCCAGGTCCAGGCCAGGGCCCGCACCATCTGCACCGCGATCTCGGGGATGGTGACCGCGGGACACAGGTCGTAATTGGGCACGACCACGCAGGCGCCGGCCTGGTGGAACATGGGCGCGACGAACGAATGGTCGGCCTTGTCCAGCGAGCGCCAATAGCCGCCGTGGATGAACACCACCACCGGGGCCCGCGGCGATTCGCTGGGAAAGACATCGAGCTTCTGGCCCCCGGTCGGGCCGAAGGGCACGTCGAGCACGCAGGGCAGGTTCGCCCGGGCCTGCCGGGAGCGGGCCTGCCAGCGGGCGAAGTAATCGGCATGGTCCGGGACCCGGGCCCGGTTGTTGTACATCTGGTCGAGCCACTGGGGATCGTGCAGGGGCAGCGAGGCGGCAGGGGTAGGGGTCATGGGCGAAGCAGACGCCAGAGTCATGGGGATTGCTAGAATACAGGCATTGTGGGGGGGTAGCTCAGCTGGGAGAGCGTCGCGTTCGCAATGCGAAGGTCGGGAGTTCGATCCTCCTCCTCTCCACCACAATTTCACGCCCAACCCCTCTCGGTTGGGCGTTTTCATTTGGGCGGGCCCCGGGGCACGCGGGGTTCGGGCCTGGTCTGTGTGTGCCTCGCGCCTGCTGCTGCATCGCAGAGGCGACGCCGTTGCGGAGCGCGTGACGCGCCCGGAGAGGATCGGGTTTCAGATTTTTGATACGGCAAGGCCGTGCGCCCTGCCCAGCTTCGGCACTTCCTGCAGAGGCTGCCCGCACGCGCCTACAGGGGTCACGACGCCGGCTTCCTAAGGTCCCTCGCGACCACCTCAGGAAAGGAAGCCTCCATGACAAGCACCTTCGCCAATCACCGGGCACGCGCCTGCCTGCTCCCACTGCCCCTCGCCCTGCTGCTGGCCGCCTGCGGCGGGGGCGGAGACGGGACACCCAGCCAGACCTCTCTGGCGAACGCCGGCCCGGGCGTCGCCCCCGGCGCAGTGTGGGCGGAAGAACTGCAGGAGGTACAACAGGTCGCCGCGCTCGCGGCGGCGCCGACAGCCGCGGCCCGATCCGGCCTCCAGCCGCGGCCCCCACAAGTCATAGACTCGACACCCGCGGGCGAGCGAGTGGTCAAGGCGGTCGGCGCACTCGATGGCGGCGGCTACGCGGTCGCATGGATGGCGCGCGGGCCACTGGTGCCCGGCGTGATCTGGGAGTTGTGGGCGCAGCGTTTTGATGCGGAGGGCCAGCGGGTGGGGCCACCGGTGCGCCTGGACATCCCTGCCGAGGTGTACAACGCGCAGGATGTCGCTGTGAACGTGCTGCCCGAGGGCCGTATCGGCGTCACCTTCGTCACCCTCCGGAGGGAGACCGGCGTCGGAACGATCACCGAAGTGCACCACTGGCCCTACAACTTGCAGGGCACGATTGACGGCATGGTGCGGGTGCTGGATGCCTGGCGCAACGCCAGCGACTTCTTCTTTGCGGGGCTCAGCGGCCCGCTGGAGACGTCCACCGGGCGCGATGGCAGCCTCTACGTATCGTGGCGCTTCCGGACTCCTGTCACGCCGCAGCTCGTGCCGAGTGTGCGCGCGCAGCGACTGGCAGCGGACGGCGAGCCCCTGGGCTGGATCCAACGGCTCGATGGCCAAGGCGAATCGCAGGTCTCTGACGTGAACCTCACCGCACTGGACGACGGCGGCTGGGTGGCGGCGATGGAGCGGGTGAGCCCGGTCGGTGTGCCGTATCGCACCTTCACGCAGCTGGAGGTGCCGCGGCCACTGTCCATTCCGTTGACGCAGACCCATGCGGCGGGCGCCTTCCTGCTGGACTTACGGGGCCATGGCAGCGTGCTGTTCACCGCCAACGTCGACCCCAACACAGGTGTGCAGACCTCGCCCCGCAGTCTCCATTTCACCGTGCGCGGTGTGGCCCAGCCCGCGCGTGACCTGCCCACACTTCCGGTGGCAGCCATCGCGCTGCGCGGCGGCGACTACCTCACGCTCAGGCCCGACGGTGCGCAGCTTTCAGGGCAGCGCTACACCGCCAGAGGCGAACCTGTCGGCCACCCCTTCACCACGCCCGCCACATCGGGCCTGGTGGGCGCGGGGCTGGCGCGCGGCGGCCTTGCGCTGGCCTGGACAGCCCTCACGCCGGAGGGACAGCTGGAGGTGAGGGTGCAGTTGATCGCGCGGCGCTGAGCGGCGGGGGCGGGCGCCTGCGGGTCCAACGCCTACACCGCAGACCGGCTCGCGGAGGCCAAGCGTTTTCCTTTGGGGGGAGGCTACTTGGCCATCGAGCAGTGCCCGCCGCTGGCCGCCCGACCCGAGCCGGCCGCGATCAGCGGCGGCTCGTCACGCAGGTTGACGGGGGCCGAGGCGTTGAAGTCCCAGGCGAGAAAGGCGGCCAGAAGCAGCCAGAAGATCCATTGCAGGCGTCGGGTGGGGTTCATGCGTGAGGTCCTTCCCGTTCAGAAGCCATAGCGACGGCGCACGCGCACGCCCACGAGCGTGCCGGCGAAGGCCAGGGGCACCCAGATCCAGCCATGCAGGCTGCCGGTGGAAATGCCACTGAGCATCGCGCCCACGTTGCAGCCGAAGGCCAGACGCGAGCTGTAGCCCATGATGAAGCCCGCCGCCAGACCGATCAGCCACTGCTGGCGGGTCAGCGGCTTGGCTTCAGCCCCGGCCCGGGCCGACACCCACAGCGCACCGCCCAGGATGCCGATATTGGTGATGGTGGTCACATCCATCAGCACCGTCTGGGTCAGGCGCTGGGCGTTGCCCGCCTGGCTCCAGAAGGCGTTGGCCGCGGGATCGAAGGCGCCCAGGGCCACCGACACTTTGGCCGCCCACAGGCCGAAGCCGTACACCACACCCCAGGGCTGGCCGGCCAGGAGCAGGTTGACGGTGGCCAGCGCCGCCAGGGCGATCGCCCCCCAGACCCAGCGGCGCGCCAACCATGCACGGCCCGGGCCGACCCAGGCGCGCACCAGCACCAGCACGCCGGCCAGCAGGGCCAGGGTGAGCAGCAACGCGCCGGTGGCGCCGAACTGCGAGGAGAAGCTCACCGGATCGGTCTGGCCCAGGGCGAGCCAGCGGTCCAGGTGCACCGAACCCAGGAAGCTGCCCAGGGCGAACAGCGGCAGGATCGCCGCATTGAGCGGGACGCCCAGGCCGGCCTTGTACAGGGTGCCGGAGCCGCAGCCGTCGGCAATCTGCATGGTCAGGCCGAACACGAACGCCCCGACCAGCAGGCTCACGCTGGGCGGGCCCAGGGCGGCCTGCAGCTCTGGGAAGTGCCCGAGCAGCGGCAGGGCCGCGAGGCTGGCGAGCGCCAGCAGGACCACCTGGCCGGTGACGCCACGCGGGTCGCGGTCTTCGATCAGCTGGCGCCAGCCGGTGGTGAAACCAAACCGTGCGCCCGCGAGCGCCGCGCCCAGGCCGAAGCCCACCAGCAGCAGCACTGCCTGGCGCACCGAGACGAACATCAGGAGGAAAACGAAAAAGGCGGCCACCAGGGCCGCCAGGGGAAAGCGCTTCATGGCGCAGTCACTTCCAGCGTATCAATTGACCACTTTGTTGACCCAGCCCTTGGCATCCTGCATCAGCTGCTGGACGCGGCTGGGGGCGTTGGCCATGGGCAGGTTGGCATCCTGCGACCACTCGACCATGGACGCAGCATACAGCTTCACGTTTTTATGACCGAGCACCTCGGACATGGCAAACCAGTTGGTGGCGGCCCAGTGTCCGGTGTTGCAGAACGAGACGGTTTCCTTGGCGGGGTCGATCTTGCTGGAGGCCGCGATCTGGCGGGCCTGGTCCGCGCCGACGAAGGTGGAGGTGCCCGGGGCGAACCACTTGTCATGCTGCACATTGACCGCGCCAGGCAGGGTGCCGGCGGCCTTGGCGGCCGGGGCCTTGGTCTGGCCTTCGTAGAACGCCGCGGGACGGGCGTCGATGAGGACGGAATCACCGGCCTTCACGCGCTTGACGATGTCGTCGGTGGTGGCGATCTGGGCCATGTCCAGCTTGGGCTGGAAGGTGCTGGCGGCCACGGTGGGCACCCGGTCGGTCTGGGCGAGCTTGGCATCGGTCCAGGCCTTGACGCCGCCGTTGAGGATGGACAGCTCCTTCAGGCCCAGGACCTTGAGCGTCCAGTAGACGCGGGCGGCGGCACCGAAGTCGGTGGCATCGGCGCCCGAGGACACGACCACCGCATGGGTGGTAGGGGTCAGGCCCAGGGACTGCACCAGGGTGGTCAGCTTGGGCAGGTGGGGAAGCTCACCCGGGTTGGTGGCCGGACCGCGCCACTGGCCATACGGCGCGCTCACGGCGTTGGGGATGTGGCCGGCGGCATAGGCCTGGGGATCACGGATGTCGATGATGCGCACATTGGCATCGTTCAGGCGGGCCTGCAGTTCCTGCGGAGACAGCAGGGGCTGGGCGGCGAGCACGGCACCGGCCAGGGGGGCCAGCGCGAGGGCAAGAATGAATCGGGCGAAATACGTCACGGTGAACTCCGGGTTAGAGCCCGAATTGTTCCTGAAGGCTGTGCCGGCCTGAAATACAAAGTCGTTGGATGCATATGCGCCGGCGGCATGAAACGCGGCCCGAACTCGCCGATGCAGCGATCGATTGGCCCTCAAATAAATTCTTTGGTATTCATTCGAGAGGGCTGGACCTCCGCGGGGCCGGCCTGGAAGGCCCGCTGCGGGCCGCACCGGGGCCAACCTCCGAGCCCGCCGGACCCGCGGCATCAGGTGCCGCAGAAGGTGCGGTAGCGCGCGGTCATCTCGGCCGGCGCGGGCTGCGCATACCGCAGCCGGTCGTCCCGCTCGGTGTAGGGCTCGCGCAGCGCCTGCATCAAGTCGTTGAAGGGCCCGAGATCGCCTCCGTCGGACGCCGCCTGCAGGGCCTCTTCGACCCGATGGTTGCGCGCAATGATCCAGGGATTGACCGCCCGCATGCGCTGGACGCGAGCCTCGGGCGACACGCCAGCGTCCCGCGCGCATCGCGCCTGCCACCGCACCAGCCAGGTGTCGATCGGCGACACCTCGGCGCACAGCGCGCGCAGGGGATTGGCATCGCCTGCGGCGGCGTCGCACAGGCGCCGCCAGGCGAGGGTGTGGTCGATCCGCTGGGCAGCGAGGAGATCCAGCCAATCACCCGCCAGCCGGGTGTCATCGGCATCGGCCACGGGGTCGGTCGTCGAGGGCGCTTCAAGTCCGAGCTTGGCCCGCTGCCCCTGCAGCAGGCTCGCTTCATACCGACCGGCGAAGGCCTCGAGCACCGCAGTGACCCGTTCGATGGCCCGGCGGGCTGCGGCATCCCACACGGCGTCGTCCACGCTGTCCTGCGCCGCCGCGTCGAAACCGAGGTCCTCCTGCGCCACCAGGGGCAACAACGCCTCGGCAAAACGGGCAAGGTTCCAGCGCGCGATGGCCGGCTGGTTGCCGAAGGCATAGCGTCCCTGGCGGTCGATCGAGCTGAAGACGGCCCGGGGATCGTAGGCCTCCATGAACGCGCAGGGCCCGTAGTCGATCGTCTCGCCGGACAGGGTCATGTTGTCCGTGTTCATCACGCCGTGGATGAACCCGACGTTCATCCATCGGGCGATCAGGTCTGCCTGCCGTCGGGCCACCCGCTCGAGCAGGCGGAGGCTGCGGTCCGGCGCGCCTGCGAGGTCGGCATCGTGACGGGCGATGGCGTAGTCGGCCAGCCTGCGCAGGGTGGGCAGGTCCTGGCGCGCGGCGACGAATTCGAAGGTTCCCACCCGCAGGTGACTGGCCGCCACGCGCGTGAGCACCGCGCCGGGCAGCACCTGCTCGCGCAACACCGGCTCGCCGGTGGCCACGACCGCGAGTGCACGCGTGGTCGCAATGCCCAGGGCCTGCATCGCCTCGCCGACCAGCGCCTCGCGCAGCATCGGGCCGACCGCGGCCTTGCCGTCACCGCCACGCGAAAACGGTGTGCGACCCGACCCCTTGAAGGCGATGTCGCGGCGCTGTCCTGCGCGGTCGATGACCTCCCCCAGCAGGAGGGCACGGCCATCGCCCAGCTGGGGCGAGAACGAACCGAACTGGTGGCCGGCATAGGCCTGGGCAATCGGCTGCGCCCCAGGGGGCACCTGGTTGCCCGCCAGCATGGCCAAACCCTCGGGGCCCGACAGGGTTTGCGGATTCAGGCCCAGGGTTTCGGCCAGCGCGGTGTTGAGGAACAGCCAGCGCGGCTCAGGCACGGTCGCGGGCTTCCAGGGCACGGACAGGCCGGCCAGGTCACGGGCGTAGGTGTTGTCGAATCGCCAGTCCGCACCGGGCTGGGGGCGAGCGCTCGCAGAGGCGGTTGGAGACGAGATCGAAGAGGGGGTCGCAGGGGGCAGATCCATCCTGCCTAGTGTGACCGCTCAGGCGGCCCGTGGCAGCCACAAGGTTGATCGGTACGTGGCCATCGTGGACAGGTGACCCTGCGGCACCGACCGACTAGGATGCGGACCCGATGCCGACCTCCGACCTGACCCTGTTGCACTTGGACGACGACCTGGTGGCGGTTGACAAGCCGTCCGGCCTGCTGGTGCACCCGAGCCAGCTCGATGCCCATGCCGGCCTGACGGCGCTGGACCTCCTGCAATCCCGGCTGGGCCAGCGCCTGTGGCCGCTGCACCGTCTCGACAAGGGCACCAGCGGCGTGCTGTTGATGGCGCGCCATGTCGAGGCCGCACGCTTTTGGGGGGAGGCCTTCCAGGCAAGTCGGGTCGGCAAGCGCTATCGGGCGCTGGTGCGGGGTTGGCCACCCGCCGAGGGACGGATCGACCAGCCGCTGGCGCGCGACCCCGAACGGCCTTCGGCCGGCCAGCCCACGCGGGAGGCCGTGACCGATTTCCGATCCCTGGCGCGATTTGACTGGCCGTTCCAGGTCGATGCCCGGCATCCCACCTCCCGCTACGCACTGGTCGAAGCCTGGCCACTGACCGGCCGGCGCCACCAGATCCGGCGGCACTTCAAGCACATCGCCCATCCCCTGGTGGGGGACAGCACCCACGGCAAAGGCGCTCACAACCGGGCGGTGGCCGCCTGGCTCGGACAGGCGCGCCTGTGGCTGCATGCCTGCGAGGTGATCCTCCCGCGTGCGGGCGATGCCGGGGATCTGCGCATCGTGTCGCCTTGCGGGCCAGGCTGGCCCGGCGCGGCGGACGCGCCGTCAGACCCGCCGCCTATACTGCGGGGCCTCCGCTGAACCCGCCGAACGTCCCCCGCATGAAACGCTGGATTGATGCTTATTGCCGCGCCCTGGGCTGGCTGATCGCCGGCTGCCTGGCGGTGATGGTCATTCTGGTGTTTGGCAACGTGGTCCTACGGTATGCCTTCAATTCGGGCATCACCGCCTCTGAAGAACTGTCTCGTTGGCTGTTTGTGTGGATGACGTTCCTGGGTGCGATCGTCGCGATCCACGAGCGGGCCCACCTGGGCACCGATTTGCTGATCGCGCGGGTCGGACCGGCCGGACGCAAGGCCTTCGCCGCCGTCGGCCTGGCCCTGATGCTTTACTGCTGCTGGCTCGTATTCCAGGGCTCACTGGCGATGGTGCGGGTCAATCTGGACACCACCAGCCCGGTGCTGGAATGGCCGATGGCGTTCTTCCATGGGGCCGGCTGCGTGTTCGCCGTCTCGGGGGCGGTGGTACTGCTGCACCAGGCCTGGGAGTTGGCCACCGGGCGCACGAGCGATGCCGACCTGACCGCGGTGCGCAGCTCCGAAGAATGAACCCCCCGCAGCCGTCATGACCCTCGCCGTCTTCCTCGGATCCCTGCTGGCGGCGATGGGCCTGGGTGTGCCCATCGCGTTTGCCTTGCTCCTGTGCGGCGTGGCATTGATGTGGCACATGGGCATTTTTGACGCCCAGATCCTGGCCCAGAACCTGCTGGAAGGCGCCAACAGTTTTCCTCTGTTGGCGGTGCCCTTTTTCATGCTGGCCGGCGAGGTGATGAACGCCGGCGGGCTGTCGCGGCGCATCGTCGAGCTGGCGGTGGCTCTGGTGGGCCACATTCGCGGTGGCCTGGGCTATGTCGCGATCCTGGCGGCCGTGATGATGGCGGCCCTCTCGGGATCGGCGGTGGCCGACGCCGCCGCGCTGGCGGCGCTGTTGCTGCCGATGATGACGGCCGCCGGCCATGACCGGGCCCGGTCGGCCGGCCTGCTGGCCTCGGCCAGCATCATTGCGCCGGTCATTCCGCCGTCGATCGGTTTCGTGATCTTCGGGGTGGCGGCCAACGTGTCGGTCACCAAGCTGTTCATCGCGGGCATTGTGCCGGGCCTGCTGCTGGCCGCCGCCCTGTGGGTGACCTGGTGGTGGCTGGCACGGCGCGAGGCGATCACCCCGCCGCCGCGCCGCAGCCTCAAAGACATCGGGCAGGCCGCCCGCAATGCGCTGTGGGCGCTGGGCATGCCGCTGATCGTGATCGTCGGCCTCAAGCTCGGGGTGTTCACCCCCACCGAAGCGGCGGTGGTGGCCGCCGTCTATGCGCTGGGGGTCGCCCTGTTCGTGTACCGGGAGCTCAAGCCGAGCCAGCTGCTGCCGGTGTTCCTGCATGCGGCCAAGACCACCGCCGTGGTCATGTTCCTGGTGGCGGCGGCCATGGTGTCGGCCTGGCTGATCACCGTGGCCCAGCTGCCGGGACAAGTGGTGGGCCTGCTGCAGCCGCTGCTGGACGATCCGCGCCTGCTGATGGCAGCGATCATGGTGCTGGTGATCCTGGTGGGCACCGCCATGGACATGACCCCCACCATCCTGATCCTCACCCCGGTGCTGATGCCGCTGGTCAAGGCCGCCGGGATCGACCCGGTGTATTTCGGGGTGCTGTTCATCATGAACAACGCCATCGGACTGATCACGCCCCCGGTGGGCACCGTCCTTAACACCGTGGCGGGCGTCGGCCGCCTGAAAATGGACGAAGTCACCCGCGGGGTGTGGCCCTTCATGCTGGCGCAGTTGGCGGTGCTGTTCCTGCTGGTGGCATTCCCGCAACTGGTGATGGTGCCGGCCCGCTGGCTCTATCCCTGACCGGCGCACCGGACGACCCGACCGGGACGCGGTATCCTCTGCCCCCAATGCCCGTCGCGCGCACGGTACGCCGCACCCGGGTGCCATTCCTGACCACGATGCGTACCGCAAAGACAACGGAGACACGATGAAACGCCTGATGCTCAAATCCCTGGTGGCCCTGGCCGCGGTGGCCGCCTTCGGCGCCGCCCACGCGCAGGAGCGCACGCTCAAGATGGCGCTGGCCAGCCCCGACACCCATCCTGCTGCCGCCGGCATGAAGAAATTCGCCGAGACGGTATCCGCCAAGACCAACGGGCGTATCAAGGTCAACCTGTTCTTCAACAGCACGCTGGGCAGCGACCAGGCGGTGGTCACGGCGATCAAGGGCGGCACCGTCGAACTGGCCGTCATGAACACCGGCATCCTGGCCTCCGAGGCCAAGGAACTGGCCATCTTCGACTTCCCCTTCCTCTTTGCCAACGAGAAGGAATCCGACGCGATCGTCGACGGGCCGATCGGCCGCAAGATGCACGCCCTGCTCGAGCCCAAGGGCATCGTCGGCCTGGGCTACTGGGAGCTGGGTTATCGCCAGATCACCAACAGCCGCCGCCCGATCAACAAGGTCGATGACATCGATGGCCTGAAGCTGCGCGTCATCCCCAACCCGATCAACGTCGACTGGGTCAAAGCCCTGGGCGCCAACCCCACGCCCCTGCCCTTCCCCGAGGTGTATGGCGCGCTGGAGCAAAAGGCCATTGACGGCCAGGAGAACCCGATCTCGGTGATCGCCTCCAACAAGTTCTGGGAAGTGCAAAAGCACCTGGTGATCACCAACCACCAGTACAACCCGCAGTCGGTGATCATGAGCAAGAAGGTGTGGGACACCCTGAGCGCCGCCGACCGCAAGATCATCGATGAAGCCGCCGACGAGGCCGCCCGCACCCAGCGTGAGCAGGCGCGTGCCGCCGTGGCCGCCAACCTCGACCTCCTCAAGCGCAATGGCATGCAGGTGACCCAGCTGCCGCCGGCTGAAGTGACCAAGCTGCGCGAGAAGATGAAGCCGGTGATCGCCAAGTACACCGCCAACGTGGGCGAGGCGCTGGTCAACGAGATGCAGGCCGAACTGGCCAAGCTGCGTCGCTGACGGCGCGCGGGCCCGCCTGGCCCGGACAGACTGGCGGGGCGGCGCTGCCTGCAGTGCCGCCCCTGTTTTTTTTGACCGCTGCCCCATGCGCATTGACGGCCATACCGAACTGATCGCCCATCTCGGGTTCCCCACCCACGCCTTCAAGGCGCCCCTGATCTACAACCCGTATTTCGAGGCGACGGGCATCCGTGCGGTGGTGGTGCCCATGGGCTGCCAGCCCGAGGCCTTCCCGCAGGTGCTGCGATCGGTCTTCAGCCTCACCAACATCCGGGGTGCCCTCATCACCATGCCGCACAAGGTGCGGGTGGTGGACCTGCTCGACGAGGTCACACCCACCGTGCGGGTGGCGGGCGCATGCAATGCCGTGCGCCGCACCACGGACGGCCGACTGGTGGGGGACATGTTCGATGGCGAGGGCTTCGTGCGCGGCCTGCGCCGCAAGGGCCTGGCCCTGACGGGGGCCAGCGCCCTGGTGGTGGGATGCGGCGGGGTGGGCAGCGCGATCGCCGCCTCATTGGCGGCCGCCGGCATCGGGCGCCTTCGCCTGTTCGACGTGCAGGCCGCCTCAGCGCTGGCGCTGGCGTCAAGGCTGGCGCAGCATTTCCCGCAGGTGGCGCTCGAGCCCGGCGTGAACGACCCTCAGGGTATGGACCTGGCCGTCAATGCCACGCCCCTGGGCATGGACGACGGCGACCCGCTGCCGATGGACATGGACCGCCTGTCCCCGGCCACCTTCGTCGGCGAGGTGGTGATGAAGCAGCACACCACCGCCTTCCTGGCCGCGGCCCAGGCGCGCGGCTGCCGCACCCAGGTGGGCACCGACATGCTGTTCGAAATGATCCCCGCCTACCTGGAGTTCTTCGGCCTGCCCACCACCACCGCCGAACACCTGCGGGCGCTGGCGCAGCTTCCGCGTTGACCGTCAGCCCGCCCGTGCAAGCGCCCGCTGCCGGATCGCCTCGAAGTCGGCGGGCCGGGGGTGCAGGTCCAGTCGCCGGCCGGCCTTGACGATCTGGCTCGGGATATCGTGCCCGATGAGGGCAGGCAGGCGGCCGGCGGCGGCCACCAGCCTGACCAGATCCACCCCCGTCGTGTAGCCCATGAGGTCCAGCGCATGCGCGATGTCCTCGGTGCAGACGTTGCCCGAGGCACCGGGAGCATAGGGGCAGCCGCCAAGGCCGCCGAAGGAGGCGTCGAAGCGGTCGGCGCCCGCCTCGATCGCGGCCAGGACATTGGCCAGGCCCATGCCGCGGGTGTTGTGGAAGTGAAGGGTCAGCTCGGTGGCGGGCCAGCGTGCACGGAAGGCGCGCACCAGCGCCAGCACCTGGGTGGGATAGGCCATGCCGGTGGTGTCGCACAGGGTCACGCCACGCGCCCCCAGCTCGCCGATGAAGCGCTCGCACCACTGAAGCACGGCCTGCGGATCGACCTCGCCTTCCATCGGGCAGCCAAACGCGCAGGACAGCGACACATTCAGCGCCACGCCGGTCCCGTGTGCCGCCGCGCCGACCTGCATCAGGCTGGTGAAGGACTGCGCCTGCGTCATGCGCAGGTTCGACAGGTTATGGCTTTCGCTGGCCGACATCACCAGGTTCAGTTCATCGGCGCGGGAGTCGATCGCCCGCTCGGCGCCCCGCACATTCGGCACGAGCGCGCTGTACACCACGCCCGGCACACGCCGGATCTCGCGCAGCACCTGCTCCGCATCCCGCAACGCGGGAATCGCCTGCGGCGAGACGAAGGAGGTCACCTCGATCTTGGCCAGGCCGGCCTCCGACAGGGCATCGACCAGGGCCACCTTGTCGGCGGTGGGCACGAAGGCCGACTCGGCCTGCAGGCCGTCACGGGTGCCGACATCCTGCAGGAACACGCGCCGGCCCCCGCCATGCCAGGCCGAGGCGACCGGCGACACGGATCCCGAAGGCGCAATGACGGAGTGCCGCCCGGTCATGCGACCACCTTGCGCTCGCGCAGGGCAGCGATCTCGCCTGCGGCCATTCCCAGTTCGGACAACACCGTATCGGTATCGTCCCCCAGCCGAGGCGCAGCACTGCGCACCGACC
>Ga0315900_10007040_pt1 | contig 14892 bp, 10 predicted proteins | sample LakEriMetagenome_FD_203521 | JGI IMG/M metagenome (GOLD analysis project Ga0315900, IMG submission 203521) | Freshwater fungal communities from buoy surface, Lake Erie, Ohio, United States - Buoy 12 MA114 | ecosystem: Environmental > Aquatic > Freshwater > Lake > Lake biofilm | place: USA: Lake...
TGGTATAAAGCGGACGGAAGCCAAGGAGTTGATAGACAATTACTTCCGGGAGTATGCGGGATTGAGGGATTATATGACTCGAATTGTAGAGTCTGCCCGTAAAAAAGGCTACGTAGAAACCTTATTGGGCCGCCGCCGTTACCTTCGGGATATTGATAGCCGAAATGGTATGATGCGCTCCATGAGTGAGCGAATTGCCGTGAATACGCCTATCCAAGGAACAGCTGCCGATCTGATTAAGGTTGCGATGGTGAATATTCATCAGGCATTGGAGGAGGGTGGTTTTCAATCCAAAATGATCCTACAGGTTCACGATGAATTGGTATTCGATGTGCACCGTTCGGAGTTGGAACGTATCAAGCCTTTGATACAGGAAAAGATGACCCATGCGCTGCCTCATTTGAAGGTCCCTATTTTGGTAGAAATGGGTGTTGGGGAAAACTGGCTTCAAGCCCACTAAGTTTGGTGAGCAAGGCGTTTGGGAAATGAAAGGAGAAATTTTTCGGAAAAGAATCCAATTTGCTAAAAGTTGGTATTTTGCCGCCGATTTCTTCATCTTTACTTCTTCTATGCTCAAAACGATCCTGTTTCTGTTGGCGGCGTTGATCGCCTTGCCCATTGTTGCGTTCTACTCGGATGCTCCCCTGAACCCTGAACAACTGGAAATTTTATCCCTGCTCGCCAAAACTACCCTTGGAATCGCCCTTGGTTGCTTTGTTGTGAGTGAACTGACTCGCAACTGCAGTCAAGTAGATAAGCTCTGGAGCTTGGTGCCTATTTTGTATGTTTGGATGACGGCGGACGCGGGTGGTTATACGCCCCGGCTTACGTTGATGGCGGTCCTGGTGACCCTTTGGGGGGCTCGACTGACCTACAATTTTGGAAGAAGGGGTGGCTATCATTGGATTCCTTGGCAAGGGGAGGAAGATTACCGTTGGGCGGTACTGCGCAAAAATCCGCTTTTGAGCAATCGCTTTGCCTGGGCCCTGTTCAATCTATTTTTTATTTCCTTGTATCAGCACGGGTTAATCTTACTGTTTACACTTCCTGCGGTAGCCGCGATGGCTGAGCCAACAGGTGTATTAGGTGTGATGGATTGGGTAGCCGCCGGCTTGTTTTTGGGTTTTCTGGTGACAGAAACGGTGGCTGACCAGCAGCAATACCGTTACCAACAAGAGAAATACCGCCGAATAAACGCGGGTGAACCGCTGGAAGGGGAATTTGCACTTGGCTTTTGCGCAACCGGGCTTTGGTCGAAAGTTCGCCATCCAAATTACGCCTCGGAGCAGGCTATTTGGATTAGCTTTTATTTGTTTAGCGTAGCTGCCACAGGCCGTTGGTTCAATTGGTCGTTGGCTGGCGCTTTGTTATTGGTGCTACTTTTTATGGGCAGCTCTGATTTTTCAGAAAAAATAAGTGCTGAAAAGTACCGGGATTATGAAGATTACCAGCGTAAAACGCCCCGTTTTATTCCTAAATTTTGGTAATCTGTATCAAGTAGCAGCGGGGCAAGGTAGTGGCTTTGCCCCGCTGCTTAAAAGTGGTAATTCAAAATCAGGTTGTAATGCCAGAGGTCTACCTTGTTGATTTGATACTTGGCTTGCTGGTAGAGTTCGCCCATATTTCCTTTCCAAAGTACCAACCCGTGCACACGAAGTCCCTCTAGGGCTCCTCCAAAGGTGTATCGAACATCCAAATTTAGCTGTCTAAAAGAAGGGAAAGCATATTTGTTAAGTGCAGCCTGTTTAACATCTGGAAGGTAAAACTGCCCATAGGCTAATTCTGTCCTCCACCGGTGTTCTCGGTCTTGCCAGATCAGCCGGCCGGTTACGGAGTGCGAATCACCGCTACCCTCTATTCGTTCTCTGGAAAGGAAGGTGTAAAACGGCTCTCTTCCCCATTCTCGGGGGGACAGAAAACGACCCTCCGCGGTTACCCGGGTGTACCCTCCGAGGGCTTGCCAGTGGTTGTTTTTCCATCCTAGCTGAGCACTGAGGGCGTTGGACGTCTGTCCTGTAGGAAAGTAGGTTTTGGAGGGGTCTTCATTTCCCCCATTGCCCACCGCATTTTGGTGTAGCCCCAACAGGCCCACGACGAGAGCATGTTCTTGGTGGATGGGAACTTCCCAGTCTGTCTGGAGCAAGGCGGTATTAAAAACGCCCTCAACATATTGGTTCCAGACCTGTAATTTCCCTTTTTTTGTTACCTGTGTGTTGATACCAATCAGGCCTACTCCTTTGCTGGATATATTTTCCGGATACCCGCTTGCTGTACCATCCGGATTAAGTCCACGGGGATAAATTCCAATGGAAGAGCCTACATTGTGCCACCGAACCGTGCTTCGGGGAGAGATGGCCCATAGCCATCCTCCTTCTATTTTGGTGCCGGGGAGGCGGGTTGAGGAAATCCAGACACCTTCTTCGGCTGTGGGGCGCATACGCCCGTCCTGGTAGTTAATCAGCGGTGTTTGCAAAATTTGTCGTCCCACGCTGACCCAAGTTTTTTTCCACTCATATCGAAGCCACAGCTCTTCCAGGCGGTTTAACTCGCTGCGGTTCGTCGGATTTTCAACATCGAACAATCCAATTTCATAGCGGTTGATCGCATTGGTAAGCGGGTCTTTTTGAGTGAATTCAGAGGAGGAGAGGTTAAAATGAAATGAGCCGGCCAGTCCCATCCGCAGTCCTTTAAAAGAGGCTGTTTGGAAATGCAAGTATCCGCCAGCCGCCCATCCGTAGTAATCGCTCAGTCCAGTGGCGTTATCTGTCGCCATAACAAACGATCGAAAATTTCCGTGGTGTTGACCTTGTTTGAAGACATCCCGGAGTCGCTCGGAGCGGGGTAGTGTGGCGTTGGGTGTGGATTGGGGAAAAACGGATTGGGAAAAAAACCAAAGAGAGAAAGAGATGATTAATCGCAGAATCATAATTTTAAGGTGAATTGGCCGCAAAGGTCGGGCAAGTGCCACCTTTTGCGGAGTGATTTTTGTCACGAAACGCGGCTGGAATTTTCCTTTCTGAAAAAGCACTTTAGGAATTTTGCTTACCAATAAAGCTGGATCGGTTGGTTTTTTCCTACATTTACCCTTCTAAACATCCTATTTTATGGCACGTTCTTCAATCACTACGCAGTTTGGTTCTGTTGCAGCCCTAATCGCTGTGCTGACGATTAATTTTCTTTCTGTCAGCTTGCCCTTGAACGGCAATACACCTGGGGCACTGTCGGACTTATACCCGAATCTGTTCACTCCTGCTGGGTCTACCTTTTCTATTTGGGGGATTATTTATACTTTATTAATTATTTGGGTCTTAGCGCCTTTTTGGGGGCAGGAGTCCGCCAAACGGGGGGCTGCTAACATAGGAAACCTATTTTTATACACTTGCATTTTAAATGGAGCCTGGTTATTTGCTTGGCATTGGCAGCTGACTGCTCTTTCTGTGGCCATCATGGTCGCGCTGTTGCTGGTATTGATCCGCATCAATGTATTGCTCCGGGATCCGGCCATTCAGCCTTTTTGGGCTTTACCATTTGGGGTTTACCAAGGCTGGATATCGGTTGCTTTGATTGCCAACGTGACGGCTTGGCTGGTTGGAAGTGGTTGGAATGGAGGAGCTTTTGAAGCGGAGATCACGGTAGGTATGGTAGGGATTGGAGCTCTGATAGCAGCCTGGATGCTTTTTCAACAGCGCAACTACGGCCATGCGTTGGCAGTTACCTGGGCTTTGTACGGAATTTTTTTAAAACGAGAGGGGATACCTGGGGCGGATTCTGAGATGGTGGGCTGGGCAGCTAAAGCAGCTGCTTTAGGGCTTGGAATGCTAATAGTCTATTCTTGGGTGAAAAAATGGTCCGATCAATTACCGTCGCGCGCGGAGGTGCCATAAGTCACCGTTAGTTTATTTCTAACGCGTTTACATTTGGCAAAAAATGTGGATTATGATTACAAGTCTTTTTCATTCCTGGAATTTTAACCGCAGCCTGCGGTTGGTGTTGGCCGGATTTGCGGCATATCAAGCTTGGGAGATTTCAGATCCCTTTTTAGGGGTAATGGCTGGATTGTTGGGCTTGATGGCCCTTACGAATACCGGCTGTTGTGGGGCAGGGGGTTGTAATTTGCCTCCAAAATAAGAATTTAGAGTCGATTACTCTTTTTTTGCGTATATTCGTCGATATTTGTCCCTTCATTTTACGAAAACGATATGCGCATTTTATTGGTGGAAGACGAGGAGTCTATCCGCGATGTGGTCCGACTTAACCTGGAGCTGGAAGGCTACGAGGTGATTATGGCTGGCAATGGCCGGCTGGCAATGGAGCTGTTTGGAGCGCAGCATTTTGATTTGTTGTTGCTCGATGTGATGTTGCCTGAAATGGATGGATTTACGATTGCAGAGCAGGTGCGACTGACCAATATGGAGGTTCCAATTTTGATGCTGACCGCAAAGGATCAAGCGCAGGACCGAATTACTGGTTTGAAGAAAGGCGCAGATGATTATTTGACGAAGCCGTTCAACCTGGAGGAATTGTTGCTCCGGGTACACAATCTGCTGCGGCGCTCCCAGCGTGTCCGAGGGGAAGGCACCGAAACATTTGAATTTGGGGGCAATACCATTAACTTTGAGAATTATGAGGCGGTAACTTTTAGGCAGGAAGCCATTACGCTGACCAAGAAGGAAGCTATGTTGCTCAAGCTTTTGATCGAACGCCGCAATGAAGTGGTTAGCCGACACCAGATTCTACAGGCTGTTTGGGGGTACGATGTGTTTCCAAGTACTCGAACCATCGATAATTTTATCCTTGCTTTTCGGAAATATTTTGAAAAGGATCCAAAAGAACCTGTTTATTTTCACTCCATCCGTGGGGTGGGCTATAAATTTGTAGGCTAAAACGAACACAACCACCTTGATTCAGCGAGTCCTCTTTGCCTCCCTTTGCTTATTGGTTGCCTATACAGGCACTTGTCAAAGCCCCAACTGGCGCGATTCGCTCCGGATCCGGACCAGTTTGCTTCGAGAGCATATCCAAGAGCAAAACTATGAGGCAGCGCAGGTGGAAGCCGACGAATTGAGGGTGTTTCTCCAACAGCGGTACACCCCTTATCCCCCTTCAGCATTGACCCTGCTTTCCGCTGTCTATTTGCATAATCGAGATAAAGAGAGCGCCTTGGCTGCTCTTTCAGAGGCTGCCAAGGTGGTGGAGTCTGACCGGGACCCGGAAACCAAAGCTGCTCTACTGGTAACCCTGCAAAAGGAGTATGAGCGTTGGGGGGCTTTGGCAGAAGCAGCAGCAGCACAACAATTATTAGCTGCTACCCAAGATAGTATTACCGTTCGGAAAATGAATACCCGAACAAGGGAGCTGGAAGACCAAATTGATTCTCTGTCTGCTCTTTTGCAGGTGAAGCAACAAGAAAACCCCGATCAAATCACCCTGGATCGAACTCGATGGTATGTCCTGGTTGGTTCTTTTAGCACCCTATTACTGGCGCTTTTTGGCTGGCAAGCGCACTCCAACAAACGCTGGAGACAACGTTGGGAACGCCGGGAACGGGAATGGGACCTCCAACAGGGTAAGCCGGAAGTGCCCCTGCCCGAAGCGAGTCACGCTGTGCATTCAAGCCCGGTCTTGCAGCCCGTAGTGCAAACAGAGGCAGTATCCGCCTACCACAGCCCGAAGTACGAAGCCTGGCTAAACGGCGACAAAGAAATGCCTATCGCATTGGTGGTAGAAAGCAACCGACAAATTGCCCTTTATATTCGTTCTTTGATCAGCACCCATTACCAAGTAGAAATGGTGGGCTCCAGTGCAGAAGCCATGAAACGGGTTCACGAACTTCTGCCTGATCTGATCGTCTGCGACGCCTTGCTTCAGTCAAACGAAGGGATTGACCTGATTCGGCAGGTGAAATTATCGGATAAAACCAGCCACATTCCAGTATTGCTCTTAAGCAGGCACCACGGCAACGAAGGGCGATTGGACTCGCTGCGGGCAGGAGCAGATGCCTGGTTTACCCGCCCCATCCAAAGCGATGACTTTAATGGAACCATCCAGGAACTCCAGGAGAAGCAAAAGCACCGGCATGAAGACTTTAACCGGTTTATTCAGTTGTGCTTCACCAACCACCGCCCAGTCTTGACCGACCGCTTTCTCACTGAAGTCGTCCAACATATCGAGCAGCAGATGGGAAATCCAGATTTTATGCCCGACGAAATTGCCCGAAAATTACAAATGACTAACCCTCATTTTGTCCGAAAACTCCGCGCACTCACCGGAAAAGAGCCCGCTCAACTGATCCGTGAATTACGTTTAGAAAAGGCCAAATACCTACTCGAACAACGGGTAGGCACCCCTCAAGCCATTTCTGGTATGGTCGGCTTCTCCAATCCCGGCATCTTTTCCATGGCATTCAAAGACTATTTTGGTGAAAACACCAATTTGTTAATGGTTAATTATTAATGGTTAATTGTTAATGGGGGAAGCAATGGTTAATTGTTAATGGGATTGGACCTTCTCAGGAAAATAGACATACAGTTAAGATTGTAAAAAATGGATTTGTTTGGGATTTTGGACTGACACAATCTTAAAAACAGTCTCCAGTCTCGTTTCGAGTCGATTTATCGCTTCTTTCCGAATTCGTCGAAGTTTAAAAAAACGCTGCAGAGGATCCCTTCAATGTTCTTCCAGTTTATGCCCTGCTTAAATGTTTGTTTTTGCCCTGATACCCTAACACACTTTTCTAAACAGTCCCCCCACCATTAACCATTTATCATCCCCCTAATTAACCATTAACCTTTAACAATTAACCATTAACAATTACCCATTTTTTCTGTTCTACTCATTTCCCCGTATCTTTGTATCTATTATGGAAAATACTGTTAAAACATCCGTCATGCTCTACACAGAGCAAACGCCGAATCCTGAAGCCCTCAAATATGTGGCAAACAGAATGCTATACAGGGGCATCGCTGACTTTAAAGAGGCCGATTTGGCATCCGAATGGAGCCCAATGGCCAATAGTCTTATGCAGCTGCCGTATGTAAAAAGTGTTTATTTCAACAATAATTATGTGACCATCACCAAGGAATTTAACTACGAATGGTCAGATATTATGTTGAAAATCAAAGAGTTCATCAAGAGCTATATTGAGCACAACGGTGAAATCGTGAAGGAGGGCTTTGCAGAATATGCCGCCTCTCTTCAAGCCGCTGAAGTCGCCGGTCAATTTACCGGGGAGGACGGTGAAATCGCCCGTAAAATCAAGGACTTGATCGACACTTATGTGAAGCCAGCCGTGGAAGGCGACGGTGGAAACATTGAGTTCAAAAGCTACGATAAGGGCCGTGTTTATGTACAGATGCAAGGCTCCTGTAGTGGATGCCCTTCTTCTACGGTGACCTTAAAATCTGGGATTGAGGGTATGCTGAAACGCATGGTTCCTGAGGTGACAGAGGTGATTCAGGAAATGGCTTAAACCCTTCTTAAATGTCGCTTCTAAAAAAACTGGCCGGCGAAACCGCCTTGTATGGATTAAGCAGTATCGTCGGCCGGTTTCTAAATTACCTCTTGGTGCCGCTCTATACCCGGCAGTTTCTGACCGGTGAATATGGGGTGGTCAGCGAGTTGTACGCGTATTCAGGCTTTTTGATGGTACTCTTTTCCTACCGGTTAGAGTCCGCCTTTTTTCGTTTCGGAACCCCTGAAGAAGATCGGGAACGCTCCTATACCACGACCTCCTGGTCCCTCTTTTTCTCCACTGCAATCCTGCTTTCCCTCGCGCTCTTTTTCTCCCAGCCTCTCGCGGAGGTATTGTCTTATGCAAACCATCCGGAGTATATCCGTTGGTTCGCCTGGATTATTGCATTGGACTGTTTGAGTGAATTGCCGTTTGCAAGGCTTCGATTGGAGCAGCGCCCACGGCGTTTTGTAGCAGCCAAGCTGCTGAACATAGGTCTTAATATCTTTTTCAACCTGTTCTGGCTGGTGGTCTGTCCATGGGCTAGTAAGGAAGGATACCAATGGGTCCACCAGGTTTGGTCACCGGACGTTCGGGTGGGCTACGTGTTTATCTCCAATTTGATTGCCAGTGCGGCGACCCTGTTGTTCCTTTTTCCCCAATTTAGTCGGCTACAAGGCACCTTTGACTGGGAGCTTTGGAAAAAAATGCTTCGTTATGCGGCTCCTTTGGTGATCGTTGGGTTCGCAGGAATTATCAATGAAATGCTTGACCGCGCATTACTGACCCGGCTGCTGAGGGGCACTCTTGAACAAAACAGGGCGGAGCTAGGCATTTACAGCGCCAACTACAAGTTGGCCATGCTGATTACCCTGTTCACCCAGGCCTATCGATACGCTGCCGAACCTTTCTTCTTTCGAGCCGCCCAGGGTGACTCCAACAATAGCTTGAAGTTACAAGCAAATGCAACCAAATGGTTTACAATTATCGGAACCCTTGGAATGTTGGGCATTTTGTTATACCTCGATATCGTTAAGCAATTTGTCGGTGCCGCCTACCACAGTGGACTAAAAGTGGTACCAATCCTACTATTAGCCAATCTCTTTTTGGGGATTTATTATAATTTCTCCGTTTGGTACCGCCTCAAAGACCGCACCATGACTGGAGCCTATATCAGTATCCTTGGAGCACTGATCACATTCGTGTTGAATATTTGGTGGGTGCCCTACCTTGGTTACCTAGGAGCAGCTTGGGCTACTCTGGTCTGCTACCTTTTCATGAGTGCAGCAACCTGGTGGACAGGTCGTAAATGGTATCCAGCGCCTTATCCATTGGGGAAAATGGCCTTTTTTTTGGTGGTGGCAGGCGGCCTTTTCGCTGTTAGCCTCGCACTGAAGTCGATTCTTCCCGTACTTTGGATGCAATTATTGGCTAATACCGTTCTATTGGGGGTATTCCTGGAATTGATCCGGCAGGAATGGAAAAAAGGGGCATTGTAAGAAAAAAAAAGGGCTCCCGCTGAGAAGCGAAAGCCCGTACCTTTTTAAGCTTGTCCTAGCTCCGGACGAAGTTTCCGGGCAGCTGCCAAGTGGGTAGAAAGCGGTTGGTGGTTCTCCAAGCCATTAATGTGCACCTTTCCACCTTGAGCTTCATAATCATGCTTGAAATGGTGTAAGTTCTCCATCACAGAGTGGTCAACCAAGCGCGTTTTTGCCAAATCTATCTCCACTTCAAAACCAGGTGGAATAGCATCCAATTTGCGTTTTATTCCAAGGAAATTGCTAAATACTGCTGCCTCCGTGATTTTGACAAAGTACTTATCTTCGGTAAAGGAAACCTGGGTCGGGGCTTTCAAAATCACATTTATGGGTTTCCCCAAATAAATATTAATCAGGATTTCCGTAAAGATTCCTACAAAAATACCCACCAACAAATCGGTGGCCAAGGTAAACAGCACGGTCACGACAAAAATCAACAACTGCTCTTTTCCAATTCGAAAGGTCCGAACAAATTCCTTGGGGTGAGCCAACCGAATACCTACTGTGATGAGCATCGCTGCCAGGGCAGTATTGGGGATTAACTCAATCATACTGACAGCAGTCAAAACAAATAACAACAGAAAAAAGCCATGGAAAAAATTGGCCCAACGGGTTCTTGCTTGGTTACTTACGTTGGCAGAAGAACGGGCCACTTCCGAAATCATAGGCAATCCACCGAAAACAGAGGACAATAAATTGCCGATTCCAATGGCGATCAGGTCCTTATTGGCATCCGATTTCCGCTTCTGTGGGTCCATCATGTCTATGGCCTTGACCGTGAGTAACGACTCAAGACTACCTACCAAGGCAAACATTACTACGTATTTTCCAAAAATAAAAGGCTGTGCCAGTCCACCAAAATCCCAGTTTACCTGAATGCTATCCATCAAATTACCCACTTTCACCAAAGCATACGCAGGCTCAGTATGCTGAAAATCCAGCATCAACTCCGCTGGTATGGAAAACAGTAAAACGACTAAGGGCGCAGGGATTTTTCGAATCGGATGATCCAAAAAAGGCCAAATCAACATGATAAAGAGGCAAACAATACCAATAAGCGTCGCTTTAGGGTCCAAATTGGATACAAAGTGCGGAACCTCCATTAGCAAGTGCAAGGGCTCCTTTCCTTTTGTAACAGCAGGATCAATATCCAATAAAACCGGAATCTGCTTCGCAATAATGATCATTCCAATCGCTGCTAACATCCCATGAACGGCCGATAAAGGGAAAAAATCGACCAGGCGACCCAACTTAAATACGCCAAAACCAATCTGAAGGAGGGCTGCCACCGCCATGGCTCCCAATGCGTAATGCCATCCCTGCTCCCCTCCACCAAACTCATTGACCGCGCCAACTACAATCACAATTAATCCGGCAGCAGGGCCTTTAATGGTTAGTTGGGAACCACTAAAGAAACTGACTACCATCCCCCCAATAATGGCCGTGACCAAGCCCATAATGGCAGGAAATTCAGAGGCCTTGGCAATTCCTAAACTTAATGGTAGCGCCAATAAAAATACAATAAAACCCGCCGTAGCGTCGGCCACAAGGGTTTCACGTTGACTACTTAAATCACCCCGTAAGGCTATTTTTTGTTTATTTTGCATATAAATATTTTAAATAGTAGAATTAGGAGGCCCGTTGAGCCGTTACGTTGGAATGAAGGGAGTTGGGGCCCAAAAACAAGCGGGCATAGATTCTAAAGATCGCCAATCCGTCAATAATTAAATTACTGGCCGTTAATACGGTTAAAATTACTTGATTTTCGTGAATATGCCCTAAAATCAAATCCTCACCGATGAATGTTGGGGTGATCGGAAAGCCCGATAAACCTAAACTAGCAATTGCAAAGAGCAAGGCTACCCGAGGATACCGAAAGGCATGCCCATGGAATCGATCTAAACTTAATCCGTTGCCAGTAGCCTTTAATCGATGTAATAAATACGCTCCAATACCCCCACAGAGAATCACCCCACTCAAAAACAGGTGGATTTGTCCGTAGTCAAATTGTTCGTTCAGGCCGATTGATAGAGAGGTGTAAAGTTGATTGAACAACAATAAACCCCAAGCGATACGGCTGCTCTGACGTTCAACAAAAGAGCGTAAGGCAAGGATCAGTGCGATGATCGAATAGGTCTCTGGTAGAAACCCCAATGCACTAGGTGGCAGCTGATCTCGGAAATACACGGCCGCTAAGCCCAGCAAAAAGAAGGGGGTAAATAATACCCACAACCACCTCCAGTTGATAAACAACCAGTAATTCCCGGCCCTTTTAAGTGGGTTCCATAACCACTGCCGCTGCCATTTATCCATGTTCCATTCTTTCAAACTGAGCACATAAATACTTAACCGAATCCGGTTCAGCCAACGGTTGCCCCGAAGCGGCTGTGGTGGAATAAAGTTGAAAAATTGATCGTGAATCAGGTAGCTCAATACAGAGGGCGATACCAAAAACTGATACGTTCTTAAAAAAGAGTTACCCAGAAAATGAACCAATGCCAAGGTGTGCCATCCCATCGCTATCTCCACCAAAAGAAGCCCTATTTGCGCGATAGATGAATACGCTATCTGCGCTTTTACCGTAGACTGTACCCTGGAAATCGGGGTGCTGATTAGGCTGGTTAAAAATCCCACCGCCACGACTACCGCCTTAAACGTTCCATCTTGTCCCCAAAGCGGGTACGTTCTAAACAATAAAAACACCCCCATGTGTACCGAAATGGAACCATAAAAAATAGCACTGGAACTTGTCGGACCTTCAATGGCTCGCGCTAACCAGGAGGAAAAGGGAAACTGAGCAGATTTAACCATCGCTACCAATAGCAACAAAAGAAAAATAGTCACCTCCGCCAGATACCCATGGTCACCAAAGTGCAATTCAACTCCCTTATACAACTCTTCAAATCGAATGCTCCGACCAAAAACATGGTGCATCAACCAAATGGCAAGCAAGAGAGAAACATCTGCAAGCCGGTATAAGGAGACCACTTTTAAAGCGTTTTTTACCGGCAAGTACCGATCTCTGTAAAAGGCAATCAGAAAAAAGGAGGTAGCTCCAATAATTTCCCATCCGATAAAAAGGGTCTCAAAATTTCCCGCCAATACAATGAAATTTACCCCTCCAAAAAAGAACAATAAGTTGTTAAAAAAGCGCTTGAATCCTCGTTCCCGATGAAGGTAATACCGGCTAAAAATCGCTACCAGCAGCGTCAATACTCCAGCTGTCCCCGAAAAAAGAAACCCAATGTGGTCTGCCATAAACTCCAACGAAAAGTGGGTGGCTCCTGAATGGTAGAGATCAGGTCCCTTGGCGGTTAATGGCTGAAACTCTCCGGCCGCCCAGCCGGCACCTAAACAAATTAACCCAGCTAAATATAAGCCCAAGGTAGTCGCGGTCAAGTAAAAAAGCCGCTTTCCTGGTGGCGGTCCGGAACTAAACTCAAGAATGCGCCTAGCAAAGGTAGAAGTACTAAAACAATTAGGTTAGTTTCCATGCTGCGTCGGTTTTACCAGGTGAACAGGAAGGTTTTCTTTGGTAGAGTGCTCAATATGACTGGCTACCTTCGGATGGCTTCGATGCAGCAGTGCCTTCAGGTGATCGAGCTCAGGAGGTTGTTGAACCGAAGGCTCATACGGCTGAAATACCCCTTTGTGGAAATAGTAAAACGTTCCATTTGTGGGATGAATCGCCATCAAATGCACCCATTCATTGAGAAACCATTCATAAAGGCTCTCCGAGGACTGAATGGTTCGCAACACCACTTCCGGAAAATGCTCTACCAAAATCAATAATCGAACGGGGTCATGTACTTCCACCATCTGGAGCGGAAGCCCCGGGCGGAGGTCTCCATCAATGCTGTTCGTTACGCCAATTAGGCCGTTAATATTGTGGGGTAATTTGGAACCTGCGCCTAAACGCTCATTGTCCACCCTTGAAAAGTAATATTCCAAGTTGATCCCACCACAGACGGGAGGAAGCGGGTCCATCACATTTTTTAACAGAATCCCTTCCGGATCGGTTTGGTAATTATAGGAATTCATAAAGGCCCTCCGATCTAAAAACAATCCTTTGGTTAAACTTCGGTGCCCTACAAAACAAAGCGCATTGGTGCCGTGCCCAAGCTCAGGACGAGGTTCAAAAAAAGAAACAGAGCGCTTTTGAATAGCCGTCCGGATCTTTTTTAAGTCGCCCGTACTATCAATGGAGGCAAAACGGGTGGATCGCTCCCGGGCATTTAGGTCCAATGCTCGGTCAAAAATCCCCTTATTGGTTTCATGCTCCTCCAAAAGCTCGACAGGAATCTGTTCTTCATCATAAAATGCGATTAACTCTGCGGAGGTATCATGGAGGGCAGCTACCAACCAGGTTTTTTCTGGAATTGGTAGTCCCCGGGAGGCTAAAAGCGCCCGAACGTTGGGGTGATTCGCCATGTAGGCAAGGACCCTCGCATTGACAGATCCAGGCCGGCCACTGCAGGCCCCACAATCGTATGCACCGTGGTGAGGGTTGTTGGCGCTGCTGGATCCATGAGCAACCACATATACGAGGGGTGCAAAAGAGTGAGTGAGTCCAATCCCTCGGAATAATTTCTCCACGCGATCCGCCATTTCCTCTACCGTAAAGCCAATTTGTAAGCCATTTTCCCGCTGATCTAGACCAGTATTTTCAATACTCAACTTGCCAGTAAGGTGCATGTGCGCAAAGGCATCGGAATGCGCCGCATTCTTTTTGGGTCGGAAAATGGTTCCTGTCAGTTTAACCGCAGAAACCAGTCCTAGTGAAAGAGAAACCCAAAAACCCTGCAGCGGATGATGGGATCTCTGGTGATAAAGCTCGTCCCGCTTGCGGGAGGCTCCCCCTCCGCTTTCCTTGATTAAATACTTGGGCTGAACATTCACCGGACATAACTTTTCGTAAAACCGTCCGTTCTCCGGTTGGAAATAGAACTCCACTCCAAAAAAACCAGGGCATCCTAAGGTTTCACAGGCTGGATCGCTGGCTTCTAAATGCCTCCGGATGGAGCACTCCCGCTCATCAATGCAGAAAATAGACTGGAAGCTTTTTTCGGTAGAATCACTCGGGTTCCCACTCTTTTTTAAGTGCTTTACCCCCGCCAAAACCCCATCATAATAACTCCACTCAAAGGCTAATTGCCAAATTTGCAATACTTCCTGCAGTGCAGTAAATGGAAGGTTTTCCTCCAAGCTAATCGGTGGAAATGGGATGTTTTTCCCCAGTGGTTCCCAACGGTTGGGTCGCTGCGCTTCTAGTACATCCAACTCCAGCAAGAGCTCCAGCTGGACAAAATCTTTCAAGCTGATTTTTTTGGGGTACAAAAGGCTCTCCGGTTTTTCCTCCAGGATAGCCACCATGCCGGACCATCCTTTGTGCGAAAATTGCTGATCGAAAAGGTAGTGCTCGTAATAAGTGGTGTTGCCTACCAGTTGGTTTAATAAGGCGCTTATGCCTACCTGCTCGTCGAGAAGCAGGGCTCGTACGGTGTCTGTTTGGAAAAAACTGGTAAAACTGTTCCGCTCTACCTTCCTAAGCGCAGCAAGTAGGCCTTCTTGCTCAAAAGGAAAATGCCGAGAAGCAATTCCTTGATCCAAATACGCGCCGATAATCCTGAATAAGGTGGGCTGAACCGCATTGTCGAGGTCCAGCTGGTATCGGGTCTTCCAAAACTCCCTTAAACGGCCAATGAGGGCGGGCTCAGGCCTTGGAAAGGAATGGTGAAGGCATAATTCCATCCAGGCATCCAAGCTCTTTGCGCCTTTTTTCTCTTGTATTATTCGGCTAAGTACCCCCGATTGAATTCGGCCGCTTTTAAACAAGCGGCGGTATTCCTCCAAACTAAGGGTGGTATTGTATCCAAAAAGCCGATTGGCTTTGAATAGGGCTTC
>Ga0315900_10007043_pt1 | contig 14891 bp, 13 predicted proteins | sample LakEriMetagenome_FD_203521 | JGI IMG/M metagenome (GOLD analysis project Ga0315900, IMG submission 203521) | Freshwater fungal communities from buoy surface, Lake Erie, Ohio, United States - Buoy 12 MA114 | ecosystem: Environmental > Aquatic > Freshwater > Lake > Lake biofilm | place: USA: Lake...
CCTATGCGGCACTGCTCGATGCCAACCGCAACAGCGGCACCCTTGGCGGGATATTCCCGGTGCTGGACCTTGCCAACACCGCCACGATCCGTGCCACGCTTGAAGCACTGGCGCCGCGGACCGAAACGCTGCGCCTCGCGCTCGGCACGACGGCCATGGATGCTGCCAACCGGTTGATCCGCAACCGCGTGCAGGGCGTTGCCCCGGGCGTGTCGGGCGGTTCGGTCGCCTATATCGGTAAGCCCATTCGCTCAGCTGCGATGGCCTATGCTAACGCGCGCGGCAATGTCGCGGTGATGGGCGCCGCCGGTGCTGCCGATACCGAAGTGCGTGAAGGCAAGCTGCCTGACAATGTCAGCGCTTTCTTCGCCGGTGGTTACATCGATGGTGACAGCGCACCGATGGCCACTGCCCTGCCGGCGGGTGGGCGTGATCAGTTCAACGGCTGGTACATCGGGGCCGGGGCCGAACTGCATCTGTCCGATACGGCAGCGGTGGGCTTTGGCCTGAGCTACACGGACCTGAAGGGCACCACCGGTGCGGCTTTGGGCACGGCCAAGGCCAGCCTGATCCAGGGCTCGCTCTATGCCAAGCACCAGTCAGGGCCGATCGCCATCGATGGGCAGTTCTCGGCCGGCCTGATCAACAGCGATACGTCGCGTCCGGGCGGGCTGCCCGGGTTGCCCTACACGCTGACCTCGAATGAGGACGGCCTGGCGCTGGCGGCCGAGGCCAACCTTTCGGCCCATTACGGGTCAGGTTCGGTGAAGTTCGGCCCATCGCTCGGCCTGCGTTGGTCGCAGCTCGATTTTGGCCGCATTGTTGAGGCTGGCGGGCCGACTGCCCTGGTCATCGATCCGGGCAAGTACAGCGCCTTTGAGGGCCGCGCCGGGTTCAACCTGTTCGGTCAGGGCCGGATCCGGCCGAGCGCGTCGGTCCACTATGTCCACGGGTTCGATGCCCAGACTGCTACCTTCAATGGTCAGTTCGTGGGCGGTATCCCGACCGCGCGCCAGGGCTTTGCTCTGGGTCTGGGGGATCGGGACTGGGTCGAGGCCAGCCTTGGTCTGGCCATCACCGCGGGCAAGGCAGTTATCACGCTCAGTGCCGACACGACGATTGAACGCGATGATGTCGATTATCGCGCTTACCGCGCATCGGTCCTGTTCCGGTTCTGAGGCCGGAGCGCATCACGATAGGAAAGGGGCTCGCCGGCATCGGCGGGCCCTTTTTTCTTCAGGCAAGGGCCCCGAACAGATCGTGCTCGTCGGCGTCTTCGATCACGGCCTGGACGATATCACCCGGCTGGAGCGAGGCCGGCACCTGACGCAAGTGAACCGCGCCGTCGATCTCTGGCGCATCCGCCTGGGACCGGCCGGTTGCGCCGATGTCGCCGTCCTCGTCCGGCTCGCCCACCATGTCGATGATCACCGGCAGGCTGCGGCCGATCTTGGCCTGGAGCTTGGCCGCGCTGATCGCTGCAGTCTTTTCCATGATCCGGGCATAGCGCTCTTCCTTCACCTCCTCCGGCACCGGGCTCGGCAGGTCATTGGCGGCGGCCCCGGCGACGGGTTCAAAGCGGAAGGCACCGACGCGGTCGAGCTGCGCTTCGTCCAGCCAATCGAGCAGGTACTGGAAGTCTTCTTCGGTCTCACCGGGGAAGCCGACCACGAAGGACGACCGCACGGCGATGTCGGGGCAGATTGCTCGCCACGACCGTAGCCGCTCAAGCACCTTCGCCTCGTTCGCGGGACGCTTCATCGACTTCAGCACATTCGGGCTGGCGTGCTGGAAGGGAATGTCGAGGTAGGGCGTCAGCAGCCCCTCGGCCATCAGCGGGATCACTGCATCGACGTGCGGATAGGGATAGACATAGTGCAGCCGCACCCATGGCGCTCGGCCTTCGCTGGTCCGCAACTGGCCCAGTTCGCGGGCAAGGTCGGTCATGTGGGCGCGGACCGGATGGTCCTTCCACATCCGTTCCTCATGCCGGATATCGACGCCATAGGCCGAGGTATCCTGGCTGATCACCAGCAGTTCCTTGGTGCCTGCCGCAACCAGCTTTTCCGCTTCGCGCAGCACGGCATCGATCCGCCGGCTGGCAAGCTTGCCGCGCAATTGCGGGATGATGCAGAAGGCGCAGGCGTGATTGCAGCCTTCTGAAATCTTCAGATAGCTGTAATGGCGCGGGGTCAGCTTGATGTCGGGCTGCGGGATCAGGTCGATGAAGGGGCCCTGGCTGGGCGGTGCAGCCTCATGCACGGCCTCGACTACGGCTTCGTACTGATGCGCGCCGGTCACGGCCAGCACCGCCGGGTACTTGGCGCGGATCAGTTCGGCATCCTCACCCATGCAGCCGGTCACGATCACGCGGCCGTTCTCGGCGATTGCCTCGCCGATCGCAGCCAGGCTTTCCTCCTTGGCCGAATCAAGGAAGCCGCACGTGTTGACCAGCACGACGTCAGCCCCGGCGTAGTCCGGGCTCATGGCGTAGCCGTCGGCGCGCAGCCGGGTGAGGATCCGTTCGGAGTCGACCAGCGCCTTGGGGCAGCCCAGGCTGACCATGCCGACGCGCTTCTGATCGGGAAGTTCGATTGCCATGGCCGCGCCCCCTACACGCGAAGCGGCCGTTGCGCTACCTTTGCCGCAAGGAGGCCAGCATGGGCGAAATGGACTGGGGTGCAGTCGTGGCAGCAGCTTTGGCGGCACGGTTGGTGCTGGAACTGGCGGTGCGCAGTCGGACCGTGGGAGAGCGGCTGGCCACTTTCGCGATCTGCCTGGTCCCGGCGGCCATGCTGGGCCACGCCCTGGCCCGGATCGGGCCGGACACGTTGGCCGCCAAGCCGCACCTCTATTTCATGCAGTCAGGCGGCTTGGCGCTGGCCTTTGTCTTGCCCGCCTTGTGGCTAGTCCGCAGCCGGGAAGGCACCGCGCCGCGCCGTGTGGCGATCGACAGCGCGGTGTTCCTGGCGGCCTATCTGGCGATGGGCGCGATTTTCTGGGCGCTCAGTTAGCAATTTCGCTGATGCGGTGATGCGGCAGGACGCGCCAGGCGGCAATCGCCAGGGCGACCTGGAATGCCTCGATCGCCATGGGCATGGCAAATCCTTCGGCGGTGCCATCCAGCGCGGCGCTGATCGCGCGGCCGGTAAAGGCAATGCCGAACAGCAGGGCCGGCACCAGCAGCAGGTCTCCGTTGCGCCGCCAGCCACCCCACAGCTGGCAACCGCCCGCCACCAGGAAGAAGGCGGTCATGTCCGCCCGCAGCACCGCAAGGCCGCCGGGGCCGACCGGTGAAAGATTGAACGCCGCGCCCAAACGCGCCGGATCGATGAAGAAGCTGGCTCCCAGGAACAGGTTGAACAGTCCGAACAGGAACAGGAGAGCGGTAAGGATCAGACGCATGGCGGTAACTTTCCCCGTTGTTGCCGTATTTACCTTTGTGCCTCACGGAATTCCGGAAAGCAAAGCCTGTTGCGCAACGGGGAGGGGCATTGCACAAGCGGATCGTCATGACCGGGCCTAGGATTCTTCTCGTAATCGGTGGCGGGATCGCCGCCTACAAGTCGTGCGAGCTCGTGCGGCTCATCCGCAGGCATGGGGGCGAGGTTACCTGCGTGCTGACCAATGGCGGGTCGCAGTTCGTCACTGCCATGACGCTGGCAGCGCTGAGCGAGAACCCTGTCCACACGACCCTGTGGGACCTCAAAAACGAGGTCGAGATGGGTCATATCCAGCTATCGCGTCAGGCGGATCTGATCGTGGTTTGCCCGGCCACGGCCGATCTGCTGGCCAAAATGACGCACGGCATTGCGGACGATCTTGCTACGACCCTGCTGCTGGCCACGGACAAGCCGGTGATGGCAGTTCCGGCGATGAACGTGCGGATGTGGGAGCATGCTGCCACCCAGGCCAATGTCGCTGCCTTGCGGGAGCGCGGGGTAGCCGTGCTCGAGCCCGATGAAGGCCCGATGGCCTGCGGTGAGTTTGGTCCGGGCCGTTTGCCCGAGCCGATCGCTGTCTGGGCCGCGATCTGCGAAGCTCTGGCTCTAGATCCGCCTTTGCTGCCAGCGCCCGAAGAGGCCTGGGACCCAGGCGAGGCGGACGCCGGGCTGGGCGGCCTGTCTGGCAACCTGATCCAGCGGACGACCAGTACCCGGATTGTCTTCGAAGACGAGGAACTGCCGGAAGAGGCGGAAATCGAGGATTTGCCCCAGCTTGAGCCGCCGCTGCCCGATCTGCCGCTCGTGTCGGCCGATGTGGATGCGGGGGCAATTCTGGTCAGGAAGGGCAAGGCCCGCGCGGCGCCGCCGACCGACGCCAGTGCGATCAATCATCTGGTGATGGACCAGGCCCCGCCTGAAGCCGGCGAAGCAGCTACGAACGCGGATCTGGATGACCCGCTCACCGGACAGCCTGATTTCGAGGAAGAGCCTGCGCACCGCCCCCTGTTCGGCAAGCACGTGCTTGTTACGGCCGGACCGACGCATGAGCCGATCGATCCGGTTCGCTACATCGCCAACCGCTCGTCCGGCAAACAGGGCTTTGCCATTGCCGCCGCAGCGGCTCGGGCCGGGGCTCGGGTAACGCTGGTGTCCGGGCCGGTTGCGCTGCCGACACCGCCCGGGGTTGACCGGATCGATGTCGAAACCGCTCGGGAAATGGCTGAGGCGGTCAAGCGCGCGCTGCCCGCCGATGCCGCCGTGATGGTCGCCGCTGTGGCTGATTGGCGCACCCAGGACGTGGCAAGCGAGAAAATGAAAAAGCGCGGCTCGGCCCCGCCGGCGCTGCGGTTGACGGAAAATCCGGATATCCTCTCGATGGTAGCGGTCAGCGACAAGCGACCCCGGCTGGTCGTCGGCTTCGCTGCCGAGACTGAACGCGTGCTCGATAACGCCAAGGAAAAGCGGAAGCGCAAGGGGGCCGACTGGATTGTGGCCAATGATGTGTCCGGCGATGTAATGGGCGGAGAGGTCAACGCCGTCCATATCGTGACCAGTAACGGCATTGAGCACTTGCCCGAAATGCCCAAGGACCAGGTGGCCGGGGCGCTGGTTGAAAGGATTGCTGATGCACTCGCCGGTTGAAGTTCCTGTGGCGGTTATGCGCTTGCCGCACGGCGAAGGGCTGGACTTGCCGGCCTATGCCACGGCTGGAGCAGCGGGCATGGACGTGATTTCGGCCGAGGATGTAACGATTGCGCCGGGCGGTCGCCACGCGGTGGCCACCGGGCTCGCCCTGGCAATTCCCGATGGTTACGAAGTGCAGGTCCGGCCGCGTTCAGGCCTCGCGCTCAAGCACGGAATTTCGCTGCCCAACAGCCCTGGCACGATCGACAGCGATTATCGCGGTGAACTCAAGATCATCGTGATCAACCATGGCACCGAGGATTTTGTATTCCGCCGCGGCGATCGGGTCGCACAACTGGTACTTGCGCCAGTCACGCGGGCCGCATGGGTCGAGGTGTCGTCACTCGATGAAACGGCGCGTGGTGCCGGCGGTTTCGGCTCGACCGGCGGGGTCGTCTCGCTCAAGGCCTGAGCGCAACGAAAAGGCGGGCCCGTTGCCAGGCCCGCCTACTCGGTGTTGCTGTTGTTACTTGCCGCGCTTCTTTTCCGGCGCAACCGAAATCCGCACAGTCTCACCCGAATTGCCAGGGAAATCGGTGAACATGGCTTCGACCAGGTTAGGCACGAGGTAGCCCAGCCGGTTGGAGAGCGATGCGGCCTCGGCCTTGCCTTCGAACAGGCGCTGGCCATCAGCCTTGCGATCGATCTTCAGGCTGATCCCGCTGGTGTAGACGGTGTATTGCTCATAGCCGCCATCGAACCAGGGATCGTACCAGCCGTAACCCCAGGCGGAGGACGGGCCATGCCAGCCGCCGCGGCGGCGATACCCCCAGTAGCCGGCCCGTGGACCGTACCAGCTGGACCAGTAGGGGTCATAGAAACCGGGCGTCTGACGAACGCGCTCGCGTCCCTTGTCCACGCCATATTCGAACCGGACGAGCATGGTTGCGGTTTCGGCCGGGGCGGGGGTGTAGCCCAGCGCTTGCATCCGGGCCTCGACCAATCGGGCATACTGGGCAAATTCCAGCCCACCGGCCAGCGCCGGATCATCGGCGACTACGGCAAAGGTCTGGCCTTGCGGCGCGGGTAGCTGGCTTGAGAAACGGGTCACCTTGCTGTTGAAATTGCTGGCGCAGGCGCTCAGCGTCAGCAGCAGGAGCGGAATGACCGCCAGCTTCAGCCGTGAAATCGGTGAAACGGTTGCGTGTGACATCGAACCCGAACTCCATTGTACCTCTCCGCCGGCGAATCGACCCACGGATCAGCGCTTAGATTAGCATTGCTGGCGGTTTTGCCAGCATCCGGCTTAATCGGGCTTGAATACCGCCGGTTCAGCCGCGCACCAGGCCGAGCGCCGCGTAGGTTGCCGCCAGCGTCGGCGCGGCCAGTGCACGCGCACGGGCGGCGCCATCGCGCAGGATCGCATCTAGCGCAGACTGGTCCTGCCGCAGCTCAACAAATCGCGCGTTGATCGGCGCGAGGCTCTCGACCAGCAATTCGCCCAGTGCCGGCTTGAACGCGCCAAAGCCCTGGCCACCGAACTGCGCCAGCACAGCCGCCTGGCTGGTGCCGGCGAGCGCTGCATAGATCCCGACCAGATTGGCCGCCTCGGGGCGACCTTCAAGCCCGGCCACCTCGCCCGGCAGCGGCTCGGGATCGGTCTTGGCCTTACGGACCTTGGCCATGATCGTATCGGCATCGTCGGTCAGGTTGATCCGGCTCATGTCCGATGGATCGGACTTGCTCATCTTGGCGCTGCCATCGCGCAGGCTCATGATCCGGGCGGCTTCGGCCGGAATGATTGGCTCGGGCAGGGTGAAGACCGGCGCGGTTTCGCTGGCAAAGTCGTTGTTGAATTTCTGCGCAATGTCGCGCGCCAGCTCGAGGTGCTGCTTCTGATCCTCACCCACCGGCACGTGCGTGGCCTGGTAAAGCAGGACGTCGGCGGCCTGTAGTACGGGGTAAGTGAACAGCGCGACCGAGGCCCCTTCGCGGTTCTTGCCGGCCTTGTCCTTCCACTGGGTCATGCGGTTAAGCCAGCCCATCCGGGCCGTACCGTTGAGCAGCCATTGCAACTGGGCGTGTTCGGTCACCTGGGTCTGGTTGAACAGGATCGAGCGGGCCGGATCGATCCCGCAGGCGATCAGCGCGGCAGTCATCTCCCGGGTATTGGCGGAAAGTTCGGCCGGCACGTGCGGCTGGCTGATCGCGTGAAGATCGGCCAGGAAGAATAGGCATTGCCCGCCCTGCGCCGCGACATCGTCCTGCATCCGCACCCAGTTGCGGATTGCGCCCAGGTAATTGCCGAGGTGCAGGTTGCCCGTGGGCTGGATGCCGGAAACGACGCGCATGGTCTGATAACCCTTAAAGCTGACGGCGCCGCAACTGGCCGATTGTGTCGCGATTGACAACGCCCACGGCCCAGGCGCTGCCGAAAAAGACGATCAGACCCAGGCCGACAATCGCTCCGATCGCGACAATCCGCTCTAAGGGTGCACCGATAAAGGCATTGCCGGCCAAGGGCAGCGCGAACAACAATGCTGCGCCCATCAGTGCGGCCGCCAGCATGATCCGTGCGATCCGGCCGGCCACTTGGGCAGTAAGGCGATAGTGCCCGCGCCGGTGCAGCATGGCGTAGAGCATCGCTGCGTTGGCCCAGGCCGCCAGCGAGCCACCCAGCGCCAGGCCAACAATGCCATAGCGCGGCACCAGCACGAGGTTGAGGCCAATGTTGATAAGCAGCGAACCCGCGGCGGTAATGACCGGTGTGCGCGTGTCCTTGCGCGCGAAGTAGTTGGGTACCAGCACCTTGACGAGGACATAGGCCGGCAGGCCGACCACCAGGCCGCCGACCACCGCCCCTGTCGCAAGCCCATCCGCCACGGTGAAGGCGCCGCCAACATAAAAGGCACTCGTGATCGCCGGACCGGCGATGTACAGCGCAACCGCCGCGGGCAGGGTCAGCAGCATTGCCAATTCAAAGGCATTGCTTTGCAGGCGGAACGCACCGTCGCCGTCATTCTGGGCGACGAACCGTGACAGTGCCGGGAGAATGGCCGTTCCCAGCGCGATACCGATGATCCCCATCGGCAACTGGTTGAGCCGGTCGGCATAACTCAAGTAACTGATGCTCTTGTCCGGCAGGGTAGCGATGAAGAACAGGTCGATGAAACGGCTGATCTGGTAGACCCCCGCGCCGAACACGGCCGGGAGCACCAGCTTGCCAAATTCCCGCACCCCGGGGGTCAGCCGGGGGCGTTGCAGCCCGAGCCGGAACTGAGTGCGACGGACCCAGAAATAGAGCCACAAAAGTTGCAGCAGGCCCGACAGCGAGACAGAGATCGCCAGGTAAATCCCGGTGGTCTGCTTGGCCGCCTCGCTGGTCCCTTCCATTGCCCCCAGGATCAGGGCGCCGACCAGGCACAGGTTGAGCAGGATCGGAGCCGCTGCGGCAGCGGCAAAGCGCGACAGCGAGTTGAGGATCGCCGCCAGCAGCGTCGCCAGGCTCATCAGCGCCAGATAGGGAAAGGCGATCCGCGCCATCATCACGCCGAGATCGAACCGCTCCGCATCGGCAGCGAGCGCTTCGCTGGCGAACAGGCCCATGACCCACGGCATGATCATTAGCAGCAGAGCCGAAAACACGATCAGGATCGGGATCAGCACGGCCAGCATTTCGTTGGCGAAGCTGCGCGCGTCGGAAATGTCCCCGTCGTTCGTCATCCGCTGGTTGAACAGCGGCACGAAGGCCGAGGCGAAGGCGCCTTCCGCAAACAGGCGGCGAAAGATGTTGGGCAGTTGGAACGCCAGTTGCCAGGCATCGGCTACACCGCCGGCGCCAAGCACGCGCGCCAGCAGCATGTCGCGGGCAAAGCCAAATACGCGGCTGATGGCCGTCAACCCGCCAATCGTGCTGACGTTCTTGATCAGGCTCATCGCGGCAACCTCACCCGCTTACCGGGTCAGGCGTTTCCGGACGGAGCGCCCTGGCCTTCTTCCTGGGCCTGCTTGGCAGCAAGCTGCTGCAGGTAGATGCCGTTGAAATCAATCGGCTCAAGCAGCAGCTGCGGGAAGCCGGCATCGCGCACCGCATCGGCAATAACCCGGCGAGCGAAGGGGAACAGGATGCGCGGGGCTTCGGCATAAGTGAAGGCGTGCATCTGTGCTTCGTCGAGATTGCGCATGCCGATCAGCGCGCAATAGGACAGATCGATGATGAAGGCCGTGCCCGAGGCGCCCACCGACTTGAGCTCAATCTTCAGCTCGACTTCGCTCACTTCCTCACTGAGGGGGCGGGCGCCGATATTGAACTGCACGTCGATCTGCGGCGCATCCGTCCACTGGAAGCATTCCGGCGCATTGGGATTCTCGACCGAGAGATCCTTGACATACTGGGAGATAACGCCAGCCGAAGGGAGGGTGTCTGCGCCGTTGGCGGCGGGGCCTTCCATGCCCAGGTCGGTGATGATGTTGCCTTCTTCGGCCATTGTTCCTGCTTTCACTGCAATGTGATGAAAATTGGCCGCGCGCCTAGCATTGCCCGCCAGCCGCCGCAAAGGATTTTGCAGCGACTGCCCGGTGCTGTGACCGGCTTGCCCCACTTGTCGCAAAAAATTGCCGCCAGAGCGCCGTCCACGCGTTGTTCATTTGTCTAAGCTACCTATTTAGGCCTAGGGAAGGGCAGAGCCGCGCTGCTGCGGCAGGGACTAGCTACGTGGACAAGACCGTCGAGATCGTCATCCTCGCCATGATCGCGGCCTTTCTGGGCCTGCGGCTCTATTCGGTGCTCGGCCGCCGGTCGGAGCATGAAGAGGAAGTCATTCAGGGCCCGCGTCCGACCGAAACGCCGCGGGTTTCTGGCGGAGATACCCTTGATCGGGGTGCTGCGCCAGCGCGTATGCCGGTCCCCGGGGTTACTCCGGCGATTGAACGCGGCCTGCGCGAGATTGCCGCTGCTGATCGCCGTTTTGACATCACCGCCTTCCTCGAAGGCGCCAAGGGCGCCTATCGCATGGTCCTCGAATCTTTCTGGAAGGGTGACCGGGAAACCTTGGACGAGCTGTGCGATCGTGACGTCTATGACGGCTTTGCGAACGCTATTGCCGCGCGTGAGGCAGCCGGTGAAGTGCTCGACAACCGGCTGGTCCGGATTGAGGAGGCTGTGATCGTTGCGGCGGCCTACCAGGCCCCGATGGCGCGCATCACCGTGCGCTTTGCCGCCGATATTGCCGCCGTGACCCGCAACGCCGATGGCGTGGTCGTGGCTGGATCGCTTAACGATGCGGTCGAAGCGCGCGATCTGTGGACCTTCAGCCGCGATGTGACCTCTGCTTCGCCTGACTGGCTGCTTGACGAGACTGACGAGGCCTGATCGCGATGTGGCTTCGGGGGTTTGCAGCGCTGGCCGGGCTGGCGTTGCTTGCTGCTTGCGGCCGGATCATTCCCGCTCCCAAGATACCGATCCAGCAGCCGCCAGCCGGCGTCGCCGCCGCAACCGCGCTGGCCGCCGGCTTTTGGGCCGGCCCACGTGTCGATGCCCTGGGCATTCAGCCCGCTGATGCCGCCAGCGCCCTGGCTTCGTTCCGCGAGAGCTGTCCGCGCCTGATCATACGGGAGGACGGCACCGGCCTGACCCGCCCGGCAGACTGGCAACCGGCCTGTACCGCAGCTGAAAAGTGGCCGGAAAGCCAGGCGCTGCGGTTCTTTGATCAGCATTTTGAAACGGCCCGGATCGCCGATGGCAAGGCGTTTGCCACGGGCTATTACGAGCCTGAGATCGCAGGTGTCCGTACCCGCCAACCAGGCTTTGACATACCGGTCTATCGCCTGCCGCCGGACCTCGTCCGGGCCAAGCCGGGCGAGGCTGCGCTCAACGCCAATGGCACCATGCCGCTGGGCCGCTATGACGCCAGCGGCGCCTTCGTGCCCTATTTCGATCGCGGCGAGATCTATGATGGCGCGCTGGAAGGCAAGGGGCTGGAAATCGCTTGGGCGGCCGACACGCTGGAGATGTTCTTCCTGCAGATCCAGGGGTCGGGCCGCTTACGCGCTCCTGATGGCAGCGTGATCCGGATTGGGTACGCCGGGCAGAATGGCCATGCCTATACCGGCATCGGCGGCCTGATGCGCCAGCGCGGGCTGCTGGGAACCGGACCGGGCCAGTATTCGGGCTCGATGCAGGGCATCATGCAATATGTCCGCGAGAATCCCGAGGCCGGGAAGGCCCTGATGCGCGAGAACCGCAGCTTCGTGTTCTTTCGCGAACTGACCGGGGACGGCCCGCTGGGCGCGCTGGGGGTGCCGGTGCGGCGCGAAAGCAGCGTAGCGACCGATCCGGCCTTCGTGCCACTGGGCGCGCCGGTCTGGCTGGAGGCGATGGACCGCGCAGAGGCCAACGGATTGTGGATTGCCCAGGATACGGGCGGTGCGATCAAGGGCGCTAACCGCTTCGACACCTTCTGGGGTGCTGGCGATGAGGCGCGCACGATCGCTGGCGGCATGAGCAGTCGGGGGAACGCCCTGTTGCTGTTGCCGAAGGGAACTCTGGTCCGCTTGGGCAATCGCTGATGCGCGCGCCGCGCGGGTTGACCCCCGCCGAAGCGGCGCTGTGGGCGCGCGTTGCCAGCACCGTGGCTCCGCTGGAACCGCGCCTTGCGAAAGCTGCGGCCAAGGTTGCCGAACCTGCTTCCGTCCCGGTGGTGGTGACCAAGCCCCGCGGGCGCATTCCGCCACCATTGCTGGCGCCCCCGCCCCGGACTGATCCAGTCCGCCCGCTGGATCGCTATGGTCTGGATGGATCGTGGGAGCGCAAGCTGGCCAAGGCCCAGCTTTCGCCCGATTTCACGCTCGACCTGCATGGCCATTCGCTTGAAGCGGCCCATGCCCGGCTCGATACCGGGCTGGCTCAGGCGGCCGCCATGGGCGCGCGGCTCGTACTGGTGATCACGGGCAAGCCGCGACCGGTGGCGGCGGCCGACCGGTCCGAGCGGCGCGGGGCGATCCGGGCCAAGCTGCTCGACTGGTTGGCAGCCGGCCCGCACGCTGCGCGGATTGCCGCCGTGCGAACCGCGCATCAACGCCACGGCGGCTCGGGCGCGGTCTACGTTGTGCTGCGCCGTCAAAAATGAAACCGCCCCCCGCGCATGGCGCGGAGGGCGGCGGAAGGCACCGTCAGGTGGAGCCGATCAGAAGCTGATCGTGCCGGTCACAAAGACCTGGCGCGGCGGCGCGTAGAACGCGGTCAGCACGCCTTCGCGGCCCAGCGAGGAAACGAACGGCTGGGCCAGAACCCCGGTCGTCGCATTACCGGCCATGAAGTTGTAGCCCGAAGTCTTGACCCGCTCGTTGGTCAGGTTCTTGCCATAGACCCCCAGCGTCCAGCGGTTGTCCGGAGCGCGGTAGACGATGCTGGCATCGACCAGCTGATAAGCCGGCTGATCGATCTGCGGGATCGGGATTTCGAACTGGTAGGTCCGGCTCTTGAACGACATGCCGGCAGTCAGGTTGAGCCGGCCATCGCCAACGGCCATGCCGTAATCCAGGCTCGCGCTGCCGGTCCAGGCCGGAGTGTTCTGGATCTTGCGGAAGGCAGCCACATCGGTCGGCACGCCGCCGATGTTGGTGATGTAGGTCTTGTACTTGGCGTCGATGTAACCCAGCGAACCGGTGAAGGTCAGGCTGCTGCTGTCGGTATCGATCAGCTTGGCCCGGGTTTCCAGTTCGAAGCCCCGCAGCCGTGCCTTGCCGGCGTTAGAGACAACGCCGCAGAAGGTCGGCACGCCACCGGAGACGCAGGCGACCGAGCCCGGGATCTGGACGTCGGTGTAGTCCATGTGGAAGGCCGCCATGGCCAGATAGACGCGGCGATCGAGCAAATCGGCCTTAGCGCCCACTTCGTAGCTGTTGACCGTTTCGGGTGAGAACGAGAGGAAAGCCGCGATTTCGGCGTCGGAGCGGACACCGTCACGGTTCAGGTCAGGCGCATTGTTGCCCACGCCGCGCGGGTCGAACCCGCCGCCCTTGAAGCCCTGCGAGTAGGAGGCGTAGAGCGTGGTATCGGGATTGGGCTTGAAGCTCAGCGTCGCCTTGGGCGTGAACTTCTTGAAGGTTTCCGAACCGCGGAAGTTGGTGCCCGGTGCGCCGAACGCGGTACCAGCCCCCCCGAACACCGGCGAACCACCCAGCAGGTAGTTCTGGCGCAGGATGTAGCCGGTGCGCTTGTCCCAGGTGTAGCGGCCGCCCAGCGACAGGCTGAGCTGATCGCTGAAGTCATACGTGAAATCGGCGAAGGCGGCGATCGTGTCGGTGCCGATGTCAGCATTGGTGAAGGCGGTCAGTCCCGGGAAGCCGGCGGCATTGGTGAACAGCCGCACGTCAAACTGGGTCAGCGCCGAAGCGTTGAGGTAATACATCCCGACCAGGCCCTTGAGCGGGCCGGCATCGACCAGCACCTGCAGTTCCTGGCTGAGCTGGCGGTTGAAGTAATAACCCGGCACGTCAACGTCGGCGGCAGGCAGCGCGTCGAAGTCGATCGGAGTGGCCGAATCGTCGCGCCGGACCGCGGTGATTGAGCGGAAGGTCAGCCAGTCATTGGGGGTCGCTTCCATAAACAGCGAACCGCCATAGGCTTCTACGCGCTGCTTCGGATCGTTCAGGCCGCCGCGCGTGTCATAGACGTTGGCCAGCACCGGGGCGCCGCCCAGCAGGCCCGGGATCAGCCGGTGGCCGCCGCGCGGGTTGGACTTGTCGAGCGTGTAATCGCCCGAAAGACGCGCGAAGAAGTCGGTCGCGTGGACTTCGATCGTGCCGCGCGCCGCCCATACGTCCTTGTCGTAGTTGTCGAGGCCGGTGGTCAGGTTCTTGCCGAAGCCGTCGCGGGTCAGCCGCGCTACGGCACCGCCCACGCGGACCACGCCGGTACCGATCGGGGTGCTCATCGACAGGACGCCATCGGCCTGGTTGTAGCTGCCGTAGGTGGCGCGGGCCGAAACGCGGAATTGATCGTCAAGGCGGCGGGTGACGTACTTGATCGCGCCGCCAACCGTGTTGCGGCCATAGAGCGTGCCCTGGGGGCCGCGCAGCACTTCGATCCGCTGGACATCATAGATATCGAGCACGGCGGCCTGCGGGCGATTCAGGTAAACGTCGTCAAGGTAGATGCCGACGCCCTGCTCGAAGCCGGAGACCGGATCCTGCTGGCCAACGCCGCGGATGAAGGCGGTGAGGGTGGAGTTCGAACCGCGGCTGGGCTCCAGCGTCACGTTCGGGACGGTTTCGGCAACCGCGGTAATGTCCTGCGCGCCGGCGGCTGCCAGCTGATCGCCTGAGAGCGCGGTGATCGCGATCGGCACGTCGGTCAGGCTTTCCTCACGGCGGCGGGCAGTGACGATGATGGCATCGCCTTCGTCGGCGCTGGCGCCTTCCTGGGCATAGGCGGGTACGGCAGTGAGGCCGGCAAAAGCGCTGGCGATCAGCGAAGCTCGGCAGAGCAGGGCAGTGGTACGCATCGGTGGGCTCCTCCCAAAAATCCTCATGCCTGTGCGGCTGTGCCCTCAGGCTCCATCGCCGCCTTATATAAAAGTTGAACCATGTTTCAACTTCTCTATGCTTGCGCCCAGCGAAAGGACGCGCGAATGGTGGGGAAACGTGGCGCAAGTGCCACAGTGGCGGCACGGCCCGCCCGGAAGGGGAGCTTAAGGATGGATGACGCAGCGGCCCTTCAGCCGCGCGAGCCGCGCACCGAGCGTGGGCGCCGCACACAGCGCGCGATCCTTGATGCTGCGGCGGCCGAATTTGGCGACAAGGGCTTCCACGACAGCTCGA
>Ga0315900_10007044_pt1 | contig 14888 bp, 13 predicted proteins | sample LakEriMetagenome_FD_203521 | JGI IMG/M metagenome (GOLD analysis project Ga0315900, IMG submission 203521) | Freshwater fungal communities from buoy surface, Lake Erie, Ohio, United States - Buoy 12 MA114 | ecosystem: Environmental > Aquatic > Freshwater > Lake > Lake biofilm | place: USA: Lake...
CCGCTGCTCGAGCGCTTCGTCGAAATCGGCGAGGAGGGATTTGCCAACGACGCCCGCGTGCAGTTTTACCGCATGACGCGCAACCTGCTTGGCGATGCGCCGATCACCGGATTCGGCTTGGGCAACTTCGAATACGTGTTCCCCTTCTACCTCGACTACGAACCACTCCTCGACAGGCGTCCCGTGCATCCGGAATCCAGCTGGCTGTGGCTGGCGAGCGAAGGCGGTATGCTGTTGGTGGTCGCCGTGGCGGTCGCGATCTTCATGCTGGTTCTGTTCGGCTTCATGGCCCGGCGCTCGCGGGCCACGACCATCCGCTCCGCCGGACTGGCTTGCGCGCTCGTCATGGTGATCAACGCATTTTTCGAGGTGAGCGGTCACCGACTTGGCACACTTTTTCCCTGCATCGTTCTGGCCTCCCTCAGTTTGCCGGTAGCCGCTGAACGCGTGGCGCCGGCGGTCTCGGGAATCCTTTTCCGCGCTATCGGTTTTGCTTTGCTCGTCGTCGGCGCGATCTGGGTGGCCAGCGGTTTTGGGAGCCCGATCTGGCCGGCCGTGCAGAGCAACATCGTGCTGCGGAAGGACGCCGGCATCGAGCACGCCGCCGGCAATCTCAGCGGGGCCATCGCATTGCTCGAGAAGTCCGCACAGCTCCAGCCATTGAACCACGAGGTGCACTGGCCACTCGCCGCCTACTTGCTCGAAGATGGCCGCATCGACGAGGCATGGAAGGAGTTCCGCGCCGCCAACGCGGTGCTCCCTTATCTCTCGTGGATGATCGAAACCGAGGGCTACTTCTGGATTCCCACCGACCCGGCCCGCGCCGTGTATGCGTGGAGCGAGGCCATGCGGCGCACCCAACCCGGACGCCGCGTCGAAATGTATGGGAACTATTTGCACAAGGCCGAAGACAAGCCGGCGCTGACCGCGCTTTTGCTCAAACTTTATCCGGATGAACCCGAATTCGAGTTCGCCCGCATCCGCGCTGCGGGAAGCAACGGCGTAAAACGCTTGCCGCAGCTTCTTGCCAAAACCAACGACCTTGCTTTTGCACCCGACCACATGGTCGAGCCCGTGCTTCGCTACATGCTCCAGAACGGCCAGACGCAATTACTCGACAAGATCACCATGGAAAACACGCGGCTGCGCCGCCTTGGCTGGCGTGTGCTCGCCGAAAGAGCCGCCAGCGAACGAAGACTGGCCGAGGCGCTCGATCTGCATTTCCAGCACGGTCCCCGTCCGGCCTTGCCCGCGCCGATCAGCCGCAGCGACCTGCGCAGCGTCGAACGCGCCGCCGCCCTTGCTCCCATGGACATCGCCACAGCCATCGCTTATTATCAGGGACTCGAGGGCGCCCGCCGCAGCGACGACGCCTTCTGGCAGCTTCGCCGCATCATGGAGTTCCCCAACGCTCCCGCCTATGTTTGGTATCTCGCCGCCCGCACCGCGCACGAACGCGGCGAGCACGAGGAAGCCTGGCAATTCCTGAACACCTACGAGCAAAAGTCGAAACCATGAACGAAGACCCTGCCGGGCCCCTCTTGAACGATGATGAACTGAGCGCGGAGGAAGTGCGCCACCTTCGCCGCAAGGCGCTCTTGCGTCGTCTTCTCGTCTTCGGCCTTCCCTCGCTTGCCGTGTTGGCCATCGGCACTGCTCTGGTTATTCCGCGCGTGAAGGACTGGCGCGCTCGCCAGTTCGCGGACCAAGCCGAAGCGCTTCTGGCCGAGGGAAAACTGCAGGAGGCTTTCAACAACGCCTCTTCGGCGCTGCAGATTCGTCCCGGACTTCCCGACGCGCGCCGCGCTTACGCGGCGGTGCTGATCACCGCGGGAAAAGCAGAAGGCGTGGCTGTTTTGCAACAGATGATCACCGACGGCGTGGCCACGCCCGACGACCGCCTGCAGTTGGCTGAATCGGCATTGCAATTCGGCGATGTCACGGTCGCGGAACGCGAGGCATTTCAGTTGCTGCAACAGGGAGAAAACAAATCCGGCGCGCTTTTCGTTCTCGCGCGCGTGCGTCTGGCCCAGCAGCGCGTGGCCGACTCGATGCAAGCTCTCCAAGAAAGCCTCGAAGCGGGAGGAACAGGCGCGCCCGCCATCCTTTTGGCGCGACTCAAGTTTGCCAAAGGTTCTCCCGACGAGATGGATGCGGCGCTCGAACTGCTGCGGCCGCTGGCCAAGCAAACCGATCGCGGCGGACTCGACGCCTTGCTCGTGCTGGTCGCTTCCCCAGCCCTGAAGACGGCGGAGGGACGCGGCTGGATAGAGGCCCTGCGCAGTCACCCGCTGGCCAGTGATGAACAAAAGCTCGCCGCCGCCAGCGCGGAAATCCAAATCGATCCGAAATCTTACGCGTCGATTGTCAATAAAACCGTCGAAACCTACCGCGGCGGAGATATCGAGCAAAGAGCCGCCCTCGCCCGCTGGCTCAACCAGAACCGCGAATATGACGGAGTGCTGGACGTGATCAGCGCGGAAGAGGCCGCGACCCGCAGCGATCTTTTTCTTATTCGCCTCGATGCCATGGCGGGCAAGGGCGATTGGAAGGGCCTGGCAGAGCTTTTGCGCGGAGAAGGCATTCCGTTGCAGGTGCCGGTCGTTCTTCTCTACCGCGGACGCGCAGCACGCGAGACCGGCGACCCGGAGTCCTCGGCCACTTTTTACAGCCGCGCCGTCATCGAGGCTGCCCGCACTCCCGACGTCATGTGGTATGTCATCAACTACCTGCAGCGCGTTGGCGAAGACAAGGTCCTCGAGCAGGAATTGCAGCGACTCACGCAGAATCCCGCGACGGCCAAGCAAGCCTTCCAAGCTCTCGTTCCGCTCATCCAGAAACGCCAGGATGCCGAGGAGTTGTTCGAGCTCTACAACCGCATGCTCAAACTTCTTCCCGCCGAGCCCGCCGTGCAAAACGACCACCGCTACTTCGCCGCGCTCACCGGACGGCGCGCCGACGTCAGCGGCGCCCGCGAATTGGTCCAACTCGAGCCGCGCATGCTCGCCTATCGCATCACACTCGCTCTGACCCACCTGAAAAACGCGCAGCCGGAGGCCGCCATGCGGGTCTTCGACGGAATCACACTCGATCCGGCCCAGATCCAGCCTTACCAAAGCGCCGTGCTCGCCGCCACGCTCGGCGCGAACGGACGCGAGGACGAGGCGCGCCAGTTGGCCCGGAGCGTGCCGGGCGACGTGGTTACCGTTCAGGAATTCGAACTGATCAAGCCCTGGCGAGGAGAGGAGTAGACTTCTCCGCGCCTTACTCCGTGCCGAAGGCGGCGAAGAGTTCTCGCGCAATTTCGTGCTTCGAACCGCAACGCGGGCAGGAAACGCGGATGTGTTCATCGTCCCCGAAGACGCCTTCAAGGTCGCCGCTCAACGCCGGCCAAATTGCCTTGGCGATGCGCTCGGGCGTGCAGCCGCAGCAAAAACGGTAGACGCGCGTCTCCAGCGGCGCGGAAGAGGAGTCCTCTGCCAGCCGGCGAATTTCGTCAATGTGCGCATTTTTCAACCACTCTTCGTCGCAATCAGGCTGGGCCGCCAAGAGTGCGAATTGATCTCCACCCATGTCGAAGTAACGCGCCGCACGCTGTTCGCTTTGCTCGTAATACGCTTCGGCGGCGGCGAGTAATCCCGGGCGCGGCAAATCCACCGAACTTCGGCGCCGCAAACCATCCGCGGAAGCTGTCTCGCTATGCAGCACACTCGATCCCATCTCGCGCACATGGTCCGCGAAGACCTGCCCCGTGACATTCCCCGTAGGATTCTCCGCCACGGCAAACACATTGAGACGCTCGGATTCCAGGTGCAGCGTCCAAGCACAGGTCACCGCGCGAGGCTGTGCCGCGGCGTGCAGAGTCAAAGTCGCCACCAGCAGCTTGAGTTGCTCATCCGCGCCGCCGGCCAGCACCACGCTGTTCTGCCCGAGGTGCAAGTAGCAATCCATGAACATCGGTCCGAAGTCTCCCGCGCAAAGCAACGCATTGCGTTCGCGGACGAATCGGCACTCCACGCGCACCTCTCCCGCCTCTTGCGGTTCCGCGCTCACGTTTTTTTCGCCGCGGACCGCGGATGCGCGTGACTGCGCCACCAGCGTTCCGCCACCGCGCCCCACAGAGCGTTGATCAGGGAGTAAGCCATCGCCGCGCAAATCAGTCCCGTGACCGCGCACCCGAGAAGCAGGGGCCCGGGAACTCCGGCCGCCAAATCGAGCAACGAGCCCGGGGGCAAATTGGCCGAGTCCTCGCGCAGCAACCACACTCCCAAGCGGTATTGCCAATAAAGGATGACGGGCCACGTCACCGGATTGGTGATCCACACAACGGAGATGGCCGTCGGAACATTGAAACGAAACAAGTAGGCAGTCAGGCCCGAGGGAAGCATTTGAAAAGGGATCGGCATCATGGCCCAAAAGAGCCCGGTCGCCGCACCCTTCGCCACGCCCGCACGCGTCGGCCTCCACAACTCCGGCGAAAACAACCGGTCCCCGAGCAGCCGGTGGAGCCAAGTTCCGCGCACATGACGCTGCCGCGGAACCTTTTTCAGCCACGGACGGATCCGCGACCGGCGCAGGCGCATCATGCTCATGGGCGAAACCCGCGGCACTGCGAGTTTTCCGGGCTTGCAATACCTGCCGGGTGGTCTACAACGCGCATGCCATGAAGAAGATCGAAGCCATCATTAAACCTTTCAAGATGGAGCATGTCAAAGAGGCCCTCGCAGAGATCGGCATCGAAGGCATGACCGTCACCGAGGTCAAAGGCTTCGGCCGGCAAAAAGGACACACGGAAATCTATCGCGGCAGCGAATACACCGTGGACTTTCTTCCCAAGGTAAAAGTCGAAATCGTCGTGGCGGACGAGAATGTCGCCAAGGCGACCGAGGCGATCGTCAAATCGGCCAAGACGGGAAAAATCGGCGACGGAAAAGTTTTTGTTTTGCCCATCGAGGAGGCAATCCGCATCCGCACGGACGAGACTGGCGACGCGGCCATTTGATCCGTATATCCACGCGGTGCATCCGCATTTCCCGACGTGGATAATTTCCAAGCGCTCATCCTCGGAATCGTCGAGGGCCTGACGGAATACCTTCCGGTTAGTTCGACCGGTCACCTTTTGCTCGCCCAGCGCTTGATGGGCATTCCCTCGTCGACCGCTTCGGACGCTTTTGCCATTTCCATCCAAGGCGGCGCGATTCTCGCGGTGCTCGGACTTTACCGCGGACGCGTTGCCCAGATGCTCGCAGGGTTGGCCGGACGGAACGCGACGGGGCGAACACTGCTCTTCAACCTCGTTGCCGCATTCGTGCCGGCCGCGGTGATCGGTCTCCTGCTCGAGAAGCCGATCAAAAAATATCTTTTCGGCGGGGACGAATGGGGACTGTGGCCGGTCGTTGCCGCGTGGTTGGTCGGGGGCTTGGCAATCCTCGCCGTTTCGTTTGCGCGCCGTCGTCGTGGTGCCAGCCCGAGCACGGGTCTCGATCTGGAGTATCTTACCATCCGCATGGCACTCATCGTCGGCTTTGCGCAGTGTCTGGCCATGTGGCCCGGAGTGAGCCGCAGTTTGATCACCATTGTCGGCGGTGTTCTCGTTGGCCTCTCGTTGCCCGCCGCGGTCGAGTTGAGCTTCCTGCTCGGCGTCATCACCCTCTCCGCCGCGACCGCCTACGACGCCCTCAAGCACGGCTCCGAGATGCTTGCTACTTACGGTCCCATTCCGCTGCTCATCGGATTCGGGGCAGCATGGTTGTCGGCCGTGCTCGCCGTGAAATGGATGGTCGGCTACCTGAAGTCCCACGGAATGGAAATCTTCGGCTGGTATCGCGTTCTTCTCGCCGTCGCAGTGGCCGCGTGGCTGCTGTGGACTGCATCAACCCCCTGATCCATGGACAACATCGCGCCAGACTTGCAGTCCGTCATCTTGTGCGAGGACGTGCGCACGGAAGTCAGCGGGGCCCAAACTTTAGTCGGCGTCATCGGCGCAATCCCCGCCCCACAGGTCCCGATCGGATTCTTCAAGCTTTGCCTGTGGTCGCGCTGGTGCGGCGGCATCGGGCGATTCCACCAGGATTCGCGGTTGCTCGACCCTGACGACGAGGTCGTGGCCGAAGCCGGCATCGATTTCCAACTGCAAGAGATTGAAGGCAGCGCGACAAACGTCCACTTTTTCGGCGGCGTCCAGGTGAAGAAGTTCGGCGTTCACCACGTCGAGATCCGTCTCGACGGCGACATGCGCATGCGCTTTCCCGTGCCCGTTGTCCGCGTGGCCCAGCCGCCGCCCGGCTCGCCGCCTCCCCCCTTCCAACCGCCCCAAGAGGCCTGACTCAGAACTCGACGCGGTCGCCGTCGCGCACCGCTGTTACGTCGCCGATTTCGGGCAGCGCTTTGCGGGCCGCGCGCACGAGCTCTTCTTCCCTGCCATTCAATTCCGGGGCGATGTGGTTGAAAACGAGCCGGCCAATGGTCCGACCCCGTAGAACGGCGAATAGTTCCTCGGGACGGAAGTGTGACAGCTCGCAAACCAGCACATCGCAGGGCAAGGAAAGAGACGGCTCGAGATCAGATGGCGCACCGAGGTCGGAGGAGAAGATAACCCGACGACCGTGGCAATCCATATCCAAGCCGAAGATCTCGAAGCGCCCTGTCGATGCGGCATCGATTTTGCGGTGCAACGCCTGCAGATGCGTCGTGGGAAAAACTCCGACCTTGATTCCCGCCGCGGGAGAAACCGGGGTATCCATATTCCACGCGTTGAGCTCCAGCGGGAAGCCAAGCAAGGAAGACGGGAGATAGACCGCATCCAGCCACGCGCGCAGAGGACCGATCAGCTCGCGAGGCAGCCACACGGGAAGCGGACGCTTTCGCGGAGCCAGCCACGCCGATTGCACCAGCATGGGGAATCCGCCGATGTGATCAGAATGTGCGTGCGTGATGAGAACCGCATCCAAATCCGCTGCGGACACACCGGCCGATTCCAACCGCTGACTGCACGGTTCACCGGCATCGACAAGGACCCGCGCTTCGCCGCTCTGCACCAAACAGGAAGAGCAGAAACGTCCGCCAACCGGCGTCCCGGGTCCCGTGCCGAGAAAAAGCAGTGACTGCATGACCCACTGATTAGACGCGGGTCCAGTCGGGGGCAAGCCGACCGCGCTTGCCCGGCCAACGCGCCATCCTTAATCTTGCGGTTCCATGCGCAGCACCCTCCGCAGCCTTCTGGCCTTACTGCTCTGTCTCGGGGCGGTCCGTGCACAGGACGGCGAAGGCGTCCCGGCCGGCGTCCGTTACTCCCCCACGCGGAGCGTTGATGGATTCGATATGCCCGTCGGCAAACCCGATGCCGTCGGTTACTACCGTTCCCGCGGGCTCATTGTCGGCCGACATATGGGCGACGACTGGAATGGCGGGGGCGGAGGCAATACCGACCTCGGAGCACCCGTATACGCGACGGCCCATGGCCTGATCATCTACGCGCGCGACGCACGCATGGGTTGGGGAAAAACAGTCATCATCCGGCACGTCTACTGGGAGAACAACCGCTGGAACTACGCCGATTCCTTCTACACGCACCTGCACCAGATTTTTGTCCGCGAGGGACAACAGGCACGGCGCGGACAGCTTGTCGGGAGCATTGGAACAAACCGCGGCATGTATGTCGCCCACCTGCATTTCGAAATCCGCAAGAATCTCCGCATCGGCATCAACCAGGGATCCTACCGCCGCGACTTGAGCAACTATTTCAAGCCGTTCGAATTCATCTCGGCGCGGCGCACTCTGACCGGAGGCAACCGCCGGGTGAGCGTCCCCGTCGACACGTTCCGCCTGCAGGCCCGCGTGGTCGATACGCTCGGCGGCCGCTCCGCACCGGCGCCCGAGCGCCCGTCCGCTCCGCAAAGGCGCGGAGATTTCCGCGTCAACCGCTACGCTGATCCGCTCCGCTGAGCGTGATGCTCACTTCGCGCGACCAGCCTGCATGACAGCGTAGTCGTAGCTATCGACCAACGCCTGCCAGCTTGCCTCGATGATGTTGTCGGAAACGCCGACCGTATCCCACTGCGCATTGCCGTCCGTCGACGTAACAAGAACGCGGGTGCGCGCGGCGGTGCCGAGCTTGCCGTTGATGATGCGCACTTTGTAGTCGGCCAACCGCACGAAGGAGACCACCGGATAGGAAGGCGTAAGCGCGGCACGCAGCGCGGCATCGAGGGCGTTGACCGGACCGTCTCCCCCGCCCTGTTTGTGCACGGGCTCGCCGTTGATCTTGATCTTCACCGCGGCGACGCATTTGTTCCACTCCTCGCCCGGAAGACCCGAGCGGACAAAGTCGCAGCGGTATTCGTCGAGCTCGAAAAGCGGACGGTGCTGCCCGAGCAGACGCCGCAGGAGCAACTCGAACGACGCCTCGGCCGCCTCGAATTCGTAGCCTTCGTGCTCCAAGCGTTTCACTTCCTGCAAGACCTTGGCCACTTCGGGCGAACCTTTGGAGACACCGAGTCCGAGCTCTTCCGCTTTCATCAGGACATTGGACTGCCCGGACAGATCCGAGATGCTGACCGTGCGCTCGTTCCCCACGGTGGCGGGGTCGATATGTTCGTAGGTGCGCGCGAGTTTTTGCACGGCGTGCACATGCAGCCCGCCTTTGTGCGTGAAAGCAGCGCGCCCGACGAAAGGTGCGCGGATGTCCGGCGGAACGTTGGCCAGTTCGTCGATGAAGCGCGACAACTCGGTCAGGCGCTCCAAGTCCGGGACCAATGCCAGACCGAGCTTCAACTGCAACAACGGGACGAGAGTGGTGAGGTTGCAATTGCCCACGCGTTCGCCGTAGCCGTTCATTGTGCCCTGCACCTGCACGGCGCCGGCTTCGACGGCGGCAAGCGCGTTGGCTACGCCGAGCCCGCAGTCATTGTGGGTGTGAGTTCCAACCGGCTTGCCGAGAAAATCCGCCGTCTTGCGCGTCACCTCGGCAACATACTCCGGCAAACTTCCCCCATTGGTGTCGCAGAGCACCACAAGGTCGGCGCCCGCATCGGATGCGGCTTTGACCGTGGTCAAGGAATACTCGGGATCCTCGCGGTAGCTGTCGAAGTAGTGTTCGGCATCGTAGAAAACTTCGCGTCCGCGGCTTTTGAGGAACGCCACCGTGTCGCCGATCATGGCGATGTTTTCCTCGAGACTGACGCGAAAGACTTCCTTCACATGCAAGGGCCACGTTTTGCCGACCACGGTGATCACCGGCGTCTGCGCGTCGAGCAGTTGGCGAACCTGCGCGTCGTCCTCGACCTTGACCCCGCCGCGGCGGGTCATGCCGAAGGCAACCAACTTGGCCTGACGCCATTTTCTTTTGGCGGCTTCGGCAAAAAATTCGGCGTCTTTCGGATTCGACCCCGGCCAGCCACCCTCGATGTAGTGCGCGCCAAAATCGTCGAGCCGCTCGGCCACGCGAAGTTTGTCCTGAACGCTGAACGAAATGCCCGTCCCCTGCGTGCCATCACGCAGGGTGGTATCGTAAACGGTCACTCGCGGTTTCGCGCTCATTCCCCCATGTCAGGCCAGGCCGCCCCCGGCCTCAAGCCTCGGTTTCGGAGTCGTTGATCGTGTCGATGAGCAACCTCAGGGTGCCGAAGTCCGTTTTCTTCGGAGTAAGCACGATGCGCGTGAGGTCGTCGGTTTGTCCGCGGAACATCGCGCCGACCGACCAGGGGCGCTGCTCGGCTTCTTCCGGCAGGATTCCGGTCTGTTCGATCGAGCCGGCGACGAGGACGCTCGCGAACTTTTCGTTGAGATGCGCGAGGCTCGCCGCAGTGAGCGGTCGCTTGATGCGGATGACCATCTTTTCCCGCACCCAGCGGTAGGAATCGAACACCTTGTAGAAGTGCTGGATGTGTTCGATCGCCTCCTCGCAGGAATGCAGGATCTTGAAGAGGTGGAAGTCGCTGGCGGAAATGAGCTTCATGCGCAGCAGGTCGTTCTTGATGAAAAACTCCCACGTTTCCCAATAGCGGCCCTCGGCCGTGTCGAGCAGGATGAGCGGCGTGATCTTCGCCTTGCCGGTCTGCATGAGCGTGAGGCACTCGAACCCCTCGTCCTGCGTGCCGAATCCTCCGGGAAAAAGAACAAACGCATCCGTCTCCTTCACGAAGTTGACCTTGCGGGTGAAGAAGTAGTTGAAGTTGATCAGCTTTTTGTCGCCGTGGATCGTCTCGTTGGCGCGCTGCTCGAACGGCAGAAGGATGTTGAGTCCGAACCCGTTGTCGCGACCGGCGCCTTTCTGCGCGGCGCCCATGATTCCGTCGCCACCACCCGTGATGACCATGAAACCGTTCTCCACGATTTTGCGTCCCAATTCCTCCGCCATTTTGAACTCAGGCGTCTCCGGTGCAAGCCGGGCCGAGCCGAAAACGGCCACCTTGCGGCGGTCCGAGTAAGGTTGAAACACCTTGGAGGCGTAACGCAGTTCTTTCAGGGCGCGGACGAACAATTTGAGGTCCGCGACCGGTGCTTGATCCCGGCCCAGCCGGAGCGCTGTTGCGATCAACTCCTCGACCATTTCCGGCGAGTGAGCACATCCACTTTCGGCCACGAGCGCTTTTATCGCGGCCTCTTCTTTTGCTTTCATAGGAACCGGCCAGTATGCACTCCGCCCTCGTCCAGCGCACGCAATTATTTCAGCGTCAAGGCGTAGTTCAATTGTCGGCGCGGCGATCCGCGTTTAGACTAGTCCAATGATCATTGTCATCCGCCCGCACACACCGGCCGCGCAGGTCGAGGAGGTGATCCGGGAAATTTCGCAACTCGGATACACCCCCAATCCCATCCGCGGCGAATACCAGACGGTGGTGGCCGCCATCGGCGACGAGACGACCCATACCAGCCTCGAGTCCCTCACTGCCCTGCCGCAGGTCGAGCGGGTTCTGCGGGTGCAGAAGCGCTACAAACTCGCCAGCAAGGAATCGCATCCCGCGGGCACAGTGATCGATGCCGGCGGCGTCAAAATCGGCGGCAAGCACCTCGTTCTCATGGCTGGACCGTGTTCTGTTGAAAGCGAGGAGCAATTGCTCACCACGGCCCGCGCGGTGAAAGCCGCCGGAGCGACAGTGCTTCGCGGCGGGGCTTACAAACCGCGGACCTCGCCCTACGAATTCCAAGGACTTGGTCCCGAAGGCCTGCGCCTCCTCGAGGCCGCCCGCGCCGAGACAGGTTTGCGCATCATCACCGAGGTGCTCGGCGAGCACGACGTCGACCTTGTCGCCAAGACGGCGGACATCCTGCAGATCGGTGCCCGCAACGCGCAGAACTTCCAACTCCTCATTGCCTGCGCCCGCAGCGGCAAACCCGTCCTCCTCAAGCGCGGCTTGAGCATGCGCGTCGAGGAGTGGTTGCTCGCCGCCGAATACCTGCTGGCCCACGGAAACCCGAATGTCATTCTGTGCGAGCGCGGCATACGCACCTTCGAGAACTACACGCGCAACACCCTCGATCTCGCCGCCGTGGCCATCGCCAAGCAGGAAACCCACCTTCCGGTCATTGTCGACCCCAGCCAGGGATGCGGCAGGGCCGACTTGGTCAAAGTTCTTTGCCGGGGCGCCATCGCGGTCGGGGCGGACGGCCTTTTGGTCGAGGTGCACCCGCATCCCGCGGAGGCCCTCAGCGATGGGCAACAGCAACTGGACCCGCCGTCCTTCGCCGATCTTGTGGACAGCTTGCGGCCATTCGTTGCCGCAGCTGGACGCCAACTCTGATCTCCGGACTCAGCGGTAATCCAACCGCAGCAGGAGCCAAGTTCCGATCCCGATAAAGAGCAGGTTGGGAACCCAGAGTAGCAAATATGGATGCAAACCCGCGTCGTCGCGCAACATCTCCGCCAGCACCACGAAGAAAAAGTAAGCAAAGGCCAGCGCCAGACTGATGGCAAAACCGACGGAAGTTTCCTTGCGCTGCGCCGTGACGCCGAGAGGCATGGCCATGACGGCAAACGCGATGCAGGCCAACGACAAGGAAACCCGTTTGCTCATCTCCACTTTGACGCGGCTGACCAGCTCGGGATCGTTTTGCGCTTTGGCTTCGGGCAGGTAGTCCCACAATTCGCGCAGCGTGTAGGCGCGGAGCGGCTTGGACAGCCAGTAGTTGTTGACCAAGTCGAGCAACTCGATCGAGACCGTTGCCTCGCCGACCGAGATGCCATGGCGGACTTTCGCGAGGTCGTCTGGCGCCTTCTCGTCGCGCTGCTCGAATCGGGCGTTGCGCAAGGTCAGCAACAACTCCCCTCCCTCGTCGTCCACGTCGATCTCGCCCTCTTGGGCCAGAATGATGCGCGCAGGCTGGGCCCCTGCCGCTTCCTCGATCAGCGTGATATTCTCCAACCTGTTGCCATCCTTTTCGCCGATGAAAATTTTTCTTCCCGCGAATTCGTCGATCACTTCGTCAGCGACAAAGAGGGAATCCGGATTGCTCCGCGCGATGGTCGCGATCGACATGCGCATGGCATCGAGCGCCCGCGGTGCGACGGTCGTGTTGATCCAAAAAGTGAATGCACTAAGCAGAACGGCAACCCCCACCACTGGAAGGCACACCCGCGTCAGACTCGTCCCGCAGGCGCGGAGCGCGACCATCTCATTGTCGGCCGACATTCTCCCGAAGACGAGCAACACCGCCGTGAGAAACCCCCATGGCACGGTGAAGGTGAAGGAGAACGGCAGCACGTAGAGCATGAACATGAAAAGGTATTTGGCCGGCACATCCCGGTTGATCATCAGATCGAGCAACTCTTTGAAAATGTTCCCCAGCACCAGCACGAGGCTGAGCACAAACAGGCCGTAAATCGTGGTGATAACCACGCCGCGCCCGACATAACGGTCGATGAGCTTCATCCGGTGAAAACGTCGCGCGCCCCCAGGCACGCGGTAACAACTTAACCGCCGGTCGGCATCTTTGCCAAGCAACGCGGCTTCCCCTTTTCGCATTGAGCCCGTCTCACGTCGCGGCCACACTCGCTCCCGCATGCCGGAGCAAGCGCCCAAACCCACCGACCAGCGGCATCCCGGGCCGCCGTGCATCTTTGTCATCTTCGGCGCGTCCGGGGACCTGACCAAGCGCAAGCTCATCCCGGCCCTCTTCAATCTGCGCTGCCTCGATCTGCTGCCCGAGCACTTCGCCATTGTCGGCGTAGCCATCACCCCGGGTGACGACGAATCATTCCGCGAGCAGATCACGTCCGACATAAAGGAATTCGCCACCAATCCGGTCGACCCGAACGAGTGGAAGTCGTTCGTCGGCGCCTGCTACTACATGTCGGGGGATTTCAACGACGATGCCGTCTTCGCGGCGCTCAAAGACAAGCTTGCGTCGGTTCGCAGGGAGCAACGCATCCCGGGCGAGAACGTCATCTTCAACCTGGCGATTACGCCCACCCTTTTCGGAATGGTGGCCCGCCGGCTCGGAGGCGCCGGTCTGCTGCAGGAAACGCCGGACGGCTTCCGCCGCGTCATCATCGAAAAGCCCTTCGGCCGCGACCTCGACACCGCCCGCGAACTGAACACCGAGCTGCACGAATACCTCAAAGAATCGCAGGTCTATCGCATCGACCACTATCTCGGCAAAGAGACCGTGCAAAACATCATGGTTTTCCGGTTCGCCAACATGATTTTCGAGCCGAACTGGAACCGGCGCTACGTCGACAGCGTGCAGATCACCGTCGCCGAATCGCTCGGTGTGGAAAATCGCGGCGGCTACCTCGATCACTACGGCGTGCTGCGCGACATGGTGCAGAACCACATGCTCAGCGTGCTCTCGCTCATCGCGATGGAACCGCCGGGCACCATCAGCGGCGACGCCGTGCGCAACGAAAAAGTCAAAGTCCTCGACGCCATCCGCCCGATGGAGCCCGAGGAAGTCCTCGAAAATTGCGTGCGCGGACAATACGGCGCCGGCGTTATCAACGGTCGTCAAGTCCCGGCTTACCGCGATGAACCCAGCGTAGACCCCCACTCCAACACCGAGACCTACGCGGCCCTCCGTCTTTTTGTCGAAAACTGGCGATGGGCCGACGTGCCCTTCTACCTGCGCACCGGCAAGCGCCTGGCCAAACACCTCACGCAAGTCTTCATCCGTTTCAAGCGCACACCACTGATGCTTTTCGGCGAAAAGGTCCATAGCGAGGCCGGCCCGAACGCGCTCATTCTCAACATCCAGCCCGAGGAGAGCATCACCATCATGATCCGCGCCAAGCGGCCCGGACCGAGCATCGTGGTCGACACCATCCCGCTCGATTTCGATTACTCGGAGTTCGGCAACCAGTCGCCCGCCACCGGTTACGAGACACTCCTTCACGACTGCATGATCGGCGACATGACTCTTTTCCACCGCGAGGACAGCGTGGATGCCTCGTGGCGCATCGTCAGCCCCATCCTCGATGTCTGGGGCGCTCTCCCCCCTCGGGACTTCCCCGACTATGCCGCGGGAACGTGGGGACCGGTCGCCGCCGATCGTCTCCTCGAGCGAGACGGGCGGCAGTGGGAAAACCCGGCGTAGTAACGTCCCGTGCCGCTGCCCCCGAAACTTTCTCCGGCACACCCCGGCGTAATCATCCTCGGCGGCGACGTCGGCGGAACCAAAACTTGGCTCGGCCTCTTCCGTGTCGACGGATCGGACACGGCGTCCCCGCTGGTCTTGGAGCGCTCGGAAAAATTTGCCAGTGCCTTGGCTGGATCGCTCGACGAACTTGTCGCGACATTTCTCGCCGGGTCGCAAGGCCGGGTCGACTTCGCATGCTTCGGGCTGCCCGGACCGGTCCGTGGCACGCGCGCCAAACTCATCAATCTGCCGTGGGAGGTGGACGCAACGGAGATCGCCGCGAGGTTCGGATTTCGCGCCACTTTTCTTATCAACGA
>Ga0315900_10007047_pt1 | contig 14884 bp, 2 predicted proteins | sample LakEriMetagenome_FD_203521 | JGI IMG/M metagenome (GOLD analysis project Ga0315900, IMG submission 203521) | Freshwater fungal communities from buoy surface, Lake Erie, Ohio, United States - Buoy 12 MA114 | ecosystem: Environmental > Aquatic > Freshwater > Lake > Lake biofilm | place: USA: Lake...
AATCACTGATTTGTTTTCTTTTCTTCCGGTTACTTAGATGTTTCAGTTCACCGGCTTACCTCTATCCATCCTATGTGTTCAGATGGAAGTCGCTGGATATGACTCCAGCGGAGTTTCCTCATTCGGAAATCTACGGGTCTAAGCTTCTTATCAGCTCACCGTAGCTTATCGCAGATTAGTACGTCCTTCATCGGCTGTTGGTGCCAAGGTATCCACCATGCGCGCTTAGTAGCTTTTTTCTATTAAACGCTTTTTTTGTATTATCATTACAACAATAAATTGCTGCAAGATACGCTTAGCTATCAATTTCTCATAAACTTTTGCAAGTTTACAAGAACTTTTGTTTAAAAATATGCAGTTTTCAGTTTACAAAGAGCGAATTTTTTAAATGCGCGCTCATGCGCCTGGAATAAAAATACTAGCAAATAAAATGCAGAATTTGTTGCAAGAAATAATCAAATAAATATTAAATAAGCTAAAACATTGTGGCAAAAATTTTCAAACCTTGTCACCAAGGGAGATTGAAGCAAAAACAAAAAGTCTTTAAAAGAAAATTAAATAAGCCAATTGCAGAAAAAGATACTGTATTACATTATGCCCAAAAATTAGTTTTTTTAACAATTAGTACATTTGGAGGATAACAATCAGTATTTCAAGGGTTAACACCTAGACCAAACAATGCAGATAATGCGCATAATAAGCTGGGTTTTAGTCTATTAAGTCGATATGGAAAAACCCTTAAAACACCGATTGCTAATCATAGGTCATAGCTAGAGCTGTTACTTAATGAAAAACACAAACAAGATATTTTTTATAACGCTTATTGTTTCTTATCAGTTAATCAATGGCCTTGGCCATTCAGTTAAAGCGTTACCAACTAAAGAATCAAAGTCGTTCAATGTAAATTTGAATAACTTTAACTCGCTGCCACAAACAAAAGAAAAATATGTAGAAATGGACTATGTATCAGGAGCAAATATTGATCTATTTTTAGATACTCGAGATTTAATTATCAATTTCCAAGACAACCAACCAAGCTCAATTAGACTCAGAATGGATGCAAGTCCTTTCTTTAAAAACAAAAAAGATTACCCAAGCTCTTTTAAAGTAGAGGCTTACGAGATAGATAACCTTGGAAACAAAAAGTTCCTCAGTAGTGCAAGACCTACTGTTTACAATCGTCCATACGCAAGAAATTTAAATTTTGATATTGGTGTTGGATTTTTTACCACAGATCATAAAACAGTATATTTAGCAATCTATGACTCCAACGACAAGCTTTATACAACCTTAAAAAAAGAAATTCAAGCAAGAAATATAACTGCTCAAGATGCAAGCGAAGAACTCACTGTCGCTCCGGCTGAGTGTACCAGTGGCAAGCTTGATGATTGCTCTTTAAAATACATACTGAATAATATTAAATTTCAAGCAATCCCTAGACGTTATATAAAAACAGAAGTCAGAAAGCAACCTGATGGAACATACTTAGTAGAAATTCCTCTAGCCAAAAGAAAAGTTAAATTCAAACAAGGATCGAACGTAATTAATGAAGATGTAAACCTTGCAGATTCAAATGGTAATGAATATGAAACCAGATTAGATCTTGGAGTAAGTGATAGTTTAAAAACAGTTTTAAATTATGATCCTGTAAAAAAGAATTTTGGTATTGCTTTTGGAACAAACGAAACTGATAAACTGACTTTTACTGAAGAAGGTCGCTTGGGAATTGGTCTTGAAAACCCTTCTGCTTACCTTCATCTAACCAAAGGAGATGCTCTAACACCAAGCATGCTCTTAGATGCTGGAAGCCTTTTGGCTATTCCAAAAGATGGAGCGGTTGAATTTGATGGCGATAATTTATTTTTTACTGTTGATGGTATTAGAGGAAAAGTTATCACCACAAAAGATGTAAATGGCAAACTTACAGGTGGTGAAGTTAATGAAGATTTTGTGTTAATTGACAAAAAACAAATCGTTCGTAATAAAACATTAAATGAAACTACTTTTACCGGCTCGATTAAGATTCCAGAAAACGCTGCCGCTCAAAAAGTCTTAGTATCCACAGGTAATAATGGAGATGCAAGCTGGAGCTTTATTAAAAAGTTAGGACTCACTGCTGAAACGACTGGTAATGAATCATTAGCTGTAGGTAATTTTGTAAATTCAAGTGGTGATTATAGTGTGGTAATTGGATCTGGAGCGAATGATAGTAATAGATTAACTAATACTAGTCCTAAATCACTTGTTGTAGGATTTAATGGAGATGTCGCTTCTATGTTTGTTGGACCCGGCGATGGGATACAAGCGGGTAATATAGGCGTTGGCACTCGTAATCCTCAAGCACTTCTTGATGTAAATGGCACCCTTCTAGCAGATTCTATTTCCAGTGTGAATATCGCTGGAGATGGAGCTGGACTTACAAATTTAAACGCATCTGCAATCACTCATGGCATGCTAGATCCTGAGTTTGGTGGTACAGGAATAAATAACTTAGGTGGAACATTAAGCTTTGGAGCTAATGATATTAGCTTTACTGGAGCAGATATAAATTTTAATGCAGTTGGCTTAACAAATTTAAACTTACCGACAACAGGTACTTTATCTACACTAGCTGGAGTTGAAACTTTATCAAATAAAACATTTAGCAACACTGCTACTTTTAGTGACTCCTTAATAATTAATGATGGCACTCAAGCTGATGGCTACGTATTAGTCAGCGACAGCGCTGGACGTGCTGGCTGGGAAGATTTTAGCTCAGCAATTGAAAACGCTAATGTATCAATGGATATGCTTAAGGACATCATTTCTGACATTAAGAATGGCAACATCATGGTCGGTAATGGCTCAGGTATTGCGCTAAATGGCGGCAAGTTTAATACCGCGCTCGGTATTGATAGTTTAAAAAATCAAGCTACTGGTAATGGCAATATCGCTATTGGCTATCAAGCTGGAGACAATCTTACATCAGGTTCTAACAACATCACAATCGGATACGATACTGAAGTTGTCAATTCTACTGGATCTAACCAGTTAAATATTGGTAATACCATCTTCGGAGATATAAACCTAAAAAGAGTCGGAATCGGAGCTCTATCACCACAGACTAGGTTTCAAATCGGAGATGGTACTGCTGATTTTATTTCTGGACCAGATAGTCTTTATGTAAAAGATGATATCGAAGCTGATGGAAATATTTATGCAAACTCACTAAGCGTAACTAATAGTCTTAGTGCAGGAGGTTTAATTACTGGAAACGATTTAAGCATAAGTAATGATGCGACTTTTAGTAAATTCACACAAGGTAGTGTTCCATTTTTTGGAGCTGGCGGCGCTTTAAGTGAAGCTAACTCTTCATTATTTTATGATAGTACTAATGCAAGAGTCGGTATTGGAACTAATACGCCTGCTTCTAAATTAGACGTAAACGGCACTATTAGAATTCGCGGCGGCACTCCAGCAGAAAATTTTGTACTAACAGCGACTAATACAGACGGTGACTCTACTTGGAGAAGCGTAAGCTCGATTCTAACAGACGGCGGTGCTTTCTTAAATGCTCTCAATGACGCTATCTCAGATAAAACTTCTAATTTATTTTTGGGTAATGGCTCAGGCTTAACTAATAGCGGTGAGTTTAATACCGGAGTCGGTATTCATGCACTTGGTGATCTTGCTAGCGGAAACAGTAATACCGCACTTGGTTATAGAGCAGGTAAAGCAGATACTAGCGGCGATTATAACGTAGCGATCGGATCTGAGACTTTACTTGGCAATGATAGTGGTAACGGTAATATTGCGATCGGTTATCAAGCAGGCTTAGAGACAAACGGTGATAATAACCTGACTCTTGGTTTTAAATCTGGTAACTCAATCAGCACCGGCGATAATAATATAACCCTTGGTTATCAAGCAGGAAGCACTATCACGACAGGCTCTAACAATATCGTAATCGGTCATAATATCAGTGCCGTTAGTCCAAGCGGTAACAATCAATTAAATCTAGGCAATGCTATATTTGGCAATCTATCAAATCAACGCATCTCTATTGGTAATGCGACAAGCTCACCATCAGCGTCACTTACTGTCGGTAATGCCACGATAACAAGCGGAATCGATGGTAATAACGATATTGCCGTTGCTGGTGATGCCGAAATTGATGGAAATGTTTTTGTAGATGGTAATTTTAGAGCCAGTCAGGGAGTCACTTTTAGTAATTTTACTCAAGGTAGTATTCCATTTTTTGGAGCTAGTGGCGCACTTAGCCAAAGTAACGCTAATCTATTCTGGGATAATACTAATAATAGATTTTTACTTGGCGGAACGAGCATCGCTAATTCTGATATAAATCTTGGTGTTGATGGATCAGCTGTGTTTAATGAACAAGCTAGCAACGCTGATTTTAGAGTAGAAGGTCAAACAGATCCAAACCTACTATTTATCGATGCTTCAGCTAGTAATGTCGGTATCGGTACTGGCGCTCCTAGTAATTTTAAATTACAAGTAGCGGGCAATATCGGTCCTAACACGACTTCCACTCAAGATCTTGGTTCCAATGCCGTCAAGTGGAGAAAAGTTTTTGTCGATACGGTAAATGCTACTACTCTAAACGCTAGTAACCTTAATTCGAGTTTCACAGCTGGAAGCGTTATATTTAGTGGATCTAGCGGCTCTTTAAATCAAGACAATAATAAACTTTTCTGGGACGACTCCAGTGATAAACTTGGAATCGGTACATCCACACCAAGCGCAGGCTTATCAGTAGGCGCGGGCAGTAACAGCAATGCTAATAGCGCAAGTGATATTTACGTAGCGAATAACGCTGAAATAGACGGAGCTATCTTCGTCTCAACTAAAGCAATTGTCGCTGGTCCGATAAACGGCACTACTCTTAATTCAAGCACTATTAATAACTCAGGTACTACTAATACCGCTAAATTACTTGCTAGCGACTCTGTAAATGGATTGAATCTAACCATTAACAATAGAGCTTCTGTTGGAAGTCTGATCTCTAGCGGGACTGTAAATGGTAGTAATGCCGTTTTGACTAACGCTACTATTGGAACGGCTGGTATCACTAACGCTACAATAGGAACAGCCAATATCACAAATCTTAATTCTACATCTATTACTAATGCTAACTCTATTAACACTGGTAAACTAATCGCGAGCAATAACGTCAATGGTGCAACAGGTAATTTTGGAGCGATTAATATTCCAAGCATGACCGCTGGTTCAGTCGCTTTCTTCTCAACAGGCGGAACTGTAAGCCAAAAGAACTCAAGTTTGTTTTGGGATAACACTAGTAATCGACTTGGTATCGGCACAAACGCCCCTAGTACAGATCTTGATGTCACTGGTACTTTAAGAATGCGCGGAGCAAGTCCTACCATTAATAAAATCATGACTTCCTCAGATGGTCTTGGTACCGCCACTTGGAGCGATTTATCAACTATACTGACAAGCACTAATACATCAATAACAGATCTTGCTGATGCTTTCTCTGATAGAACCACTAACTTTAATTTATTTGTGGGAGATTCAGCTGGTACGGATGCAACCCCCGGTAAAAACAATACCGCTATTGGTGTGCAGGCTCTGGATATAATAAATAGTTCTAGCTCAAATGGCAATACCGCGATCGGCGCTAGAGCTGGTCTTAATCATACAAGCGGCAATTTTAATACCGCTCTTGGCGCAAGCTCGCTAAGTAATAATACCGGCGGTCACAAAAACGTCGCCCTAGGACACTCTGCTGGAGCAGGACTAATTGCTGGTACTGGGAATATTTTTCTTGGATTTCAAACAGGAACTAGCCTAGTTACAGGCAATAACAATATAGTTATTGGTAACGGCACAGATCTAAGCAATGGCACGAATAATCAATTAAATATCGCAGACTCTATAACAGGTAACACCAGCACTAAGCGGATTGCTATTGGTTTTACAACTGCTACTCCTAATGCGACGCTCCAGATAGGGAGTGCCAGCCTAAACCGCATGAGTACAAGCGGCGGAGCTGATGTACTGGTCGAAGATGACCTTGAGGTTCTTGGAACATCGTTTGCGACTAACTTTAACGGAGCTAGCATGAATCTAACTGGCACAGCATCGGTAAATAAACTTATTGCCACACTAAATTTAAATGGCGCTACTCTAAATACAACCGGAACAGCTACTGTCAATAAACTTTTATCAAATAATAATATCAATGGCTCGATCTTAAATCTCACCGGAGCGGCTAATATTACAGGCACAGCGACAGCCGGCAAATTTATTACCGCTCATAATATTAATGGCGCGAATCTTTTCTTAAGCTCGATGAATACTGGATCTATTCCGTTTTTCACTGGTTCACAGCTAACTCAGAACAATAGCAAATTATTCTGGGATAATACTAACTCCAGACTCGGTGTTGGCACAAGCTCACTAACTAGCCCCAATTCAGCTCTTACGATTCAACCCTCCATAAATACTGACGTTGGACTAACGATAAAAGGTCTTTCTGGTCAAACAGGGGATTTTGTAAGAGTTGCCACTTTTGGCTCTGGTGATATTTTTAGAATCAACGGTTCTGAAAACTTAATTTTTAATAAAACAGCCACTTTCAATAACGGCTCAGCGGCTTTAGCTGATTTTAGAATAAAATCCCAAACCGATAGCAATATGTTTTTCGTTGACAGTGATCAGAACAAAATTGGTATTCGCACTAGCTCACCAACAGCCGATTTGGATATAAACGGTTCACTAAGAATTAGAAATGGCACACTTGGTAAATACAAAGTCCTAGCGTCTTCAGATGCTCTTGGTACCGCTGATTGGATGGATATTTCTAAGATCATTACTAATGGCGGCACTTTTATCGACGCTCTTAACGATGCTATCTCTGATAAAAACTCTAATCTTTATTTAGGTAATGGAGCTGGACTCACCGCCAGCACCGGCAAAAACAACACCGGGATCGGCATACTAGCCCTAGGGGGCATTACCACCGGTAACGGCAATACGGCTCTTGGTTTTAGAGCTGGTAACCCTAACACTATTGGTGATTTTAATACCGCTATTGGTGTTCGTGCTCTGAATAGTAATTATACTGGTAACGGCAATATCGCGATAGGTTATCAAGCAGGTCAGAACCTAAACACCGGAGATAATAATATATTCATAGGTTTTAGCGCCCAAGCAATGAATGATACGGCAAGCAATCAGTTAAACATAGCTGATACTATAACGGGCAACACTAACTCTAAGCGCATTGCAATTGGTTTTAGTACAGCAAGTCCCGCTGCAACGCTTGAAGTCGGAGATGCCACACGCACACATAGCGATGGTAATAATGATTTACTTGTCGCGGATGATTTAGAAGTAGTTGGCACAGCATTTGCATCTAACTTCAACGGAGCTAGCCTGAATCTTAGCGGAACAGCAAGCGCCAATAAAGTAATTGCCAGCTCTAATATTAACGGCGCTAGCCTTAATATCAATAACAATGTCGTTGTTAGCTCTACAGGTAATGTAGCGATCGGCAAGACATCGACTAGCGCGAAGCTTGAAGTCAATGGCGCGCTAGCTTTAAGCCCATCTAATGTCGTTAGCCTGGGCGCTGGAGATACACTAACTGTTACTAATTCAATTATGAAAGTCCAAGGTAGTGGCACACCAGTAATCTTAAATAGTGATCCTCAAATAGCCCCAGGAGTAAACGGACAGATTGTAGTTATCAAAGGCGATCATGCTACTCGTACTGTTGAATTTCAAGATGGTCTTGGTCTTGCCCTTAACGGTGACTTTACACTTGGTTTAAATGACACACTAGTCTTGATTTATGATTCAGCGTCTAGTTTATGGATAGAAATCACTAGATCTGATAACTAGTTTTTAACAATAGGACTCAGCAGATTAAACCCCAAAATCCTATTATTCCCAAAAAAAATTTTTTATAACATATACAGCGTTTAATCTAGTGAAAACGGCTATTTGGGGCGTTTACCTAGTCTTTTTAGTGGAGATAGACGTATTTTTATTTTGGGCTCTAATTGATTAAGACTATTCAGAAGGAGTCCCAAACCACCGATTGCAAGAGATAGGTCATAAGCTGAACTATCGCTTAATGAAAAAAAATAAAATATTTTTTATAATTTTTTGGATCGCTATTCATTTAGTATTTGGGCCAAGCACGGCCATAAAAGCAAAAGAAAAAAATTTATTAGAAAAATATAGTCTTGAAAATGACACTCAAATAAATAATCAAAATGAAAATAAACCAATTACAAAAGAAAATTATACAAAGATGCAATTTGTATCAGGAATAAATTCAGAGCTGAATTTGTTTTTAGATAAAAAAGATGTAATCATAAATTTTAGACAAGCACAACCTAATCGAATTAGATTACGAATGAATACTACTAAATTTTTTAGGGCAATAAAAAAATATCCTTATACCTTTAGAGTCGATGCTTATGAGTATGATACTGAAGGTAAGAAGAAAATTCTTAGTTCAATAAGACCTACTGTTTATAACGCACCTTATGGGCGAACTTTAGAGTTTGATATTGGAATTGGAGTTTTTAAAACTGATTTTAAAAATGTCTATGTGGAAATTTTTGATAGTCTAGAAGAATCATATAACATTTACAAATATGAAATTCAAGGACGGAATATTACTGCACAAGAATCAGTAGAGGAGAGTACAATTGATCCTGCCGATTGCACTGGCGATCAATATGATGATTGTATGATACAGTACATACTTCAAAACATACAATTCCAAGCAGTTCCTAAAAAAAATATTCTTACTGAAGTAACCAAGCTTAATAGCGGGAAATATATGGTCACAATTCCTCTTGCAAGAAGAAGAGTTTCTATCACTCCAGGAGCAAATGAAACAAAAGAAGATATCAATCTAGCTGATTCAAATGGTAATGAATTTGAAACAAGACTAAGCTTGGGTATTAGCGAAAATCAAAGAGCTGTTTTAAACTATGATCCAGTACTTAGAAATATTGGAATATCTTTTGGAACTAATGATATCGATAAATTAACTTTTACTGAAAATGGTTTACTTGGAATTGGAGTTATAAATCCTCAAGCTTACCTGCACTTGCCAGCAGGGAACTCGACTGTTCCGAGTTTAATTATTGAGCAAGGTAATCTTTTAGAGACTTCTAAAAACGGTGCTTTTGAATATGATGGCAATAAACTTTATTTTACTTCAAATAACTTAAGAAACAAAATCGTAACCACTCGAGATGAAAACGGGAAAATAACACAAGATGAAGCAAATGAAGATTTTGTAATAGCTGATAAACAACAAATTGTTAGAAACAAAACTTTAAACAATACTTCAATAACAGGAATGATAAGAATTCCAGAGAATGCCGCCGCGCAAAAAGTTTTGGTATCATCCAATAATAATGGTGAAGCTGTTTGGAGCTTTATTAAAAAGCTAGGATTGACCGCCGAGACTACCGGTAATGAATCCTTGGCTGTCGGTAATTACGTGACAGCAAGCGGTGATTACAGCGTGGTTATCGGATCTGGAACAGATGACTCAAATAGACTTATTAATGACATCCCTAAATCCTTAGTAGTAGGATTCAATGGAAATGTGGCTTCGATATTTGTGGCGCCTGGCGATGGAGTTAATCCTGGAAATGTCGGTATCGGCACTCGTAACCCGCAAGCCTTACTTGATATTAATGGTACTTTTAAGGCTCTGACGATAGAAAGTGATAATTTAAGCGGAGATGGTAGCGCTCTTACTAATTTAAACGCTTCAGCGGTCAGCCAGGGTGTTTTGGCGCCTGATTTTGGAGGTACTGGACTATCCAACCCTGGAGGATCACTAAACTTCGGAGCTAATAATATTAGCTTCAGTGGCGGAGATATAAGCTTCACGGCATCAGCATCTTCTAATCTAAACCTACCTACAAGCGGCACACTCGCGACTTTGGCTGGCTTGGAAACCTTCACAAATAAAACTCTAGATTCAGCGGTTTTAATAGGCGCGACTATGGTTCAGGATACAGCCACTTTTAGTAATTCACTAATCATAAACGATGGTAGTCAAGCTGATGGCTTCGTGCTAGTCAGTGATAACTCTGGACTTGCAAGCTGGCAGGATTTTAGCTCAGCGATTAACTCTGCTGACGTATCGATGGATATGCTTAAAGATATAATTTCTGATATTAAAAATGGAAATCTTATGGTCGGAAACGGCTCAGGAATCTCTCTGGCTGGCGGTAAGTATAATACCGGTCTTGGAATTGATACTCTTAGATCATTGGTAACTGGTAATGGAAACATTGCAATTGGTTACAAAACAGCAGAAGTTCTTACATCAGGTTCTAACAACATCTTTCTTGGATACGATATCGATGTTGTAAATCCAACTGGTTCAAACCAGTTAAATATTGGTAATACCATCTTCGGAGATCTAAACTTGCAAAGAGTCGGAATCGGAGCTCTATCACCAGAAGCAAGTTTAGAAATCGGAGATGGTAATGCTGATTTTATTGATGGTAATAATGATTTATTAGTTGCTGGAGATTTGGAAATTGATAGTGCTCTTTTTGTAAGTCAAAAAGCGATTGTAACTGGTCCAATAAACGGCACTACTCTTAATTCAGTTACTATCAATAATTCTGATGCGATAAACACCGCTAAATTAATTGCTAGCGGCTCTGTAAACGGCGATACGGGTAATTTTAATAACGTTAATGTTTCCGGCATAGTCACAGCTGGAAAACTTCTGTCTAACACCAATATAAACGGTTCTGCATTAGTTATATCCGGCGAAACTTACTTCGGAAATACTGATACTTCTATTTCTGATATTTATTTTGGTGATGATGGATCTGCTGTGTTTAACGAACAAGGATTTTCTTCTAATTTTAGAGTAGAAGGTGATACTCAACAAAACCTACTATTCATCGATGCTTCACTAGATAACGTCGGTATCGCTACGGGCACGCCGCTTGATTTTAGATTACAAGTAAACGGAGATATCGGTCCTCAAACCAATGGAATATTTAACTTAGGCTCTAATGCTAAAAAATGGAATAAGATTTTTGTAAACACTATTAACGCTGGAACGCTCAGTACAGAATTTACTCCTGGAAGTGTGATTTTCATTGATGCTGATAAACAGCTTGCTGAAGATAACGATAAGTTTTTCTGGGACAAGGATAATTTCAAGCTCGGCATCGGAGCAGGAACTAATCCTAGCGCGGGATTGACCATAGGCTCCGGTACTAATGATAACGCTAATAGCCCTACTGACTTATATGTCGCACATAACGCTGAAATTGACGGAGCTATATTTGTCTCATCAAAAGCAATTGTAAATGGTTCGATTAACGGCACTACTCTTAATTCAATTACCATCAATAACTCAGGCACTATTAACACCGCCAAATTACTTGCTAGCGGTTCTGTAAACGGAGATACCGCTAATTTCACAACTGCAAATATCTCAGGCACAGTAACAGCCGGCAAGCTCATCTCTAGCGGAACCGTAAACGGCTCATCACTGGTGATCTCCGGTGATACTTTCTTTGGTGACGCTGATACCAACACTCCTGACATTAGTTTTGGTGCGGATGGATCTGCGGTGTTTAATGAACAAGGCTCTTCAGTGAATTTTAGAGTTGAAACTAATAATAACGAAAATACTATTTTTGTAAACGGTGCTACTAATAACGTCGGTATCGCTACGGGCGCGCCCAGAGCCACTCTTGAAGTAAATGGTAGTTTCCTTGTTAAAGCTGATGGAAACGCTCTTCCTAATTATGTTCTATCTGCTGTTAATAGCACTGGACTTACTACTTGGAAAAGTATCAGCTCTATTCTTAATAACGGCGGAGCTTTCTTAGATGCTCTCAATGACGCGATCTCAGATAAAAACTCTAATCTTTTCCTTGGAAATGGCTCTGGATTAGCTAACATTTCTGGAAAAAACAATACGGCGGTCGGAATTCTTGCTCTTGGTAACAATAGCTCAGGCAACGGAAACACAGCTATCGGATTTAAAGCCGGAAATCCTAATACTAACGGTAACTTCAATACAGCTCTTGGTACTGAAACTCTAAACTTAAACACCACAGGTGATGCTAATACAGCTGTCGGTTACAGAGCTGGTGATAATATCACGACAGGATCAGAGAATATCATAATTGGCTACAATATTGACGCTGTCAGTCCTACAGACGACGATCAGTTAAACATCGGAAATGCGATTTTTGGAGATTTAGCTAATCAAAAAATTTCTATTGGATATAGTACTAATAATCCATCAGCAACTTTAGGTATCGGCAATACACTCATGGATAGCGGGATAGACGGTATTGATGATATCTCTGTCGCCGGAGATATTGAAGTAGATGGTAGTATCTTTATTGATAATAATGCAAGAATCACTAATACCGTAAATGTCGGTAAGCTTATCTCTAGCGGTAATATCAACGGTTCTACACTCGTTATTTCTGGAGCAACATATTTTGGAAATGCCGATATCACTACACCTAACATCTATTTTGGCGCTGATGGATCGGCAGTGTTTAATGAACAAGGCTCTGACGTAGATTTTAGAGTAGAAGGTAATACTCAACAAAACCTACTATTCATCGATGCTTCACTAGATAACGTCGGTATCGCTACGGGCACGCCGCTTGATTTTAGATTACAAGTAAACGGAGATATCGGTCCTCAAACAAATGGAATATTTAACATAGGCTCTAATGCTAAAAAATGGAATAAGATTTTTGTAAACACTATTAACGCTGGAACGCTCAGTACAGAATTTACTCCTGGAAGTGTGATTTTCATTGATGCTGATAAACAGCTTGCTGAAGATAACAATAAGTTTTTCTGGGACAAGGATAATTTCAAGCTCGGCATCGGAGCAGGAACTAATCCTAGCGCGGGATTGACCATAGGTTCAGGTACTAATGATAACGCTAATAGCACTGATGATATTTATGTGGCTAATAACGCTGAAATTGACGGAGCTATATTCGTCTCATCAAAAGCAATTGTCACTGGTCCGATTAACGGCACTACTCTTAATTCAATTACCATCAATAACTCAGGCACTATTAACACCGCCAAATTACTTGCTACCAGCTCTGTAAACGGAGATACCGCTAATTTCACTACTGCCAATGTCTCCGGTACCGCAACAGCAGGTAAGCTCATCTCTAGCGGAACAGTAAACGGCTCATCACTGGTGATCTCCGGTGATACTTTCTTTGGTGACGCTAATACTAGCACTCCTGATATTAGTTTTGGCGGAGATGGATCAGCTGTGTTTAACGAACAAGGCTCTTCAGTGAATTTTAGAGTTGAAACTAATAATAACGAAAATACTATTTTTGTAAACGGCACTACTGATAACGTCGGTATCGCTACGGGCGCGCCCAGAGCCACTCTTGAAGTAAACGGTAGTTTCCTTGTTAAAGCTGATGGAAACGCTCTTCCTAATTATGTTCTATCTGCTGTTAATAACACGGGACTTACTACATGGAAAAGTATCAGCTCTATTCTTAATAACGGCGGAGCTTTCTTAGATGCTCTTAATGACGCGATCTCAGATAAAAACTCTAATCTTTTCCTTGGAAATGGCTCTGGATTAGCTAACATTTCTGGAAAAAACAATACGGCGGTCGGAATTCTTGCTCTTGGTTTTAATAACTCAGGCAACGGCAATACAGCTATCGGATTTAAGGCAGGAAATCCTAACACTATCGGTAACTTCAATACAGCTCTTGGTACTGAAACTCTAAACTTAAACACCACAGGTGACGCTAATACAGCTGTCGGTTACAGAGCTGGTGATAATATTACCACTGGATCAGGGAATATCATAATTGGCTACGACATAGACGCTGTCAGCGCTACATCTAATAATCAATTAAATATCGGAAATGCGATTTTTGGAGATTTAGCTAATCAAAAAATTTCTATTGGATATAGTACTAATAATCCGTTTGCAAGCCTTCAAGTTGGAAATCCTTCAAATAGCTTAATTGATGGTTCTTTTGATCTTGCAGTTCAAGATGATATCAAAGCTGACGGTACTGTTTTTGGTCTGAATTTCAATGGTACTAACGCCTTTATTACTAATGCTACATTTACTAACGTTAACACAGCGAAGCTCATTGCTACCGGCTCTGTAAACGGCGCGACAGCCAATTTCACTACTGCCAATGTCTCCGGTACCCTAACAGCAGGTAAGCTCATCTCTAGCGGTAATATCAACGGTTCTACACTCGTTATTTCTGGAGCAACATATTTTGGAAATGCCGATATCACTACACCTAACATCTATTTTGGCGCGGATGGATCGGCTGTGTTTAATGAACAAGGCTCTGACGTAGATTTTAGAGTAGAAGGTAATACTCAACAAAACCTACTATTCATCGATGCTTCACTAGATAACGTCGGTATCGCTACGGGCACGCCGCTTGATTTTAGATTACAAGTAAACGGAGATATCGGTCCTCAAACAAATGGAATATTTAACTTAGGCTCTAATGCTAAAAAATGGAATAAGATTTTTGTAAACACCATTAATGCTGGAACGCTCAGTACAGAATTTACTACTGGAAGCGTGATCTTTAGCGGAGCAGGCGGACAGCTTTCTGAAAACAACAATAAGTTTTTCTGGAACAATACTACCGGAGCTTTAGGTATCGGCACAAACACCAATCTCCAAGCAGGATTGACCATAGGCTCAGGTATTAATAATAACGCTAATACCACTGATGACATTTATGTAACTAGAAACGCTGAAATTGACGGAGCTATATTTGTCTCATCAAAAGCAATTGTAAATGGTTCGATTAACGGCACTACTCTTAATTCAATTACCATCAATAACTCAGGAACCATT
>Ga0315900_10007054_pt1 | contig 14874 bp, 17 predicted proteins | sample LakEriMetagenome_FD_203521 | JGI IMG/M metagenome (GOLD analysis project Ga0315900, IMG submission 203521) | Freshwater fungal communities from buoy surface, Lake Erie, Ohio, United States - Buoy 12 MA114 | ecosystem: Environmental > Aquatic > Freshwater > Lake > Lake biofilm | place: USA: Lake...
ATTCTGCGCGCGCAAGGCAAGACCGTGCTGCGCCTTGGCTGGACCAGCGGCGATGGCGCGCTTGATCCCTACGCAACCGGCGCGCGGCTTTTCAAGCAAGCCTTGGAAAAACGCGTGGGCGACCGGGTGGATGTGCAGCTTTTCCCGAATCGCGCCATTGGTGATGAACGCCCGATGCTTGATGGCATGCGCCTTGGTACCGTGGATATGGGCATCATCACCAATGCGGTGATTGCGCAAATCGAACCGGCCTTTCAAGTGAACGATATGCCCTTCCTGTTTTCCAGCGAAGCACAGGGGCATCGCGTATTGGATGGCGCTGTGGGGCAGGCGCTGCGCACGCGGCTTGAAACGCGCGGCGTGTTGGCGCTTGGGTTTATGGAAGGCGGCTTCCGCCACATGATCAATAATGTGCGCCCGATCGTACGACCCGAAGATCTGCGCGGTATCAAGTTCCGCGTACTGCAAAGCCCGATCTTTATTGAAATGTTCCGCAGCCTGGGCGGCAATGCCGTGCCCATGGCCTGGGGGGAAACCTTTACCGCGGTGCAGCAGGGCGCGGTGGATGGGCTTGAAATTCCGCTTGGTATTGTGGACCAAAGCAAATACTACGAAGTGACCAAGTTCCTTTCGCTGACTGGGCATATTTATTCCATGATCGGCTGCCTGATTTCCAAGCGCAGCTTTGATCGCCTGCCGGCTGACCTCAAAACCGCTGTCACTGAAGCTGCCGCCGAAGCCACACCCGCGCAACGCGCGGCAAATGCGCAGGCAACTGCCGGCTTCCGCGACAGCCTGCAAAAGCACGGCATGCAGATCAATGAAGTGCCGGATAAGGCGGCCTTCCGCCGCGGCGTACTGCCCATGTATGAGAATTTCCGTGGCCAGATCGGTGCCGATATCATTCGGGACGCTTTGGCCGCGGTGCAGTGATCATTCTGGGCCCGATAGTCCGTTTTCTGGCGGGGGCGACGCGCTATTCTATCGCGCTCGCCGCCGCCTTGATGCTCTCTGCCATTCTTTATCAGGTGGTGACACGCTATGTGTTGGGGGCGGCTTCTTCCTGGAGCGAGGAATTTGCCGTGCTCATGTTTTCCTGGAGCGTGCTGGCCGGCCTGGCGCTTGGGGTGCATGAGGGTTTTCACGTGCGTCTGACTTTGCTGACGGATGCGCTGCCGCTGGCCGGGCGCATTGCCGCGGAACGCGTCTTGGATTTCATCACGGCGGCGCTGGGCGTTTTTCTGGCTTGGTCCGGCTGGCGGTTTCTCGACATCACCAGCGGTTCCGTTTCCGCCGCCATGGGCTATCCGATTGAAATCCTGAATGCGCTGGCGCCGATTGCGGGCGCGCTGATGGCAGTATTCGGGCTGGAACGCGCGCTCAGGCGCGGCGGCGCGCTTCCCAAGGATGAGGCCGCGATAGAATGACCGCCATTGCCTGGTGTCTGACCGCCGGCTTCGGCGCCTTGGTCACGCTTGGCGTGCCCTTTGCCATTGCGATTGCGCTGGTCATTACCACAGCGCTGATTGTCGCCGATATTGAACCCGCCTTTCTGGCGCAATCCATCATCAGCGGGTCGCAGCAATTCAGCCTACTCGCCATCCCGCTATTCATGCTGGCCGGGGAATTGATGTCAGCAGGCGGGCTTTCGCGCCGCCTGGTGGATTTCGCTTCCACGCTGGTGCAGCATTTGCGCGGCGGGCTTGCGATGGTGACCGTGCTGGCGGCGCTGGTGTTCTCAGCCATCTCTGGCTCCGCCCCCGCCACCACAGCGGCGATTGGCGCCATCATGATCCCGGCTATGGTGCAGGCGGGTTATGACAAGGGCTTCGCGGCTTCCATTGCGGTTTCCGCTGGTGTTTTGGGCCCGCTGATCCCGCCTTCCATCGCCTTCGTGATCTGGGGAATTGTCGCCGAACAATCCATCGGGCGCCTGTTTCTGTCAGGCATCGTGCCCGGATTGCTGATTGCCGCAGGCTTGCTGGTGATTTGCTGGGTGCATGCCAAGCGCAACGATGTTCCGCGCCTGCCGCGCGCGAGTGCTGCACAGATGGCGCGCGCTTTCGCCGATGGGCGCTGGGCGCTGGCATCGCCCTTGGTGGTGCTGGGCGGCATTTACGGTGGCATTTTCACTCCAACCGAAGCGGCGGCGGTTTCCTGCCTCTACGCCATCATCATCGGGCTCTTTGTCGAACGCAAACTCACCTTGCGCGCGCTGCCTGGGATTTTCGTGAGAGCCATGCGCACCAGTGCCATTGTCTGCGCCATCATCGCGGTATCGGCAGGTTTTGGCATTCTGGTCGCGCAGGAACAGATTGCGATTCGCTTTGCCACCTGGATGGCGCAGACCATTGGCGAGAAATGGGCCGCGCTGGCCACGCTGAACATTGCCTTTTTCCTGCTGGCTGCGGTGATGGATGAAATTGCCATCATGGTCATTCTGGGACCGATGCTGATTGCAATTGCCAATCGCTTTGGCGTGGACCCGATCCATTTCGGCGCCATCATCGTTACCAATGTTTCCATCGGCATGGCCGCCCCACCGATCGGCTATTGCCTGTTCATCGGCATGGCGATCAGCGGATTGTCGCTGGCACGGATCAGCCGTGCGATCTGGCCACAAATTCTTTGGATGCTGGTGGTGCTGTTCCTGACCACTTACGTGCCGAGCTTTGCGCTGATGTTCCAGCCTGCCGCGCGCTGATCAGGGCTTGCCATCCGCGCCATCCCCCGTAAAAGCAGCCGGTCAGGCGGTTATGGATTGTTCAATGAATTCCCTAAAGATTAGCCTAGTTTCGCTGTTGCTGGCTGCTATCCTGAGTGTTGCGCCCGCAGCCCTTGCCCAAACCACCCCATCCACGGGGCTTTCCGTTGCTGATCAGGCACGGGAATTGGCCGATGCTCGGCCTTGGGCCGGCATGATCTTCGCCGGGTCTTCCGTGGCGGATGGCAAACTGCGCGATATTGTCGTGGCGCCCTGGACCGGTTCCTGGGGGGATGACACATTGGCAGGCGGCGCCGCCAGCTATCGCCTGGCGCGCTTCTGGCGCTTCTTCATGCTGGATGCGGAATTGGGCGGCGCCTATCGCTTTGGCGATACGGAAGGCGGAGAATTCTGGGCCGCTGCGTATCTACGCTATGATGGTTTCCCCTGGACCAATTATGTTTACACGACTTTCGGCCTTTCCATGGGGCCGAATTACGTCACGCGCCTGCCGCAGGTGGAACGTGGCACGGATGCCGTGCCGGAAAAGCACCAGTCGCATTTCCTGAATTTCTTCTCGCCCGAAATTACCTTCGCCCTGCCTAGGCGGCCAGACCGCGAAATTGCCATCCGTTACATGCATCGCAGCGGGATTTTCGGTACCTTCAACGGTGTTTGGGAAGGTGCCAATTCGCTGACTGTCGGATACCGGATGCGGTTTTAAGCGTTTCCCGTTCACCTTGGCTCGCGGGAACCGCTCGGAACCTTTGTTGGGTCGCATTTTCCGAGCCTCCAAGTGATTTCACTTGGCTTGAAAATGCTCCACGAGCGTTTCCCGTTCACCCTGGTTCGCGGGAACCGCTGTGAACCTTTGTTGGGTCGCATTTTCCGAGCCGCCAAGTGATTCCACTCGGCTTGAAAATGCTCCACGGGGGGAATGGTGGGCGCACGTGGGATCGAACCACGGACCTCCTGCGTGTCAAGCAGGCGCTCATACCACTGAGCTATGCGCCCTCACCGAAGAATTGCTCCATAAACGCCTGTTCCCCAAGGCGCAAGCCTGGGGTGCCCAGGCTTCAGCCGCCATCGCCACCGCTGTAGTGATACTGCTGAAGCGCGACATCCAGCAGCCTTTCCAAAACCTCGGGTTCCTGGGCGCCGGCAATGGCTTGCTGTCCCGCGATGATGAAGCAGGGCACGCCATTAATCCCAAGCCGATGCGCACGGAGGTTTTCGGTATGCACCGCCTCAGCCTCCTCACCTGAACGCAGGAAGGCAAGCGTCGCATGGGGGTCAAGGCCGACCCGCCCGGCCATGATGGCAAGGCGGCCGGGATCGCCAATATCCACCCCATCGGCGAAATAGGCATAAAAAAGCGCTTCCACCATCATCTCGCCCAGGCCTTCCCGCACCGCGTAACGCACCAGGCGATGCGCATTGATGCTGGATGGTACACGCCCCATCAGATCAAAGCGAAAACCAATCCCCTCCGCGCGCCCAAGCTCCGTCAGCGCATTCTGCAGGCGCCGGGCGCGATCCTCACCGCCGAATTTCCGCGCGATGAATTCGGCGCGGGAAACGCCGCCTGGGGGAATGTCTGGATTCAGCAAAAAGGGCCGCCAGACCAGTTCGGGAATGATATCCGGCCTGGCCCGCAAGGCACGGCGCAGCCGCCTGACGCCCAGGTAGCACCAGGGGCAGATCAGGTCGAAGGCGACTTCAATATCCAGCCGCGGCTGGAGGGGTGCCAGGATATTCACACCTGCAGTTTAGCGCAGCCGCACAGCGCGGGCAGCCCCTTTTTCGTTGATGGCGCTATTCCGCCACCAGCTTCAGCCGGCGGATCAGCGGCGCCCAGCGTTCGCCATCGCGCTTGGCACGGGCGGCAAAATCCTCGGGCGAGGCAGGCTCAGCCGGGTCAGCGCCCACGCGCTTATAGGCAGCGCGGACCTTTTCATCCGCTAGCGCCTCCCGCAGGGCGGTATTGAGCCTGACCACAATCTCCCGCGGGGTTTGGGAAGGCACGGCCAGGCCGAAATAGCTTGAACCCTCAAAGCCCGGAATGGTCTGGCCCATGGTGGGCACGCCGGGCCATTCCGGCCGCGGCTCCACCGTGGTGACTGCCACGGGCCGCACGCTTTGGGTTTGACGCAGCGGTTCGCCTTCCGGCAGGCCAAGGCAGCGCGCATGTACGCGCCCCGCGATCAGATCCGTCATGGCATTGGTGGTCTGGCGATAGGGCACATGCACCATATCCAGCCCCAGCCTTGCCCCCATATCTTCCATGATAAGGTGTGTAATAGCGCCCACACCGGCAGAGGCGAAGGTGAATTTGCCAGGATTGGCCTTGATCCAGGCGACCACTTCATTGAAATCCCGACCGGGGATGGAGTTATGCACAATCAACAGGTTTGATGTGGTGCAGAACATGCCAACCGGCGTGAAATCGCGCTGCGCATCATACCCCACGGACTTATACAACAAGGCATTCAACCCGCTATTTGTGCCCATCGTGGCGACCAGCACGGTATAGCCGTCACCCGGAGAGCGCGCGACCATTTCGGCGGCCAGATTGCCTGCCCCACCGGGGCGATTATCTGAAAGCACCGGCTGGCCAAGCCGCTGCTGCAGGGCTTCAGCCGTGACGCGGGAGACGATATCCGTCTGTCCGCCACCACCAAAGGGGATTACCAACCTGATCGGACGGTCCGGATAGGTGCTGGCGCGCGCCAGGCTGGGCGCGGCAAGCCCTGCCAGCCCCGCAAGAAGAACCGGACGACGCGTGATGTGATTTCCCGACATGCTTTCCCCCTGACTGGCGCGGCGCATTCCGCCCGGCTATGAAGCGAAAAAGAGAACAGCATGATTTGCGCCAGCTTCAAAGCGGCTGGCCAAGAAAGGAAGGAAGCGCATGTTGCACCGCCGTAGCCTTTTGGCCGCGCCCGCCCTGCTGTTCGCCGCACCCCTTGGGGCACAAGGCGTGTGGAATCCGCAGCGCCCGATTCGCATCCTGGTTGGTTTCGCGCCCGGCGGCGGGACGGATATCACCACGCGCACGCTAACGAATAAGCTGCAAGCGCTTTTGGGCCAACCCATCATCGTAGAAAATCGCCCCGGTGCGGGCGGGAATCTGGCATCAGAAGCCACGGTGAATTCACCATCCGATGGGCATACATTGATGATGGGCACCATCGCATCACTGGTGCTGAACCCGATCATGGCGAAGCTGCCTTTTGATGTCGTGACAGACCTGACACCGATTTCGCGTTCGGTTGAGGTTACCAATATCTTGGTGGTGCCGATGGATCGCCCCTGGCGCAGCCTGGCGGAATTGATCGCAGCCGCGCGCGCAAGGCCGGATCAATTGACCTATGGGTCTTCAGGCGTCGGTAGCGCCGGGCATTTGGGCGGCGCCTTGCTGGATTCCATGGCGAAGATCAACACGGTGCATGTGCCCTATCGCGGTGGTGGGCAATTGATCACTGATTTGATCTCCGGGAAGGTGGATTTTTCTGTTGCCACCGCCGCAACCGTGCTGCCGCAAATTGAAGCGGGCAAGCTACGCGCCCTGGCCGTACCCCTGCCGCAGCGCAGCCGGCTTTTGCCAGACACACCCACCATTGCAGAAGCGGGGCCTTTGCCCGGTTACGAGGTGGCCAATTGGTATGCGCTGATGGGCCCGCGCAACCTGGCCCGTCCGATTGTGACAAGGGTCAATGAAGCGTTGGTTGAAGCCCTGCGCGACCCTGAAATCGTCGCGCATCTGGCGCGCCACGGCCTGGAAGCCGCCCCCAGCACACCTGAGGAATTGGCCGGCTTCATGCGCACGGAGACCGCGAAATGGACACCAATCGTCAGGTCTTCCGGCGCGTCAATCAACTGATCAGATGCGGGGATTTTCGCGAAATCCCGGGTTTTTGTAACGCCGTGGCGGGGTTCCGTGAATCATTTGGCTGACACTGTGAAATTTTCTTGTCAAGGACGCAAAAAAATAGTTTGCACCTGCTGACAAGCCCCAAATCCTCGGCTATGCCAAGCCATCCTTAAGGGAGAATCGAACCATGTCGAAGAAGTTCCTCACTGACGTGATCGCCAAATCCGGTGACATGTCTGCAGTTGCGGCGGGCAAGCTTGCCGCTGACATCATTGACGCGATCAAGGCTGAAATCGTCAGTGCCGGCCGTTTCACCATTCCTGATTTCGGTGCTTTCGCGGTCCGCGAAACCCCGAAGCGCACCGGCTTGAACCCCAAGACCGGTGAGAAGGTGCAGATCAAGGCTGGCGCCACTGTCCGCTTCAAGGCAAGCCCGGCGCTGAAGGGCGCTGCGCTGGCCGGCGTGAAGAAGGGCAAGCGTAAGGCCAAGGCCTGATTTTTCGCTTTCCAAGAAAGGCGGTGTTCCAATGGGACGCCGCCTTTTTTTGTGCCTTCTGTGACGCTTTTCAATCTTCATGCGGCCCGCCGCGCAGCCGCTTGACGGTACCGCGCCGTGTTTTTGCTTCCAGCCTGCGAAGTTTTGAACCAAAGGTTGGTTTGGTGGCCTTGCGCGGTGGGGGCGGCGGTAGCGCCGCCTTACGCAGCAGGGCGACCAACTTCTGGCGCGCATCTTCGCGGTTGGCTTCGCGCATGCGATGGCGTTCCGAGGTGATGACCAGCACGCCATCCTGAGTCATGCGCCGCCCGGCAAGTGCCGCCAGTCTTTGCTTCATGGCATCGGGCAAATTGGGGGATGCCATAGCCGCAAAGCGCAGCTGCACTGCGGTTTCAAGCTTGTTGACATTCTGCCCACCAGGCCCCGAGGCACGCAAAAATGCCTCCTTCAGCTCCTGTTCGGCAATGGCTATGGCATGGGTAATGCGGATCATGCGTTTTCTTAAAACATCCGGGGGCCACCTGTCTTGCCATGAAGGCCCGGGCGCAGGATGTTGGGGCCATCAAGGAACAGGAAAACCATGGACCAGCATTCAATTGACAAGGCGCCTGACGCCGCGGCCGATTGGCCAGATCAGATCTATTCCCTGCTCAAGTCGCACAACATCACGCAAGTGGCTTTGGTGCCGGATGCCGGGCATTCCCGCCTGATCCGCCGCTGCCTGGCAGATAATGAAATGAAGGTGGTGACGCTGACCACCGAAGAAGAAGGCATTGCGCTTTTGCAAGGCGCCTGGCTTGGCGGGGCAAAGGGCGTGCTGCTGATGCAATCCTCCGGCGTTGGCAATTGCATCAATATGCTTTCGCTTTCCATCATGCATCGCTGCCCGCTGCCCATGCTGGTGACGATGCGCGGCGATTTTGGTGAATTCAATCCGGCGCAAGTGCCGATGGGCAATGCAACGCAAACCGTGCTGGAAGCCATGGGCACGCTGGTGCACCGCGCCGATACGCCGGAAGATATCGCGCCCACGGTAAATGCCACCATTCGCCTTGCCTTCAATACCTTCCGCCCCACCGCAACCCTGATTGGCCAGCGCGTGCTTGGCGCCAAGACCTTCGGGAAGGACTGAGAAAATGCTTTCTGCTTCCGGAAAACTCGATCGCCGAGAATTGACCCGCGCTTTGCTCGCGGACCGTGGTGAGATGCTGGTGATTGCCGGGCTTGGTGCACCGGCCTGGGACATCACTGCCATTGGCGATTGCGCTGAAAACCTGCCGCTTTGGGGCGGCATGGGTGGCGCTGCCATGATCGGCCTTGGCCTTGCTTTGGCGCAGCCCAAGCGCAAGGTGCTGGTGATCACCGGCGATGGCGAAATGCTGATGGGCATTGGCGCCTTGGCGACGATTGCGGTGCAAAAGCCCGCCAATCTTTCCATCGTGGTCCAAGACAATGAGCATTACGGTGAAACCGGCATGCAGGAAACCGCGACGGGGCACGGCGTTGATCTGGTGATGATGGCGAAGGGTGCCGGCATTCGGCACACCATGTTCGTCACCAAGCCCGATGAAGTGCCAGCGCTGCACAAGGCAATCCATGCTGGCCAAGGCCCCTTCTTCGCGGTGGCCAAGATTGATGCCACCAGCAAGCCTTTGGTGCTGCCGCCGCGTGAAGGCGCGCTATTGCAAGCGCGCATGCGTGAAGCGGTGATGGGGCCGGCAGCGCATCATCAATTGTGATTCAACAGCGCCAGCCGACGAAGATCGGCGGCGCCCCATCAAAGGGAGGATCGGATGCAAAGACGGCAAATTCTGGTGGGGCTCGCAGCAATCGCGGCAAGCCCTGCGCTCGCCCAGACGCAATGGAGCCCGGATCGCCCCATTCGCGTGATTGTTCCCTTCGCACCTGGCGGCAGCACGGATATCACCGCGCGTCTGGTCGCTGAGGCGATTTCGCCCCGGCTCGGGCAGCCTGTCGTGATTGAAAATCGCCCTGGTGCCGCAGGGAATATTGGCAGTGAGGCTGTCGCGCGCGCCGCGCCCGATGGCTATACGCTGGTAATGGCGACAAGTTCCACGCATGCAACGAATGGCGCGCTTTATCGTAATATGCCCTTCGATGCGCAGCGGGATTTCGCGCCGATCAGCCAAACCACGTTCATCCCCAATCTTTTGGTGGTGCATCCTGATGTGCCGGCGCGCGACTTTGCCGGGCTGGTGGCGGAAGCCAAGGCGAAACCTGGCGTTCTCAATTTCGGTAATGCGGGTTCGGGCACTTCGCAACACCTCTCCGCCGCGTTGATCGCTGCGCGCACAGGCATTGATGTCACGCATGTTTCCTATCGTGGCGGCACTCCGGCGGTGACCGATCTGATCGGTGGAAAAATCCAGGCCATGGCCGCGCCCTTGGTAGAAGTGATTGCGCATGTGCAGGCGGGGCGGCTGCGCGCCATTGCTGTCACCACCGCGCGACGTTCTTCCCTGCTGCCGGATGTACCGACCATTGCCGAAACTCTGCCTGGCTTCGAAGTGGCTCTCTGGAATGGCTATATGGCGCCGGCCAATACACCGGCGCCCATCGTCAATCGCATCGCCGCTGAAATCCGCGCCGTGATGCGCACCGATGACATGAAGACAAAGCTCGCCCAGCAAGGCAGCGAGCCCGTTGGTTCCACACCTGAGGAATTTCGTGCTTTTGTGGCCGCTGAAATCCCGAAATGGTCTGAACTCGTGCGCATTTCCGGCGCCAAGGTAGAATAGGAAACACCATGCCCCATATCGTCTGCCTGCGACCACTGCACCCCGATGCCATGGCAAGGCTGCATGCGGAACCAGAGTTCAAGGTCACGATGTTGACCGAGGTGAATGCGGATACGCTGCGGGAGCCGATGAAAACTGCGGAAGCCATCATCGTCCGCGCAACGCCTATCAATCGTGATTTCTTGGCCAATGCGCCGATGCTTGCCATCTGTGCGCGCCATGGTGTGGGTTATGACGCGGTTGACGTGAAGGCGCTGACCGAACGTGGCATTCCGCTGACCGTAACCCCCGATGCCAATGCGCTGTCGGTCGCCGAACACGCGATGATGCTGATGTTGTCCACATCACGGCGTACGCTGGATTACGACAAGAACCTGCGTGCACTGGATTGGGGTTCCAAGCCTTCTCTGAAAACCTGGGATCTATCCGGGCGCAAGGTGCTGATCATCGGCTTCGGGCGCATCGGCGGGCGCGTTGCGCGGCTCTGCGCAGCCTTCGGGATGGAGGTGCTGGTGCATGACCCCTATATCCCGCAGAACACCATCAAGGGCGCAGGCTTCCGCCCGGTGAAGCTACTGCATGAAGGCTTGGCGGAAGCCGATATCGTCACCACCCATTGCCCGAGCAATGAGGAAACGCGCGGTATGGTGAATGGCACCTTCCTGGCCGCCATGAAGCCAGGTGGCACCTATATCAATACTGCACGCGGCACGCTGGTGGATGAAGCCGCACTCACCGCCGCGTTGAAAACTGGGCATCTTGCGACTGCTGGGCTTGATGTATTCTGGGAAGAACCCGTCACCACGCGCCTGCCATTGCTTGATCTGCCGAATGTTGTGGTGTCCCCCCATTCCGCCGCTGCGACGGAACAAGGCATGCGCCGCATGGGGCTTTCTTGTGCGGAGAGTATCATCAGCCATTTCAAGGGTCAGCTCGACCCCGATGTTGTGATCAATAAGGAGGTGCTGCGCGGCAACGCGTAGCAATGCCCATCATGGAAAACCCCTTACTCATTCTGGCGGATCACGCGGCTTCCTGGCGCACCCGCGCGGTTGATGCCGAGGTTGCGCATCACGCACGCCGTGCCTTGGTAGATTGGTTCGCTGCATTGCTGGCCGGCGCATCCCGCGCGCCCGCGACGCTGATGTCAGCCGCGCTTGAGGATGAAACGCGCGGCGGCGGTGGCGCGGTGTGTTACGTGAGCGGCCGCCAGGTGCCGCTACGTCACGCTGCGCTGTTGAATGGCACAGCATCCCATACTGTGGAATTCGACGATATCTATCGCTACGCTGTTTATCATCCGGGCTGCCCGACCATTGCGGCAGCGCTGGCAGCGGCGCAATCACGCGGCGCGGATATGGACTTGCTGCTGCGCGCGATGATTGCGGGGTATGAGGTTTCATGCCGCATCGGTGTTGCCGTGCAGCCCTCTCACTACGATTTCTGGCATACGACCGGCACGGTTGGAACTTTCGGTGCGGCGGCGGCGGTGGCAGTGGCGCTGAATTGCGATTCGGAACGCACCGCACACGCCATTGCAACCTGCGCCACCATGGCAAGCGGCCTGCAACAAGCCTTCCGCGGGGAAGGCATGTCCAAGCCCCTGCATCCAGGCCATGCCGCAGAAGCTGGCGCCATGGCGGCGATGGCAGCGGCGCGGGGGATGACTGGCGCGCTGGATGTGCTGCATGGTCCGGCGGGCTTTGCCGCAGCCACCAGCGAAGATACCGGCAAATGGGAAAAGTCGCTTGCCAATATAGGCAAGCCCTATGCCATTACCGATATGACCTTCAAGAATCACGGCTGCTGTGGGCATATCTTTGCCGCGCTCGATGCGGTGCGTGATTTGCAGCGCGAAGCCGGCTTCAGCGCGGGTGATGTGCTTGGCGTGCATGTCGGCGGCTATAAGGCGACCAAGGATGTTTGCGATCGCCCGACCGCCGCGACAGAACAGGATTGCCGCTTCTCCACGCAATTCACCGTCGCGACCATGTTGCTTTATGGCGGTGTGCGGCTAGCGGCGTTTGAACCAGAACGCCTGACCGATCCCGCCATCCGCACGGTAATGCCGAAGGTAACGGTGGCGCTTGATCCGGAATGCGCGGCGGCCTTCCCATCGAAGCGTTCAGCCAAGGTGGAAATCAAGCTGCGCGATGGGCGCGTGCTGAACCGCCATCAGCATACGCGCAAGGGTGATCCGGATGCGCCGCTTTCGGATGCTGATCTGTCCGATAAATTCCTGGAACTGACGGCCGATGCCATTGGTGCACAGGAAGCCAAAGCGCTGCTGGAAGCGCTTTGGAAGGGCAATGCCCTTCCCGGCATTGTGAAGCTACGCAGCCAGACAGCGCTACGCGCGGCGGAATAAAACCATCGGGCGCGGGTTCACGCGCGCGCCCGTACTTGCCTATCCCGCCAGCACATAGCCATAGGCCTTGTTGCTGCTATTGCTGCCGCTGGCACCGACATGAAAAAGAGCTTGGGAGAATTCCCTCCTGATGCCACGAGGGCACTGAAAATCACCGGTCCGGCAAATGCCAAGGGCCGGAAAAACAGGCTTGTCTTGCAGCGCTGCCTAACCCTATTGAAAGCACAACAAACACGAAGGAGGACCCCATGATCTCTCGCCGTCACCTTGCCCTGCTTGCCGCACCTGCGCTGCTGCCCGCCGTCGCGCGCGCGCAGGATGCCTGGCCAAGCCGCCCTGTCACGCTGGTGGTGCCCTGGGCCGCGGGCGGTTCCACCGATGCGGTGGCGCGCATTCTGGCGCAAAAGCTTTCCACCGATACGGGCCGCAGCTTCGTGGTGGATAACCGCACTGGCGCCAATGGCACAATTGGTTTCAATAGCGTCGCCCGCGCGCGGCCCGATGGCTATACCATGCTGGTCAGCACGGTCAGCACTTATGCCATGGCGCCACATCTGATGCCGCTGCCCTATGACAATGAAAAGGACTTCATCGGCATTGGGCTGATTGCTTCCATGCCCATCATCATGGTGGTCAATCCAAGCTTCCCCGCGCGCACCCTTGCGGAATATGTCGAAATCGCACGCAGGCCAAACAGCAACCTGACCTATGCCAATTCAGGCACGGGATCTTCGACGCATCTCGCGACCGAGTTGTTCTTGCAAGAAGCGCGGCTGACCATTCAGGATGTCGGCTATCGCGGTGGCGCGCCGGCGGTGCAGGCGGTACTCGCCAATGAAACGCCGATGGTTTTCCAAGCGGCATCAGGCATCTTGCCGCATATCCGGTCTGGCTCCCTGCGCGCGCTTGCCGTGGCAACAAAGGAAAGAAGCCCGCTGACGCCCGAAATCCCAACCTTCGCCGAACAAGGCTTCCCCGGCGTGGAAGTGGTGGAACATATCGCCCTGCAAGCGCCAACAGGCGTGCCTGCCGATATCCTGGCGCGCATGCACGCACTCACCAAGGCCGCGATGGAAGCGCCCGATACGCGCGAACGCCTGAGCGCGCTTGCCGTGGTGCCAACGGTTGGCAGCACCGCCGAATGGCCGGCCTATTTCGCGGCAGAAAACGCGAAGTGGCGCAACATGATCCAGGCGCGCAACATCAAATTACAGTAAGCGCCTTAAGCCGAGGCCGGCTTGCCAATGCCAGCCGCGCCCGGCCGCCCGTAAAGATGCAGTGCGCGCCGTTCAAAGGCGCGCACCATCAGCCGCACTGCTTCATTGAACACCACGCCAATAGCTGCCTGCAGAATGCGGCTGCGGAATTCGAAATCCACGAAGAAATCCACTTCCGTCCCACCCGCTACCGGCGTGAAGCGCCAGTGATTGTTCAAATAGCGGAAAGGACCGTTTTCGTAGGTCACATGAATATGGCCAGGCTTGTTCAAACCCACACGGGACCGGAAAGCTTCGCGAAACATGCGAAAGCCGATGGTCAAATCCGCCACCAGTGCCTGTTCATCACGGCTCAGCACCCGCGCGCCGACACACCAGGGTAGGAACTCCGGATAGCGCGCCACATCCGCGACCATGTCGAAAAGCTGCTCCTGCGTATAGCGGAGCACCTTCTTTTCCGCATGGGTTGGCATGTCAGCTTCGCGCGGCCAGTTGCGCGTTGCGCGCCGCACTCAGTGCCGCGAAATCCCGATCCGCGTGATAGGAAGAACGGGTCAAAGGTGTGGCCGATACCAACAAAAACCCCTTGCCGCGCGCGGCCTTGGCGTAATCGTCAAACTCATCTGGTGTGACGAAGCGATCAACGGCGGCATGCTTCACAGATGGTTGCAGGTACTGGCCAATGGTCAGGAAATCCACCTCGGCAGACCGCAGATCATCCATCACTTGCAGTACTTCGATGCGTTTTTCGCCAAGCCCCACCATAATGCCGGATTTGGTGAAGATGGAAGGATCAAGCTGCTTCACACGATCCAGCAGCCTCAGCGAATGATAGTACCGCGCACCGGGCCTAATGGAGGGGTAAAGCGCCGGCACGGTTTCCAGATTATGGTTAAACACGTCCGGCCGCGCCGCCACCACCACTTCCAAAGCGCCATCCTTGCGCAGGAAATCCGGCGTCAGCACCTCAATCGTCGTACCAGGGGCGGCGGCGCGAATGGCGCGAATGGTTTCGGCAAAATGCGCCGCGCCGCCATCTGCCAGATCATCCCGGTCCACGCTGGTAATCACCACATGGCGCAGCCCCAGCGAAGCCACAGCTTCCGCGACGCGGCGCGGTTCATCCGCATCCAGGGGCTTCGGAATGCCGGTTGCGACATTGCAAAAGGAGCAGGCCCGCGTGCAGGTCTCGCCCATGATCATCATGGTGGCGTGGCGTTGAGACCAGCATTCGCCGATATTCGGGCAGGCCGCTTCCTCACACACTGTGACCAGCTTTTTCTCCCGCATCAGGGCGCGGGTTTCCAGATAAACCGGATGCGTCGGTGCCTTTACCCGGATCCAGGCGGGTTTGCGCTGGATGGGGTTATCCGGGCGATGCGCCTTTTCCGGATGCCTTTCGGCACCCGTCTTGGCGGCGCGATGGTCAATTTCGATGCGGTTTGCTGCCATGATA
>Ga0315900_10007055_pt1 | contig 14868 bp, 8 predicted proteins | sample LakEriMetagenome_FD_203521 | JGI IMG/M metagenome (GOLD analysis project Ga0315900, IMG submission 203521) | Freshwater fungal communities from buoy surface, Lake Erie, Ohio, United States - Buoy 12 MA114 | ecosystem: Environmental > Aquatic > Freshwater > Lake > Lake biofilm | place: USA: Lake...
GCCGCACGCCGGATCCGACTGGGATTGGCGCAAGGCCGACGAGAACCCGCCGCCGAACGGATACGCGAGCGACCACTATCCGGTGGCGATCGAGATCATGACCGCCGCCGACAAGCCGGCGAGCGCCTTCAAGCGCGGTGTCGCATCGCGCGAGGAGCAGGGCGGCGCGCGCGAAGGGGCGCCCGCGTCCGACGCTCCGCGCGAGAAGCCCGCTGCGAAGCCCGCTGCGAAGCCTGCTGCGACCAACGCCGATGCGAGCGGTCCGCGGCCTGTCGGCGAGCCCTCGTCGGCCGACCAGGCCGTCGCCGCGGAACTCCGTGCAGCCGGCTGGATCTACGTTCTTCCCGAGCCGAAGAGCAACGCCGCGCGCTGGGGCAACACAGACCCGCGCACCACGTGGTGGCCTGGCTACTGGAAGAACGAGAAGACGAACGCCACGAGCGAGCGGCAGCCCGCGAAGCCCGGCTTCGCCGGCGACGGCGCGCAGAAGCCGAAGTGGCGCGACGGCGGTTCGCCTGGCCCGGTGGGCTGGGTCGAGTGGCTGTGCTCTGCGGAAGGCGCCGAGAAGAAGTGACGTCGCCTGACGGGCCGTCAGCCCTGACCGAGCAGCCGCATCACTTCGGTGACGTCCTTGTCGCCGCGGCCTGAGACGTTGATGACGACCGTCTGATCGGGCCGCATCGCGCGCGCCGCGACGATGGCGCCGTGGATCGCGTGCGATGTCTCGAGCGCGGGAATGATGCCTTCCATCCGCGCGAACAGTTGAAAGGCCTCGAGCGCTTCGGCGTCGGTGGCCGCCACATACTCGACGCGCTTGGTGTCCTTCCACCACGAGTGCTCGGGTCCGACGCCGGGGTAGTCGAGGCCGGCGCTGCACGAATGCACGTCGGCGGTCTGGCCGGATGGATCCTGCAGCACGTAGCTCATCGAGCCGTGCAGGACGCCCGGCGTGCCGTAGGTGAGGGGCGCCGCGTGGTCGCCGGGCGTCGCGCCGCGACCGCCCGCCTCGACGCCGATCAGTCGCACGGAGGCATCGCCGACGAACGGGTGGAAGATGCCCGCCGCGTTCGACCCGCCGCCCACGCACGCGACGACCGCATCGGGCAGCCGCCCGAGCTTCTCGAGGCACTGCGCCCGGCATTCGCGCCCGATCACGCTCTGGAAGTCGCGCACCATCATCGGGAAGGGGTGCGGCCCGACCACCGAGCCGATGATGTAGTGCGTCGCTCCGACCGAGCCCATCCAGTCGCGCATCGCCTCGTTCGTCGCATCCTTCAGCGTCTTCGATCCGGAATCGACCTCGATCACCTTCGCGCCCATCAGGCGCATGCGGAACACGTTCAGCTTCTGGCGACGCACGTCTTCGCTGCCCATGTAGACGCAGCACTCGAGGCCGAAGCGCGCGCACGCGGTCGCCGTGGCCACGCCATGCTGGCCGGCGCCAGTCTCGGCGATGATGCGCGTCTTCCCCATGCGCTTTGCGAGGAGCGCCTGTCCAAGCGCGTTGTTGATCTTGTGCGCGCCGGTATGCGCGAGATCCTCGCGCTTGAGCCAGATCGCGGCGCCGCCCGCATGCTGCGAGAGCCGCGGCGCGGGCGTCAGCTGCGTGGGGCGCCCGACGAACTCGCGGAGCAGTTGGTCGAGCTCGATGAGGAACGCGGCGTCGGCGCGGGCGGCGCGATACGCCTCGTCGAGTTCCTCGAGCGCGTGGAGCAGCGTCTCCGGCACGTAGCGGCCACCGAAGACGCCGAAGCGGCCGCGCTCGTCGGGCACACGCGCGTGCTGGGATGCATTCGACGCAGAGGAAGCGATCGTCATGGGGGGCTAGCTGCGGCGGGCGGCGGTGTCGCCGGTCCGGCGGAAGAGGGACATCACGGGGCCGGAGAGCGCGTAGATCACGAATGCCGCTGCGAGCGCCTGCACGGGCCACCAGAGGGCCACGATCACCGGCAGCACGATCTTCAGCAGGCTCTGGAAACCGCGCCGCGCCCGCAGCACGCGGTTCGCGAAGTGGTGATAGCGGATGTTCGAGATCATCGCGATCGCCACGATCACGGTGACGAACGGAATGCCAAGCGCCGCCGCGCGCGCGAAGGCGAGGCCTTCCTCGATGCCGGGAGTCTCGTGCAAGAGATGCTGGTGGAGCACGATCAGGCTGGCCACGGTGCCGCCCGCGCCAGGCGAGGGAAGGCCCTTGAAGAAGAGGTGGTCTTCCTCCTTCGCGCTGCGGACCTCGGCGTTGAAGCGCGCGAGCCGCAGCGCCGTGCAGCACATGTAGAACGCCGCGATCGCCCACAGAACCTTCGCGTAGGCGTTGTCGGCCGGGCCGAGGATCGCCAGTTCGCCTGCGGGGCCGTAGTAGTGGCTCACGAGGCGAAGGGTCATGAAGGCCGGCGCGACGCCGAAGGTGATGACGTCGGCCAGGCTGTCGAGCTGCGCGCCGATGTTCGAGGTGGAGCGCGTGAGGCGGGCGACGGAGCCATCGATCGCGTCGAAGAACATTCCGAGGAACACCAGCACGCCTGCCACCGTGAGCGTCGACCACCCGAATGCGGTGTCCGCGATCGGCTTGGCCGCATAGTGGATGGCAGCGAAGCCGCAGATGGCGTTGCCGAGGGTCAGGAGCGTGGGCAGGGCGCTCGCGGCGCGGCGTCGGCGCCGGACGCGGGTGAAGGGGATGTTCGCTCGGTTCATGCCGCGCTCGCTGTCCCGGTCTTGATCTCGGTCGAAGGTGGCTGGATCCATCATGGCTCCGATGCTCCCGAGGCGGCGTTGCCACCACGCGGTGCGCCGTCCTGCGCGCCGTCCTGCGCGCCGGGCGGAGCGTCCGCAGGAGGCAGCATATCCCCGAACGAGGGCGCGATCACGAGGAGGGTGACGCGGTCGTTCAGGGGCGCCGCGTCGAGGAGGAGCGTCGCCAGGGTCGGAGGAATCGGCGCGAGCGGTCCGTCGCCGTCCTCGCCGGCGGACTCGGCCGGCGGGGTCTCGAGGAGGAGAAGCATCTCGTCCGTTGCGAGCTCGATGGTGGCCTCGCCGTCGCGCACGCTTCTCGACTTGGCGCGGACGGCGGACGGGTCGATGGCGATTCCTTCCAGCGAGTTGAGGTTCTCGATGAGACGCAGCTCGATGCGCGCCGCCGCGGAGTCGACTGTGGGGAAGCACCACGCGCGCATGTCGAGGTCGATGAGCGCTTCCTCGGTGCGGGCGACCTTGCCTGCGACGAAGATGGGCACGCCCCGGGCGACGGGCACCGTCGAGAGTTCGGTCCAGACGTACGGCGTGCCGAGCCAGATGCGTTCGATCGTCCACGTGCCGCCGAAGGCCTCCACGATCTTGGGCAGTCGATCGGCCTTGCATCGGAGGAGGGTGAAGCCGTTGGCCGAGAGGGTGCTGTCCGCGCGCGTCGCGAGACCCTCTGCAAGGACACGCTCAAGCGCCTCCTTGCGAGCGCCGGCCTTCGCGGGGACGAGGAGCTTGACGAGGCTGAAGCCCGCCATCTCGCGGCCGGGAGAACCATCGAGCGCGCGCGCCAGATCGCGATTCGCCGACTTCGGCGCGCGCGAACCAGGCGCACACGCCGCCGGCAGAACCGCCGCGGCGGCAAGAAGCAGGGTGAGTCCCGGCATCTCGCGGGTCCAGAATCGCGTGCGGGCCGCGCGGCCGTCCGGGGTCGTCACGCCGTCGACCTCGGAGGCGCGCCGTTGATCCGATCGAGCATGGCGCGCAGGCGGCTCCACGCGCGTCGATTGAACCGGAAGGCGAGGCGAGGGAGGTCCCGGTGCTCTTCCTCTTCCTCGAACGCCTCGACCACGCGGAATGTTCCCTGCTCGCAGAGGTCCTGGCGGAAGTCGCGCTCGAGCGCGCCGAGTTCGGCGGCGTCGGGCGCCGAGTGCAGCCGGATCACGAGTTCCTTGCCGACGAACCGCATCGAGTGGAAGCGCTTGTAGAACGCAGCCACCTCCGCCACGGCCGCGGCCGGATCGGTGTGGATCGTGTAGAGGCTGCGGTCCTCGGGCGAGATGAGCTTGCGGCGCGCCAGCGGCAGCACGCAGCCATCCTCCCAGCTCTTCCAGTAGTCGCCCCCCTTGTGCTCGAGAAGCACGATGGGAATCAGATGGCTCTTGCCGGTCTGGATCAGCGTGAGCGCCTCGAAGAGCTCGTCCTGCGTTCCGAAGCCGCCGGGGAACACGGCCACGGCGTCCGAGTGCGACATGAACATGAGCTTGCGCGTGAAGAAGTAGCGGAAGTTGACGAGCTTGGGGTCGCCTTCGATGACCGAGTTCGCGCTCACTTCGAATGGAAGGCGGATGCGGAGGCCGAAGCACTTCTCGACGTCGGGACCTTCGTGGCCGGCCTTCATGATGCCGTCGCCGGCGCCGGTGATCACCATCATGCCCGCCTCGGCGATCATGCTGCTGAACACGCGGGCCAGCGCGTAGTCGGGGTCGGTCTCCGGCGTGCGCGCACTGCCGAAGATCGAGATCTTCCGGGTGCCTCGGTACGGGCTGAAGATCCGGTACGCGTGGCGCATCTCCTTCAGCGCGCTGCGGACAAGCTTCAACTGACCCATGTCCGCGCCGTCCGCGACGAGCTTCAGGCCGGACAGCATGATTTCGGCCACGAGCTCACGGGCGTCCGGGCTTGCCTGGACGCCGGAGGTCTCGAAGAAGCGATCGACCGCCGTCTCGATCTGCGAGAGATCGAGGTGCGGACGGCCGCTCGGCCGGGGCTGCTGTGACGAGGGCTGTGGTTGGTCTGGTGTCACGTGGTTCGTTCCGTCTGCATGCAGCGTGTGTCGCGCTCGTGGTTCGTTCGTGGTCGGCTCGTGGTCGGTTCGTGATCTATTCGGGGTCAGTTGGAACCTTGGGGCGCCAGGTCATCGCCACGCGTCGGTTGCATCGGTGCAGCGCCCGGCGCGCCGCCGGCCGACGGCTTCGGGAGCGGCGTACGGACCGAAGGCTCGCGGGTGACGCCCGGAAGCGGCGCGAGGCTCACCTTCGGATCCTCGATCGAGCCCTCGACGTCGATTGCGAAGAGCGCCCGCGACAGCCCGCCGATGAGGTCGCTCAGGATAGGCAAAGTTCCCCTCGGGTAGAGCCGAAGCGCGACGCCGAGGGTCGGAATGTCGATGGAACCCGAGCCCGTGAGTTCGAGCGTGCCGCTTGCAAAGCGCAGGCGGTCGACCGAGGCGGTGTTGCCTTGGATGACGAGCTGGGCATCCGATTCGTGCAGCGAGCTGTTGAGCGGCAGCATGAACTGGCTGAGCTGCAGGACGCGCATCGCGATCGGCGTGGAGGCGATCGTCGCGTCGCGCAGCGAGACGGTCAGTGACCCGCGCCGCGCGGCAACGTCGGCCGTGGTGCCTCCAAGCGGTCCGTTGATCTCGAGAACGCCGGTCAGCCGCCCGGGCCGCGCGTTCGGCGGGCCGCTGCTGGGCTTGGAGCTCCGAAGGTCGTCGAAGCGCGCCTCGGCGATGCGCGCGCGGACTTCGTAGAAGTCTCGGTCGAAATCGACGTCGGAGACGATGTCGAACCGCCCTCCGGCGACGTCGCCCGCACCCTCGATGAGGAGGCCCGAGCGGCCGTCGGTGGAGCGGATCTCGATCTCGCTTTCGCCGATCGGCCGTCCGACCACCTTGGCGCGTGCGGCTGCGAGCGTCGATCGCAGGACGACGGGCGTCGGAAGGGCGGGCTCGTAGTGCAGCGCGATCGGCAACGTCGCCTCGAGTTCGGTCACACCGACCCCCGCATCGAAGGCTGCGCCCGCGAAGGTCGCCTCGCCGGCAAGCGTGTAGAGGGCGGGTTGCTCCGCCGCGCCGCCGGCGGGCCAGCGCGCCTCGACCGCTGGGAGCTTGAGCGTGAACGGCCCCGTCGAGGTGAGCGAGAGCGCGCGCGCCGAGAGATCGAGCGGCGGGGGAAGAATCGCGCGCAGCGCCGGCGTGAGTTGCGCCACGTCGAGCGTGTACGACGCGGTCAGCACGGTCGTTTCCGCGAGATCGACGCGACCTTGCAGCGTGGCGCGTCCCTCGGCGCCTTCGGTCAACTCACCATCGATCATCAGTTCGACCGCGTTGGCGTCGGCCTTGATCGAGCTCGCGGGACTGCACGCAAGCGACACCCGGAGCGACGGGTCGTCCGGAGCGCCGGCGGCCATGCTGAGCGACTTGGGAACGACCTCGAGCGTCTCGCCGCCCGCCGCGCTGTAGGTCGCGTCATACGTTCCGCGTGCCTGACGCTCGCGGAAGAGCGCGACGAGCCCGGGGCTCCGTTCGTTGAGGAAGTGGCGGAGGATGGGCGACTCGATGCGCGCGCCGGCGAGCCGCGCGTCGAGCGTCGCCTCGGACAGCGGGCCCGAGAGGCGCAGCAGCCCGTCGTCGGCGCCAGCGGTCGACAGCCGCATCTCAAGGCTGTCGGCCCGCACTTCCGCGCCATCGACCTCGAGGCTTCCGGCAATGCGCTCGGCGACGACGCGCGCCCCGTCCATCGTGACCTCGATGCGCACGGGGACGAGGCTTCCCCGCGTCACCGCTTCGGCCGAATCGACCGTGCGGGTGACGGAGCCATCGAGGATGCCGCGCGGCTGCAGGCTTTCGAAGCGTCGGCGCGCCTCGGTCGGATCGTCCGCGAGGTAGCCGGCGAAGGCACCATCGAGCGGCAGATCGTCGAGGACGAGCTCGACGCGGCGCGACGGCCCGTTGAGGTCTGCGAAGCCGCGCGCAAGGATCGATCCCTCGCCACGACGGCCGCTGCACTCGTCGAAGCGAACTTGATCGGGCTCGATCTCGAGCTTCGCCCTGCAGTTCTCGAGCACGAACCCTTCGGGCCACGGGAGGCCTTGCTCGGCGAGCCACGCGCGGCCTGCCGAATCGGGTGCGGCGCGCCCACGCTCGAAGTCGAGGCGGATGTTGAAGGATTCGCTGCCGTCGGGCTTCGTCGTCACGAACCCAGCGAGGTCGAGGCTTCCGGTGAGGCCAAGCGCCCGAAGCAGTTCGGCGGCGGGCGCGAGGTCGGTTCCCGGCCAGTTCGGCCGATCGACGGGAACGTCGTCTGCGTGCGGGATCGCGGCGATGAGCGCGGGGTTGATCGCGTCGTCGGTGTCGTTGAGCTCGATCAGCGGCTGCAGGCCGCGACCGCCGCTGCCGTCGCGGGGAAGTTGCACCGACCCCGAGATGCGCAGCAGCCCGCCGGCGGGCGTGATTGCCTGCATCCCGCCTTCCGCGATCACGATCGCCTCGTCGAGCACGGTGAACGAGCCGGACTTGATGCGGAGCGGGTAGGGGAAGCGCTCGAACACAAGGCCCGCGTCGCGCAGCTCGACGTCGCCGGTGACGAAGACCGGTTGCCCGAAACCCGCCGGCGAATAGACGCGCAGCGTGAAGCCGCAGCGCCCACCGAGCGCGAAGGGGCCGGCCTCGACGCTGCGGGTCAGCCGCGCGCGCTCGTCGGCGGAGTCGTTTCCCGTGCCCAGTTGCGCCAGTGCGCGCCGCTGCTCGATCAGGAGCGATGCGTCCGGGAGGAGCCCCGCGGCGCCGAGGCGCGTCGCCGCCGTCTCGTCGAAGAGCACGCGGATCGCGTCGCCGGGGCCTTCCTCGAACGCGTCGAAGAGTCGGCCGTCGACGGGCGCGTCGGCGCACACGATGCCGAGGTCGATCTCCGCGCCGGTCGCGATGCCGATCAACTTGCCGGCGATCGTCACCTCGGCCGCGTCGTTGCCCCGACCCACGATCGAGTCGATGAAGACGTCGTCGTTCTCGAAGCGGATCAGGCCGTGGACGTCGTCGAGACGGTAGGGGAACTCGGCGTAGGCCCCGACGCCGCGCGACACCCGGAGCGATCCGCTTGTCTTGATCGGCGACGCCGTTCCATCGGCGCGCGGCGCCTCGCGGACCACGCGCGTGTCGACGTCGATCGTCCACGTCGACACGTTGAAGTCTGCAAGAACCTTGACCGCCGCGGTGGGAAGCTGCAGCACGTCCGGCTGGCCCGGCTCGAGCGCGGGCGAACTGAACGTGGGAATCCGCACCGACATCTCGAACGGCGCGCGTTCGGCGGCGCCGCGAAGCCACTCCTCCCGCGCGTCCCAGCTGAAGGCTGGCAGCGACTCGCGGGGAACCTCGAGCGTGAAGTCGCACTCGAACGGCACGGGAATGACCCGCGACTCGCCGTCCCGCGCGCCCAGTTCGCCCTTCAGGCCATCGAGCGCAACCGTGTCGCCGTCGAAGCGGAGGGTCCCCTCGCGAAGCGTCATCCGCGGCGTCGCCACCGCAGGCGCCTTCTTGCCGCCGACAAGTCCGCTCCAGGAGTCGCGTAGTTCGCCGCCACCGAGGAGCTCGATGGGGAGATCCATCGCAAGGCCTTCGATCCCGAGCTCCGCTTGCGGCGGCTTGCCCGGCTCGTAGGCAAGGCGGATCAGCGGGATGTTTCCCGCGAGGCCAAGTTGCTTCGTCCACGTCCGCACCGCGAGCGGCGCGATCTCGAGGCCTTCCGGACTCAAGATGACGTTCTGCAGTTCGATCGCGATCGCCTGGGCGTCGGCATCGAACCGGCCGCGGATCTCGCCCACCACGGGAGTCGCTCCGCCGTCGGCAAGCCCCTTGAGAGAGAGCGCGAAGGCGGCGGGCTTGTCGACGACCGGCGTGAGTTCGCCCTCGAAGCGCAGCGCGCCAAGCGAGGTGAAGTCCTTCCCGGAGGCCATGCCGCTCTCGATGGTGAGCTCGCGTACATGGATGCGCGTCGGGCGATCGCTTGGAACCCTGGTGTCGTCGCTCGGCTCGGGCGTCAGCGCCAGCGGTGAGAAGGTGCCCGGCGCGTCTTCGCGCTCGGCGATGCGGACATCGAGGCGACCGATGGACACCTCGGAGACGTTCACATCGCCAAGAAGCAACGAGCCGAGCGAGAAGCGCACCTCGACCGTATCGGCCAAGATGAGTTCTCCGGCAGCGCCTTCCCAGCCGCGCGCACGGACGCGCAGCCCCTCGATGACGAGGAGATCGAGCCCCGCCAGACGCACGGTGTCGGCGGTGACGTCGCCGCCGATCGCCCGCGTGGCGGCCGGCAACATGATCCGCGCCAGGACGAACGGCCGCGTGAGAACGACGGCCGCGACCACGGCAAGGAGCAACGACACAAGCATGGCGTTGCGCGCGCGGCGCCTCCACGGACTGGGCTGTCGCTGGTCTGGTTGCCGGGCCGACATCGAAGTGCCGATTCTACGGTGAGTTGCCAACGGGCGACGCTTCCCCGGCGGTGCGGCGCGAACGCGGAAAGGCGGGGAAATGAGGGAAACCGCATCGCATATGATCGGCCTTTCCGCGCGGCCGTGGATGGCGGGCGAACCACTCGGACGAGTCGGCCCACCGCTCGATTCCCGCGTGGCGCGTGCGAATGGACGAAATGCAACACCGTGCCTGACGACCCGACGCAACCTCTTCCCGCCCTTAACTCGACTGGTCGGGACTCGACTGGTCGGGACTCGACTGGTCGGGACTCGACTGGTCGGGCGTTGGTCACCGGCGCATCGCGCAGGGTCGGACGCGCGATCGCCGTCGAACTCGCGCGCGCGGGTTTCGATCTCTCGCTGACCTACCGCGCCGATCGCGCCAACTGCGAGGAGACCGCGCGGATCGCCGCGGAGGCGGCGCGCGCAGCAGGCCACGAGGTGCGCGCGGACGTCGCGCAGCTCGATCTGAACGACGCCGCCGCGGTCGAGCGCTTCGCGCAGATGGCCGCCGCGCAACCGGTCGATGCCCTCATCCACAACGCGTCGACCTACCGCGAGACACCGTTCGGCGCGATCACCGAGGCAGACTTCGCCGAGATGTACCGGGTCGAGGTCGTCTCGCCGTGCCTCCTCACGCAGGCGCTCGCGCCGGCGCTGCGGCGCTCGCGGCTTCCGATCGGCGGCGCGGTCGTCTTCTTCAGCGACATCCACGCGCTCGGCCGGGCGCGTCCGCACTTCACGCCCTACCTCGTGGCGAAGGCCGCGGTGCAGTCGCTTGCGGCGCAGATGGCGGTCGAACTCGCGCCGGCGGTGCGGGTCCATTGCATCGCGCCGGGCGTGATCGCCTGGCCCGACGGATTCCCAGAGGAGACGAAGCCTGCGATCCTGTCGCGCACGCCGCTTGCCCGCGCAGGAACGCCGGAAGAGGCGGCGAAGCTCGTGCGGTTCCTCGTGCTCGAGGCGTCGTACCTCAGCGGCGACACGATTCGAATCGATGGCGGACGCGGCCTGCGCTGAAAGGCGGTCGCTGCGCGCGCTCAGCGCTGCGGAGGCGGCGTCTCGCGCAGCGATTGCTCGAGCCGGGCGCGTTCCTCCGCGCCTCCGTCGAGCGAGTCGAGAATGCGCAGTTCTGCTTCGGCGCGCGCGCGGTCGCCTGCGCGAAGATGCGCGCGGATCGCCTGCGCGCGAATCGCCGTGTCGGTGGGAGAGGCGCGCAGCGCCGGCTCCCATGCGGCGGCCGCGGCGCGTGCGTCGCCTGACGCAAGGTGCGCCTCCGCGAGCGCCTGCGCGACGGCTCCCCGTGCGCGATCCTCGTCTGGCAGCGCCGCAAGCATGCGCGCTGCATCGGATCCGCGCGCGCCGGCGACCAGCGCGCCCGCGAGGATCAGCTTGAACTCGAGTCCCGCGCGGTCGCGCGACACCGCGACGGTCGCGCGCTCGATGGCGCGCGCCGCATCGCCCGACGCCAGCGCGAGCCGCGCCTCGAGCCCGGCGCTCCAGGGGTCGTCCGGCGCAAGCTGCGCGTGCCGCGCGGTGAACTCGCCCGCGCGCGGAAGATCGTCGATCGCAAGCGCAACCATGGCGGCGAGGAAGACCGTCTTCGCGTCGTTCGGTTCGCGTTCAAGCGCGCGGGCGTAGAGTCGCAGCGCGCCAGGCTGATCTCCGGCGACGCCGGCCGCCAGCGCCGCGAAGCGCAGGGTGTCCGCGGCCGCGTCGGCCGGCGATGCGGCCCGGCCGGCAAGCGCGGCCGACTCGGCGGCAAGCGCGCGGCGCTCGTCGCGCGTCAGCCGCTCGTCCTGCGTCTGCGAGCGGCTCAGGAGCGCCTTTGCGGTCGCGACCAGGACGCGCGGCGAGGCGGACTCCGTTCCGCCCGAAGCATCGAGCAGCTTGCGCGCCACGATCTCGGCTTCGCGAGCACGGTTTGCTTCGAGCAGCCGGGCGACCGCGTCGAGACCGTCCTCCATCTCGCGTGCCGACGGCGCTGCGCGCGCGTCGCGCGCGGCGGGCGCGGCCGCACCGCGATCGCAGCCGAGGACGGCCGTCGCCAGAAGGGCTGCGAGCATGCTGTTCCTCGGAAAGCGCATGGGCCCGGCATGGTAGCGGGGGGCGTGCGCGCCCCCGATTCGGCGCAAAAAGGCACGGCTCGAACGGACGTATCATGGCCCGACCATGCAGTCAGGTCCCGCAGCTGAAGCGTCGAACGACGCGTCCCGTCAAGCCCCCGAACTTCCGAAGGCGCCCGAGTTGCCGAAGGCATACGTGCCGTCGGAGGCCGAAGGCGTCGTGCGCGCGCGTTGGGACGCCTCGCGCTGCTTCCACGCAACGCCCTCCGCGCCAGGCGAGGCGTACACCATCTTCATCCCGCCGCCGAACGTCACGGCGGCGCTCCACCTCGGCCATGCGTTCAACAACTCGCTGCAGGATCTCCTCACGCGCTACCACCGCATGAAGGGCGCGAACACGCTCTGGATGCCAGGAACCGACCACGCGGGCATCGCCACGCAGACGGTCGTCGAGAAGCGCCTCCTCCTTCAAGGGAAGAAGCGCACCGACTTCACGCGCGAGGCGTTCGTTGAGAAGGTGCAGGAGTGGAAGGACGAGTACGAGGCCACGATCCTCGGACAGCTGAAGTCGATGGGCTGCTCGTGCGACTTCGACCGCACGCGCTTCACCATGGACGAGACCTGCGCGACGGCGGTGCGCCACGCGTTCTGCACGCTCTTCAAGGACGGCCTCATCTACCGCGGCAAGCGCCTCGTGAACTGGGATCCCGTCACGCAGACCGCGCTCGCAGACGACGAGGTCGAGATGGAGGAGGTCGACGGACACTTCTGGTACCTGCGCTATCCGCTTGCGGATGGTTCGGGCCATGTCACCGTCGCGACCACGCGCCCCGAGACGATGCTCGGCGACACGGCCGTCGCGATCAATCCGAAGGACCCGCGCGCGGCGGCACTGCGCGGCAAGAAGCTTCGGCTTCCGATCGTCGGCCGCGAGATCCCCATCGTCGAGGACGACTACGTCGTGATGCCGGCCGCGATGGGCGGCGACCCCGCCGACCCGAAGGCGCAGTTCGCGACCGGCTTCCTCAAGGTCACGCCCGCGCACGACCCGAACGACTGGGACATCGGGCAGCGCCACGCGCTTGCCGCGATCAACGTCATGGCGCCCGACGGCTCGATCAGCGACCGCCACGGCTGGATGGATGTCTCGGCCGAGGCGCGCGCGTTCGTCGGCCTCTCGCGCGAAGAGGCGCGCAAGAAGGTCGTCGCGTGGTTCAAGGCGAACGGCCTCCTCGAGGACGCGAAGCCCTACCGCCACGCGGTCGGGCACTCGTATCGCTCGCACGTGCCGGTGGAGCCCTATCTCAGCGACCAGTGGTACGTGCGCGTCACCGACGACCGCCTGCGCGGCACGGCGTTGCGCGCCATGGCGAAGGACCAGGTGGAAGGATCGCTGCCGGCGGCCGTCGCCGCTGGCCCCGCGATGGCGGGCGACGGCGAGCTCCGCTTCTTCCCCGCGCGCTACGCGAAGAACTTCCAGTTCTGGCATGAGAACATCCGCGACTGGTGCATCTCGCGACAGCTGTGGTGGGGGCACCGCATTCCCGTCTGGTCGAAGCGGGGCGAGGCTGCGGCGCTGGCCGCGGATCTCGGCATGCTGGCGTCGATCCCGTCGTCGCGCGCCACCGTGCGCGCGTCGCGCGTCGCCGACGGCGCCGATGTCGCGATCTCCGCGCTCGGCGGCGCGAAGGGCGAGCACGACCTCCACGTGTGCCTGCTCGACGACGCCGACGGCACGCCGATCGAGGCGGCCGGCTTCAAGCGCGACGCGGACGTCCTCGACACGTGGTTCTCATCGGCGCTGTGGCCGCTTTCGACGCTCGGGTGGCCCGACCCGTCGCGGTGGGCGGACATGGCGGGGCTCCTCGACCGCTACAACCCGAGCTCGGTCCTCTGCACCGCGCGCGAGATCATCACGCTGTGGGTCTCGCGCATGGTGATGTTCAACCGCTACTTCCTCGGGCGACTCCCGTTCAAGCATGTCTTCATCCACGCGATGATCCAGGACGGCCACGGGCAGAAGATGTCGAAGTCGCTCGGAAACGGCGTCGACCCCCGCGACATCATCCACTCGCATGGCGCCGACGCGATGCGCTTCACGCTCGTGTCGATGGCGACGAACACGCAGGACGTGCGCCTTCCGGTCGACATGGTCGACCCGCACACGAACGAGGCCTTCACGCCGAAGTGGACGACGACGGGCGGCGGCTACACCGTCGCCGACGCGATCCAGTCGTCGCCGAAGGACGCGTCGAAGAAGATGGTGTCCGGCTTTGGCGCCGCAACGGGCGTCGCGACGCCCACCGCCGAGATGCCGCTTGCGCGAAACACGAGCGCGCGCTTCGACCTCGGCCGCAACTTTGCGAACAAGCTGTGGAACGCCACGCGCTTCGCGCTGTCGAACCTCGCGCAGGCCTCTGCCGACTCGAGTTCCTCCCCCATTCGGGGCCCCGATTCTTCCCCCATTCGGGGCCCCGGTTCTTCCCCCATTCGGGGCCCCGGTTCTTCCCCCATTCGGGGCCCCGGCAATCCCGAGCCGCTCACGCTCCTCGACCGCTGGATGCTCGCGCGACTCGAGCGCGCCACGCGGCTCGTCGAGGACGGAATCGCCGACTACGAGTTCCACCGCGTGGCAGAGGCGCTCTACGACCTCGTCTGGCGTGACTTCTGCGACTGGTACCTCGAGGGCATCAAGCCCACCGTGCGCACGAACGCCACGCAGCAGGCGATCCTCGCGTCGACGCTCGATGCGATCCTGCGCCTGCTGCACCCGGTCTGTCCGTTTGTCACGGAAACCCTGTGGGCAAGCGTCCAGGCGTTGCCGAACCGCGCGGTCGCGGGGCTGTCGCTTCCGCCGAGCCCGCTCTGCGCCACCGCCGCGTGGCCCGCGCCCGCGGCAAGCCTGCGCGACGAGGCCGCGCTGGCCGAGTTCGCGCGCGTCCAGGCGCTGGTCGATGCGATCCGCAAGGTGCGCGGAGAGCGGCAGGTGCAGACCAAGCGGAAGATCACCCTCTGCGCGCCCGACGCCGTCCGCGCGCTCGTGGCGGCGGCGGGCGGGGTGGTCGAGACGCTGGCAGGTCTCGAGAAGATCTCCCCGCCGCCCGCAACCCGCCCAGCCGGGGCGGTCGCGATCCCCTTCGAGGGCAGCGAAGTCCTCCTCGACGGCCTCGTCGACGCGGTCGACGCGGGCGCCGAGAAGACGCGCCTCTCGAAGCTGATCGCCGAGCGCGAGAAGCAGGCCGGGGGCATGCGCGCAAAGCTCGACAACGCGGGCTACGTGGCCAAGGCGCCGCCGGAGGTCGTCGAGGAAACCCGCAAGAAACTCGCAGAAATCGAGGCCGATGTCGCGGCCGCGAAGAACGCGCTGGCAGCGCTCGGATAACCCAATGACCGGCTCTTACGTCGTCATCCTTGCGATCGCCATCGGTGTCGGCGCTCCGTTCCTGCTGGCCACGGTTCTCTACTTCCGGCAGCGGCGGGCCGAGCGCGCATCGCGCGCCCGGCGCGAAGACCGGTCGGACGGATGGGGAGGTGACGGCGGCGGCGGTGGGATCGACCGCGGGTCTCACTCGAAGGGCGACGACGG
>Ga0315900_10007057_pt1 | contig 14864 bp, 12 predicted proteins | sample LakEriMetagenome_FD_203521 | JGI IMG/M metagenome (GOLD analysis project Ga0315900, IMG submission 203521) | Freshwater fungal communities from buoy surface, Lake Erie, Ohio, United States - Buoy 12 MA114 | ecosystem: Environmental > Aquatic > Freshwater > Lake > Lake biofilm | place: USA: Lake...
CCGAAAGCGTCCCGGCCAGATGCATTTCGCCTCCGGGGGCACCGGGGTGGGTATCCACATGGCCGGCGAGCTGTTCAAGGTGACGGCCGGCGTGGATATCGTCCATGTCCCGTACAAGGGCGCGGCGCCCGGGCTGACGGCCCTGCTCGCGGGCGAGGTCGAGATGATGTTCAACGGCCTGGGGCCGGCGATGCCGCACATCAAGACCGGGCGCGTGAGGGCGCTGGCCGTCGGTGGCGAGCGCCGCTCCGAGCTGCTGCCCGAACTGCCGACGGTGCGCGAGAGCGGGTTCGACTTCAACACCGAAGGCTGGTACGGGGTACTGGGTCCACGCGAGCTGCCCGCGGCCGTGATCGAGACGCTGCACCGGGCGCTCGCGAAGGTATCGACCCAACCGGAACACCGGGCCCAACTCGCTCGCCTGAGCGCCGAGGCTCTGGCGACCACGCCAGCCGAGTTCTCCGCGATGCTGCGCGACGAACATGGCAAGTGGGGCAGGGTGATCAAGGCGGCAGGCATCCGGATGTAGGCTGCACCTGCGTCGCCCCCGGCGGCAGTGGGCGATGGCTGCAGCCGGCGACGCGCGTCCGCGTCCGGCTAGTCGCCCGCGTCACCCGGCCGAGGCGCCGCGCGAGCGCGCGGCCTTGCACGAAGCGCACGCCGCAGCGCGACGACGTCCAGCGTCGCCGCCAGCAGCAGTGCGCGCGGCTTCAGCCCCCACCAGTGCCACGGCCTGCCAGACCGGAAGCACCTCGGGAATCCGCAGCAGCCAGCCAACCATGCCGTGATAGAGATTGAACGGATGGTGATGCGCGCGATTACAGCCAGCCCGCACGCCGGAATCGCCGGAAGAGATAGCCCGCCGCGCATGCGATCGCCGCCAGCGCCATCGGATATCCCCATTCCCAGCGCAGTTCCGGCATGTGTTCGAAGTTCATGCCCCAGATGCCGGCCAGCGCGGTGGACACCGCGAAGATCGCCGCCCAGGCGGCCAGACGCTTGGTGATCTCGGACTCCTCGATCGTGACCATCGAGAGGTTCACCTGGATCGCGGTGTCGATCGACTCCCGCAGGCTGTCGATCGCGCTGCTGATCCGCAGCAGGTGGTCGTTCACGTCGCGGAAGTAGTCCATGCTCGGCACTGCAACCGCCGGCGCACGACTCCCGTGCAGGCGTCCGGAGACCTCCAGCAGGGGCGTGGCGATATGTCGCAATTCGTTCGCGCGCCGCTTGAGCGCGTACAGCCGCTCGATGTTGCGCCGGCCTGAACCGCGCTCGAAGATGTGGTCCTCGATTGCCTCGAATTCGCTCTCCATCGCCTCGAGCAGCGGGAAATAGCGATCGACCACGGCGTCCATCAGCGCGTAGAGCACGAAGCCGGAGCCCTCGCGCAGGCGTGCTGGCTCGCGCTCGCAGCGCTCGCGCACGCCGAGGAAGTTCTGCCAGCTGTTGCTGCGCACCGACAGCACGAAATTGCGCCCGACGAAGATCGCGACCTCGCCGATCTCGAGTTCGCCTTCGCGCAGCTCGGGCAGCTTCAGCACCACGAACAGCGTCTCGCCGTATTCCTCCATCTTGGGCCGCTGATGGCCGTGTCGGGCGTCCTCGACGGCGAGCTCATGCAGCCCGAACTCGCGCTGCATCTGGCGCAGTTCCGCGTCACTCGCATCGCGAAGGGCGACCCACACGAAGCACTGCGGACGGAGCAGCCAGGCATCGATATCCGCGATCGGGATATCGGCGAGCTTGTGCCCGTTTTCGTAGGCGACGCAGTTGATCAGCATCCGTTCGGCTCCTTGCGCGGGCAGCGGGTTGTTCGAACCTTGCCCGATCGGGCGCTCGAAGTCGGCAGGGACGGGCGATTGCGCGCCATCATCGAGCGGATCGGGCGCCACCATGCGGCAACTGCCACCCGCCCACCCCCGGGAACCTGGCGGCTATTCGGTCGCGATCGCAGCCGCCTGGATCGTTGCGCGCCAGCGCTTCACTTCGGACTCGATCATGCGCTGGAACTGGCCGGGCACTTGTGGCGCGGGTTCGAGCCCGGTGGCCTGGAGTCGCTCGCGCACATCGGGTGCCGCCATCGCGCGTCCGATCTCCGCGTAGAGCCGCTGCACGATCGCGCGCGATGTCGCCGAAGGAGCGACCACGCCGTACCAGTTGGTGACCACCACGTCGTAGCCCAGTTCGGTCATCGTCGGCACGTCGGGAAGCGCCGCACTGCGCTTGGACGAGGTCACCGCGAGCGCACGCAGACGCCGGTTCTGGACGAAGGGCAGGGATCCGCCCATGCCGATGAAGGTGCCCTGGATCTGGCCTCCCACCGTGTCGTTGACGGCCGGCCCGCCCCCCTTGTAGGGAATGTGGTTGAGATCCAACCCGGCCTTGAGCTTGAAGAGCTCCAGCGTGAGGTGCAGCCCGCCGCCGTTGCCCGAGGAGCCGATGTTCAGGCGGCCGGGCTGCGATTTCGCCAGCGCGACGAACTCGCGCATCGTGGCCGCCGCGAGCCCCGGGTGGACCATCAGCACGTAGGGCGTCTCGGCGACCACGGCGACCCCGGTGAACGCCTTCACCGGATCCGCGGGAGGCTGCTTCAGGAAATAGGCCGGATTGATCGCCAGCGCCAGATCCGCGAGCAGCAGGGTGTATCCATCGCCCGCGCTTCGGGCAACCAGATCGGTGCCCAGCATGCTGGCGGCGCCGGGGCGATTGTCGACCACGACGCTCTGCGTCAACTGCTCCGAGAGCTTCTGTCCGATGATGCGACCGGTCACATCCGAGCCGCCGCCCGGAGCGAACGGCACCACGAGCCGGATCGGTCGGACGGGATATGGATCGCTCGCCTGCACTGCGGTCGCACCGCAGAGCAACGCGGGGACGAGCAGGGCCAGAAGGGGGGCGGATAGGGGCATGCGGTCTCCTGACAACTCGGCTGCTCGGTTGGCGTTCAGAGCGTTCCGCGGGTCTTCATCTCGCGAATCAGACCCGCCCAGCGCGCCGTCTCGGCGCGTACCAGCTGGCGAAACTCCGCCTGTGTCCCGTGCTGCGGTTCGACCCCGATCGCAAGAAGCGCGCGTGACGTATCCGGCTCGGCCAGCACCTTGCCCATCGCCCCCTGCGCGCGGTCGACCACCGGCTGCGCGATGCCGGCGGGGGCGAACAGACCTATCCACGCGCCGACTTCGTAGTGGGGGATCCCGGCCTCGGCCACGGTGGGCAGGTCGGGCGCGAGCGACGTGCGCGCCTTGCCGGTGACGGCAAGCGCGCGCACTTTCCCCGACTTGATGTAGGGCTGCGCGGCGGCCAGCGCCGGGAACATGAGATCGAGTTGTCCGCCGAGCAGATCGGTCAGCGCATTCGACGCGCCGCGATAGGGCACGTGCAGCATCCGGGTTCCGGTCATGTGCTGGAACAGCTCGCCGGCCATGTGGACGCTGGTGCCCTGTCCGGGCGAGCCGAAGCTGCGAGCCCCCGGTTCGGCCTTGAGCAGCGTGACGAGGTCCTTCACGCTCTTCACCGGCAGCGAAGACTGCACCACCAGAACGCCCGGCACGCTTGCGATCTGCGTGACCGGCAACAGGTCCTTTTCGAAGTCGTAGGGCAACTGGGTCGAGAGCGCGGACGTGATCGCGTTACCCGCGCTGCCGACGAGCTGCGTGTGGCCATCCCCGGTGGCGCGGGCGACGAACTGGGTACCGACCACCCCGCCGGCACCCGGCTTGTTCTCCACCACCACCGGGTGACCCAGATGCCGGGACAGACGCGGGCCGATCACGCGCATCGCGGCGTCGGCCGTACCACCGGGGGCGAACGGGATCACCAGCGTCACGGGCCGCTCCGGCCAGGCGAGTACAGCACGGGAAGCGCCATGCCTGGGGCCCGGCCCAACGCAACCCGTCCGGGCCCCTGCGCTCGCGCGATGAACGACGTGCCGGATGGACGGGTAGGGGGCATGACGCAGGCTCCGGGAGGCGACCGCCGCGGGTTGCGGGGGATTGCAGCGCAGGGTTTCCCAGCGTACTACAGGGGCAGGGTGGCGCGCATCGGCGGCTGAGGCGGCCCGCGAAGCGGTGCACCGATCCGTTGTCGTCTGTGCAGGGCGTTCGGTGTGGTCCTCGCGAGGGATCGACCTGACACGCGAGAGGCTTGCGGGCCGCGATTTGACGCGACCCCGTCGTCGGTGGCGTACTAGAGCCCGGGCGACGATCTTGAGTCGCCCGCGGATCCTTCCGAACAGACCGCAGGGCTGTACAACCGAGGAGGTCGCGCATGGGTCACCCTCAACTTTCGCCAGGGCGCCGCCGCGGGCGCCGAACGGTCGCCCTCGCGCTCGGTGCGCTGGGCGCCGTCGTCTCGGCACCTTCGCCGGCGCAGTCGTGGCCACTCAAGCCGGTGCGTATCGTGGTGGGCTTTGCGCCGGGCGGTGGCACGGATTTCGTCGCCCGTGTGATCGGCCACCGGCTGTCGGAGGTCTGGGGACAGCAGGTGCTGGTCGAGAACCGGGCCGGTGCCGCAGGCACCATCGGCGCCGACTCCGTCGCTCGCTCCACGCCCGACGGCCATACGCTGCTGATGGGCCATGTGAACTCGCATGCGATCGCCCCCAGTGTCTACCGAAGGCTTCCCTACGACGCGTTGCGCGACTTCCAGATGGTCACCTACGTGGGCTACGTGCCGAACGTGCTGACGCTGCACCCGTCGCTGCCCGCGAAGAGCGTGAAGGAACTGATCGCCCTCGTACGCTCGCGCCCCGGGCAGGTCACCTTCGCCTCCTCCGGGACCGGAAGCACCCAGCACCTGGCCGGCGAGATGTTCATGAGCCTCACCGGGACGAAGATGGTGCACGTGCCCTACAAGGGTAGCGGACAGGCCATCCAGGACCTGGTCGGCGGCCACGTGCTGCTCAACTTCGACACCATGCCCCCGGTGCTCGACCACATCCGCAGCGGCAAGCTGCGGGCGCTGGCCGTGACCACGCCGCGGCGTGCCGCTCAACTGCCCGATGTGCCGACGCTGGAGGAACTGGGGCTCAGGGGCTTCGACATGACCAACTGGTACGGGGTGATGGCGCCCGCGGGCACGCCGCGCGCGATCGTCAACGGGTTGTCGACCGAGATCAACCGCATGCTCAGGGAGCCGGGCATTCGCGAGAAGCTGCAGAGCGTGGGGACCGACATCGGCGGCGGCACTCCCGAGGAGTTCGAGGCCTTCCTGCGCTCCGAGATCGAGAAGTACGCGAAGCTTGTGAAGGCCGCCGGGGTCCAGATCGACAACTGACGGGCACCGCACCATCCGGCCCTGCGGTCGCGCAAACCGGGAGAGCGACATGACGCTCGCACTGCCGCATCGTGCCGGGAAACCTCGCCGGCGCGGAATCACCTCGATGATCGATTTCGGGCCGGACACCTTCGGGTGGACCGGCGCCGAGGGGGGTATTCGCCCGCTGCTGGAAGCCTGTTCGGCCTACATCGACTACGCGAAGATCTACGCGCTCAACTCGCTGCTGCTGCCGCGTCCGGTGGTGAGGGCGGCTGCGCGGCTCTATCGCGAGTTCGATGTCGTTCCCTTCGCCGGGGGCATCCTGTTCGAGTACGCCTGGCAACGCAACGACCTCGATGGACTCGAGGCGCTGCTGGCCGATCTGGACATCGGCGGCCTGGAAATCTCCGAGAACTACGTGTCGCTCAGCCCGGACGAGCGCTCGCGGATGATCGACCGCTTTACCCGCCGCGGGATCTACATCAAGTACGAGTTCGGGCGGAAGAATCCGACCGAGCCGCTCTCGCTGGACGAACTGGGCGGGGTGGTCGATGCGGTGGGACGGCTGGGCATCGAGCACGTGATCGTCGAGCAGAGCGACTTCGACATGCTGGTCGCCGCCCGGGCCGACGCCATCGACCTGCTGCGCCGCGAGCCGTGGTTCGACCGCCTGCTGATCGAAGCCGACCCGTACCGCTTTCCGAAGCAGCACGCGGAGCTGGTGAAGACCTTCGGCCCGGAGGTCAACCTCGCCAACATCACGCCGGGACAGGTGCTGCGCCTGGAGGGTTTCAGGCTGGGCATCGGCCGCGCGGTCGACTATTCGATCATCGCGAGGTGATCGGGGAACTGGGGCGCGGGGCAGGGGGCGGCCACAGCGCGCCCGCGAGCACTCACGGTCGACATCGCGCAAGGTGCCGGGGCCGGTCCGGCAACCGATCGACAGTGGCTCACCTGATGAGCCACTGCCCCTCCAGGATGGCACGGTGTGGCGCGCAGCCTCGCGCCGCTCCGCCCGGAGCCTTCCCGTGATCTGGTACAAGTTCAACGTCGGTGCATATCTCGCGGAAACCCTGCGTCTGTCCGATGCGGAAGACCTCGCCTATCGGCGCCTGATCGATCTCTGCTACCTGAGCGAGCAACCGCTGCCGCTGGACAAGGAGGCGGTTGCCCGGAAGATCCGGATGGACCTCGACGTGACCGAATCCGTCCTGGCCGAGTTCTTCGACAGGACCGAAGAGGGCTACCGGCACGCACGCTGCGAGGCCGACATCGCGCGCTATCGGCGGCAGGTCGCGATCAACCTCGAAAACGGCAGGAAGGGAAGGCACGCACGATCGGCCGATTGAACCCGCGTGCGTCGGGCTCAGTATCGCGTCGGGTTCTCGTGACACGCCACGGCGCGCGAGCCGGTGCAGGCTCGCGTCCTCGCCCGACGGCGAGCGCTGGCCGGAACGGTCTGCCCCCGAAGACGTGCGGCTGCGCGCAGGGTCGTCGCGATGTCTGCGCGGCCCGCCACGGCGGCGAGGCACCTGACTTGCCGCCCTCGGTCTGACCCCCTCCCGTCGTCCGCGCCGATATCCGGCGACCCGGCGGGTGTTGCACATGTCCCGTTTAGCTGGCGTCAACTACCTTGGCCGGCCAAGATAGTTGTCGTCAACCGGCCAAGATAATTGTCGCCAACCACCGTTACCTGCCGGTAACCATGGTCGCAAGAGAATCCGGTCGCGGTGGGGGGAAGCCCGGTCACCGCCCAACCGAATCTCTTGAAAGGAGCAGCCATGTCGGTACGTGCAAGATCCACTGCAGCGATGGCCATCGTCGCCGCATTCGCCCTTCCTGCTGTGCAGGCATTCGCGCAGGAGACCGCGGGACGGTATTTCAGCATCTACGCGGGTCCGAGCAGCCTCTCCTCGACGACCGTGTCCGAGTCGCGCGGCGCGGGAGGGGGCGCGAGCGGTAGCGCGACCTTCGACACGGGTATCGGTTTCGGTGGGGCGTTCGGCTACCGCTATGGAAACGGCTGGGCAGCCGAAGTCGCGTGGGACTATCGTCGCCATGGGGTCAAGCAGATCGGGGGATCGACGGTCGATGGTGACTTCGCCTCCAACACGTTCTTCCTGAACGGGTACTACCGCTTCTCGAAATGGGGCGATATCCGTCCGTTCATCGGAGCGGGGATCGGCTGGACACAGGAAATCGACATCGACATCTCCCGCAGCGGTCGGGAGCTGAGCTATTCACGCTCGGGCGGCACGGCCATCCAGGTGATGTTCGGGGGCGAGATGGAGTTGTCCCCGAGGTGGAGCCTGCTGGGCGATGTACGAATCATGCGGGTGGGCAACGGTACCTTCAAGCCGGAGGACGCTACTGCAGGAGGTACGATTTCCGGTGATCTGAGGTACCGCCCGGTGTCGGTCAATCTCGGACTCAGCTACCGTTTCTGACGCAACCGATCCGATCGGAACTCGACCTCGGTCATGCCAAGAATCCTTCTCGTCGAAGACCATCCGCGCATGGCCGAGGTCGTCAGTCAGTGGCTCGAGCGAAATGGCATCGGGTGCGACAGCGTTCCGAGCCACCGGCAGGCGCTCGCGGCCGTGGCGAATGCCCGCTACGACGCCATGATCCTGGACCGTAGCCTGCCCGACGGGGACGGTCTGCGGGTACTCGCGAGCCTGCGGGCGATGAGGAATCCGCTCCCCTGCATGGTACTCACCGCCCGTGACGCGCTGGGCGATCGCGTCGAGGGGCTGGACGCAGGGGCCGACGATTACCTGACCAAGCCTTTCGAAATGGAGGAACTGCTCGCGCGAACGCGGGCTCTGCTGCGTCGCAGCCAGCCCTGGACGCCCACGGAAGTGACCTTCGCCGACCTTCGGGTGCTTCCGCAGCACGGTTCGATGTCTGTCGGGAATTCGACCATGACATTGTCTCCAGCCGAACTGCAGATCATCCTCACACTGGCCCAGCATGAGGGCCGAGTCGTCAGGCGCAGCACGCTGGAGACCGCCGCCTGGGGGTTGTCGTCGGCAGTGACACCCAAAGCCCTTGACGTAGCCGTCCACCGGCTGCGAAGAAAACTCGTTTCACTGGGGACCCGGGTATCGATCACGAGCGTCAAGGGGATCGGCTATGCGCTGGCGCATGCTCCATACGCCTAGCCTGGCGCTGAGACTGTCGGTCGCCTTCGCCCTGACCATCGTCATCGTTGCTGCAGCCTACCTGTCTTTCCAGATGGTACTGGCGGCTCGCTTCGCAAGCTTCATCACGGAGCAGAGTCTCAAGGGCCAGACGAACGACATCGCCGAGGCCATCGATACCCGATCCCCCGAAGGTGGCGTAACGGTCAGACTTGAAGGTGCCGACGCCTACGGGTTCGACGCGTTCTTCGCCAACCTGAAATACCGCGTACTGACGGAGGACGGGCGTGTCGTCGCATCCTCGGATGGGCGACTCGACAGTCTGCTACCTGCGGTCCCGGTAGCGCGCCAGGACGGCTTCTACATGCCGACCCTGGTCGACGGCATGCGGTTTCACGTCGCTGCCGTCCGCCATCGTGTCGATGGACGCGAATTCCTGATCCAGGTCGGTCGCAGCGACCGCTTCGCGGAACTCGCGCAGGAGGCAATCGTGCCTGCCGTCAACGAGGCGGTCGGCATCGTCGCTGCGGTGTCGGTGGCCGTACTCGGCCTGCTCAGTTTCCTTGGCATACGCAGCGTGCTGGGACCGATCAGGATCGCGAGCGAGGCCGCGAGGTCGGTGGGACAGTCCAATCTGTCGGCCCGCCTGCCCAGCGAGGACATTCCCTCCGAAATACGCCCGCTGATCGTTGCATTCAACGACGCGTTGTCGCGCCTGGAAATCGCCTTCGCGAGCCAGCAGAGGTTTTTCGCCAATGCAGCGCATGAACTCAAGACACCGATCGCGCTGCTGCGCGGCCAGCTGGAGAGCGCGAAGGGACACGTCGGGGATGTTGCCTTGCGCGACGTCGACGCCATCGGGCGCATCGTCGCGCAGTTGCTTCATATTGCCGAGGTGTCGGGAGGACGTGTCCTGCACAGGCGGCCAACCGCGCTCGACGAGATTGCGCGGCAAGTCACCGGGTTCCTTGCGTGGCGCGCCGAGCGGGCAGAGGTCGCCCTCCACGTCGCTTGCGACCAGGCCCCCGTGGTGGTCGAGGCGGACCAGGGGGAATTGTTCGTGCTGCTCAAGAACCTGGTTGAAAACGCGGTGGATTTTTCGCCTGAAGGCGGGACGGTCAGTATCCTGATCGAACCCGGATCGCTTGCAGTCGAGGATCAGGGACCGGGCGTGCCCGAGCAGGACCGCGAAAAGGTGTTCGAACGGTTCTGGCGCGGTGCACCGAGCGATCGTCCAGGGTCCGGGCTCGGCCTCGCGATCTGCCTAGAAGTCGCGAATGCACACGGGTGGACGATACGGTGCGGCCCATCCGTCGCGGGAGGTGCTCGCTTCGAGGTGTCCTTCGCGGCACGGTGAAGCCACGGCTCCTCGGAACCGGGGCTGGCGCGGACGGTCCAGTGCGGCAGCCAAGCCCCAGTATGTCGTTGACGTCGCCCCGGCGTTCGAGGCCGCCCCACGATCGCGCGCCTTCTCCGCCACCCACGACAGCGGTTTCGCTGGCGGCCGTGGACCCATTCGCCCGGCGCGCAAACGGCACCCCTCGCGGGGACACCGTCGCCGGCGGTGCGCGTGGTGATCTCGCCGCGCGTCGCGCAGGCGCGCTGATGTGAGGTGGCTCCCCGACCTGGGCTCGAACCAGGGACCTGCGGATTAACAGTCCGTCGCTCTACCGACTGAGCTATCGGGGACCTGCACAGCCCATTATGTTAGCGCGGGCGTTCTGACTCGGCAAGTCGATCGCCCCGTGTTTCCGGCTCAGGCCTTGATCACCGCCGCGATCGCGTCGGCGACGTAGTCGAGGTTCTTCGCGTTGAGCGCCGCCACGCAGATGCGACCGGTGTCGATCGCGTAGATCGAGTACTCGGCACGCAGCCTCGCCACCTGATCCGCGGTGAGCCCGGAGTAGGAGAACATCCCGCGCTGCTGGATCACGAAATCGAAGTTCCGGCCCGGCACCCTTGCATGCAGGCGCTCGACCAGCCCGCGGCGCAGGTCCTTGATGCGATCGCGCATGGTGGCGAGTTCCGTCTCCCAGAGGGCCCGCCCGTCGCTGGAAGTGAGCACCGAGGCCACGACCTGGCTGCCGAAGGCCGCGGGGTTCGAGTAGTTGGTGCGGATCACCCGCTTGAGCTGGCTCAATACCCGCTTCGACTCCTCGACCGAAGCCGTGACGACCGACAGCGCGCCGATGCGCTCGCCGTACAACGAGAACGACTTCGAGAACGAGTTGGCCACGATCACCGGGCCACCCGACTCGGCGAACCGGCGAACGATCTCCCCGTCCGAATCGATGCCGTCGCCGAAGCCCTGGTAGGCGATGTCGAGGAAGGGGACCAGCCCGTGCGCGCGCACGCTGCCCAGCACCTGCGTCCACTGGTCGCGCGAAAGGTCCACCCCGGTCGGGTTGTGGCAGCAGGCGTGCAACACCACCACCGAGCCGGCGGGCATCGAGGCCAGCGCCTCGAGCATTCGATCGAAGGCCACGCCGTGGGTGGCGGCGTCGTAGTACGCATAGGTGCCGACCTCGAAGCCGGCCGCCTCGAACAGTCCGCGATGGTTCTCCCAGCTCGGGTCGCTGATGAACACCTTCGCCCCGTCGGCGAAGCGGCGCAGGAAATCGGCGCCGATGCGCAGTCCTCCGGTGCCGCCCAGCGCCTGCACCGTGACCACCCGGCCCTCGCGAACCGCCGCGCTGTCGGCGCCGAACACGAGTTCGCGGACCGCGCGGTTGTAGTCGGCCAGTCCGTCCCCCGGAAGGTAGGTGTGCGGCGCCGCCCGGTCCTGCATCCGGCGCTCGGCCTGACGCACGCACTCCAGCAGCGGCACTCGACCGTCCTCGTCGTAGTACACGCCCACCCCCAGGTTGACCTTGCGGGGGTTCTTGTCCGCGTTGTACGCCTCGGTGACGCCGAGAATGGGGTCGGCCGGTCCCATCGGGACACCGGTCAGGAACGAGGGGGGCGACTGGGTGTTCATCGGGGTAGGGGCGTTATCATGGTCGGTTTGAACAGCCGCGGAGTCTACCTCCAATGCCCGCAACCGGGCGTCGTCGAGCCCCTGCCAGTCGAACCACCCCAGCCGCGGTCGTCGAGGACGCGCCACGCCCCGCGCAGGCGAGGGCGGAGCGGCCGAGCGTGCATCCCGCGGTGGAACGACTTCAGTTCCAGGACAGCCCGTTCCAGTTGGCCCATGTCTTCCCGCCCGCCGGCGACCAGCCCGAGGCGATCGAGCGGCTGTGGCAGGGCATCCAGGACGGCCTGTCTTTCCAGACCCTGCTGGGCGTGACCGGCTCGGGCAAGACCTACACGATGGCGAACGTGATCGCCCGCGCCGGGAGGCCGGCACTCGTGCTCGCGCCGAACAAGACGCTCGCCGCGCAGCTGTACTCGGAGATGCGCGAGTTCTTTCCGGACAACGCGGTCGAGTACTTCGTGTCGTACTACGACTACTACCAGCCCGAAGCCTACGTGCCCTCGCGCGACCTGTTCATCGAGAAGGACTCGTCGATCAACGAGCACATCGAGCAGATGCGGCTGTCGGCGACCAAGTCGCTGCTCGAGCGGCGGGACACCGTGATCGTGGCCACCGTATCCTGCATCTACGGCATCGGCGATCCGGTCGACTACCACAGCATGATCCTTCACCTGCGCGAGCGCGAGCGCATCGGGCAGCGCGACGTCCTCGCCCGGCTGATCGGCATGCAGTACCAGCGCAGCGACATGGACTTCCGGCGCGGCACGTTCCGGGTGAGGGGCGACGTGATCGACATCTTTCCCGCCGAGAGCGCCGAGCTGGCCGTGCGGGTGGAGCTGTTCGACGACGAGCTCGAGTCGCTGTGCCTCTTCGACCCCCTGACCGGGCAGATGGTCCGCAAGCTCTCGCGCTACACGGTCTACCCGTCCAGCCACTACGTCACCCCGCGCAGCACCACGCAACGCGCGATCGAGGCGATCAAGCTCGAACTGGCCGAGCGCATCGAGCAGTTCAGTGGCTCGGGCAAGCTGATCGAGGCGCAGCGCATCGAGCAGCGGACGCGATTCGACCTCGAGATGCTCAACGAGATGGGGTTCTGCAAGGGCATCGAAAACTACTCCCGCCACCTGTCCGGGCGCGCCGCCGGGGAGCCCCCGCCCACGTTGATCGACTACCTTCCCCAGGACGCGCTGCTCATCGTCGACGAGAGCCATGTCACCATTCCACAGGTGGGCGGCATGTTCCGCGGCGACCGCGCGCGCAAGGAGAATCTCGTCGACTACGGGTTCCGCCTGCCCTCGGCGATGGACAACCGGCCGCTGAAGTTCGAGGAGTTCGAGTCGCTGATGCCGCAGACGGTATTCGTGTCGGCGACGCCGGCCGACTACGAGCGCCAGCGCTCCGCGCAGATCGTCGAGCAGGTCGCGCGTCCCACCGGGCTCGTCGACCCGGTGATCGAGGTCAAGCCCGCGCGCACGCAGGTCGATGACCTTCTCGGCGAGGCCCGAAAGCGCATCGCGCTGGGCGAGCGCGTGCTGGTGACCACCCTCACCAAGCGCATGGCCGAGGACCTCACCGAGTACCTGTCAGAGCAGGACATCAAGGTGCGCTACCTGCACTCGGACATCGAGACGGTCGAGCGGGTGGAGATCCTGCGCGACCTTCGACTCGGCCTGTTCGACGTGCTGGTGGGCATCAACCTGCTGCGCGAGGGCCTCGACCTGCCCGAGGTGTCGCTCGTGGCGATCCTCGACGCGGACAAGGAGGGCTTCCTTCGATCGGAGCGGTCACTGATCCAGACCATCGGCCGCGCGGCGCGGCACCTGAACGGGACAGCCATCCTCTATGCCGACGCGATGACCGATTCGATGCGCCGTGCAATCGACGAGACCGATCGTCGCCGACGCCACCAGCTCGCCCACAACGCCGCGCATGGCATCGTGCCGCGGGGTGTCGTCAAGCAGGTGCGCGACCTGATCGACGGCGTCTACCAGGCCGATGCACCCGGCGCGGCAACGGGCGTGCGATCCGAGCAGGTTCCCGTCGACGAGCGCGACCTCGCGCGCGAGATACGCCGGCTCGAGAAGGAGATGCTCGAGCGCGCCCGTAACCTCGAATTCGAGAAGGCGGCACAGTTGCGCGACCAGCTCAACCGCGCCCGCGCGGCCTTGTTCGGGGCCGCGGGCGCGGCCACGCGTCCGGACTGAGCGATCGCCGTCGATCCTCACCCGGGCGCGCGGCCCGGGTGCGGTCGAACATCGAAACCGTCTTCGCGTCCTGCGCGGCGCCGCTCCGCTCCGCCGAGGCGTGCATCTCGGGGCCCGGACGCTCATCCGGACCCCGAGTGAGGAGGACTACTGGCCGCGGGTCTCCACCTGTACCAGCGGGGTGGAGGGGGGGGGCTCGGCCGGGTTCGTGCCGGACGTCGCGCCCCGGCCACGACCGGACGGCGCCGCCGGGGAGGCGGGCACAGGCGAGGGCGCCGCGGAGCGTGTCTCGACCATCACCAATTCGACCGCCTCCTCGGCCGCGGGTGCCGCGGCCGCACGGCGGCGCCGGGGCACCGGGGCTTCGGCCGCAGCGGCCGGGGCGCTCGCCGGGGCAGGCGCGGCGCTGCCGCGGGACTCGACCATCACCAGACCGGATCCTGCCAGGAGCGCGTTCGGATCCACGGGCGCGGCTTGCACCGGCACGGCGACCGGGCGCGGCGCTGGCGACACCGCGGGTGCCGGGGTCGTCGCCACGGGGTTGGGCGCGGTGACCGTCGGGGCCGGCGCCGGCGGAGGAGCCGCCGGTGCCGACATCGAGGAGGGCGCGCTGGTGACCGGCAGGGGCGCCGGCGCGGGGGGCGGAGCCGAAGGAGCCGGCTGGACGGCGAGGGCCGCGGCGGCTGCCTCGGGCGCGGACTGCGCGGTGGACTGTACGGATTCAGCCACGGGCGCTGGCGTGGAGACGATGCTGCCGCCGACTCCGGCCGGCGACGATGCCTCGGACTCGACCGAGCCCGTCTCCGGCACGTTCATGCCCTCCTCGGCAGCGCCCGCCTGGCGTCCGCCGCCGCCTCGGCGACCGCGACGACGACGACCACGGCCCTCGCGGGCGGGACCGCCGTTCGCGTCCAGTGCGGCCTCACCCGTCTCGGGCAGGGCCTGTGCGGTCGCGGGGATGGGTTCGGCGACCTCGGCGGCGGGCGCCGAGGGCCGGGAGCGGGGCGGACGAGCCGCCTCATCGCGTGGCGGGCGCGCATCGCGCCGGCGATCGGTCCCGTTACCCGCCTCGGGGCCAGCCGCCGGACGCGCGTCCTCGCGGGCGGGACGGCGATCGCGTCCCGAACGGTCTGCACCGTCTTCCCGGGCACCGCGCTCCGCCCGGCTGCCGCGGGCACCGCGCTCGCCGCGTTCACCGCGTTCACCGCGACCCGGGCGATCGCTGCGCTCGCCGCGACGACGCTCGCCGTCCCGGCTGCGCGTACCACGCCCCTCCGGGGC
>Ga0315900_10007059_pt1 | contig 14859 bp, 13 predicted proteins | sample LakEriMetagenome_FD_203521 | JGI IMG/M metagenome (GOLD analysis project Ga0315900, IMG submission 203521) | Freshwater fungal communities from buoy surface, Lake Erie, Ohio, United States - Buoy 12 MA114 | ecosystem: Environmental > Aquatic > Freshwater > Lake > Lake biofilm | place: USA: Lake...
CGGATCCGGAAGGGCTTTTGTGTTTTTGGGGTGGCTAATGGGACTCGAACCCACGACAACCAGAATCACAATCTGGGACTCTACCAACTGAGCTATAGCCACCGCAGAGGCGAGATTATAGCCCGAAGCTCAGGGCTTTTCCTTGCTGGCCGGGGTTTTGGCCTCTGACACGAGGATCTCGGCCTTGTACTCTTTCTTGAGCGCGGCCAGATAGGCCTGGACCTCGGCCTGGCTGCGCAGCTGCGCAAACTGCTGGCGGATCAGGCGGGCCTGTTCGGCCGATTGGGCTTCGCGTGGCACGATCTTGTTGACGCGCAGCACGGCGTAGCCTTCGGCGCCCAGCTCGACCCCGAGCAGGGCCGGCAGCTTGGCCGGATCGGCGCGCAGGGCCGCGTCCAGCAGGGCCTGCGGCTGCGCTTGCGTTTGGTCGCGCGAGACCACCAGCGGCTGCCCGAGCGTGGCCGCATCGGGCTTGGCCTTCCAGTCCGCCAGACGGGCCTGGCCTTCGGTTCGGGCGAGCTCGAGGGCGCGGGTCTGCACGAACTGCAGGCGCACGGCGTCACGCACTTCCGAGAAGGGACGCACCTCCGAGGGGTAATGCTTGGCGATGCGGGCCGAGACCAGGGTGTTGGGCGCCACCTCGATGGCTTCGGTGTTGCGGCGCTTGCCCACCGCATCGTCCGAGAACAGGGCCTGCAGCACCTTGGGGTTGGCCAGTTCGATGGGCAGGCCCGCGGGCAGGCGCGTCACGCCCTTGGCCTGGCGCAGGGTCAGCTTGAGCTTGTCGGCCACGGGCTTGAGGGCATCGGCCTGTTCGTAGACGCTGTTGCTGAAGGCATCGGCCAGTTCGGCGAACTTGCGCTGGGCCTGCTGCTTGCGCAGATCGGCCTCGAGCTGCGGGCGCATGGCCTCGAAGCTGGGCGCCTTGGGGGTCTTGATGCCGGTGAGCTGGATGATGTGAAAGCCAAAGTCGGTCTCGACCAACTCGCTGATCTCGCCGTCCTTCAAGCCAAAGACCGTGTCTTCGAAGGGCTTGACCATGGCGCCACGGGCAAAGAAATCGAGGTCGCCGCCCCGGCTGGCCGAGCCCGGGTCTTGCGAGTTCTTGCGCGCCAGCTCGGCAAAGGCCTTGGGCGTCTTGCGCAGCTGCGCCAGCAGCTCCTGCGCGCGGGCACGGGCCTTCTCGCGCTCGGCCGCGGGAGCGTCCTTGGCGGCCGTGATCAGGATGTGGCTGGCGCGGCGCTGCTCCTGGCCCGCCAGGCGCTGCACGTTCTGCTCGTAGTAGGTCCTGAGGTCCTGCTCGGGCAGCGTGATGGTCTGCATCAGGCTGCCGATGTCCAGCACCACGTACTCCACGTCGGCAGACTCGATCGAGCGAAAGCGCTCGGTGTGGGTTTTGTAGTGGTTTTCCAGATCGGCGTCGGTGACCTGGACCTTGGCAGCGAAGTCCCGGGCCGGGAACTTCTGGACCTGGATTTCGCGGCGCTGGAGCCAGGCCTGCAAGGCGGCGTCGGTGGGCTTGGCCAGCGCCAGTGCCGAAGACTGCAGGGGCTGCAGCACCTGACGGCTGGAGATGTCTTGGCGGATGCGGGCCTCAAACCCTTCGGGGGTCAGGCCCTGGCTGGCGGCGAGCTGGCGGTAGCGCTCCATATCCAGTTTGCCATCGGGTCCACGCAGTCCGGCGATCACGGGGTTTTGCTGCAGGTCGCGCGCCAGACGCGCATCGCTGGTCAGGAGCAGCTGTTTTTGCGCGGCCACGGCCAGCAGGCGTTCATTGACCAACTGGTCCAGGGTGGCGCGTCGCGCTTCGGCCGAATCCAGGAATTTGGGGTCGACGCCCGGCATCTGGGCGCGGATGCGGTCGACCTCGCGCTTGTGCGCCTCTTCCCACTCCTGCCGTGTGATTTTCTGGCCATCCACCCGGGCCACGGCGGCGTCGTTGTCCGTGAAGCGGCTGTAGCCCTCGACGCCGAACAACACGAAGGACGGGATGATCAGCAAAAACAACAGCCCCATCATGACTTTGGAGTTGTTGCGGACGGTATCGAACATGACAGTCTCTCGATGAAAAAAAAGGCGAACATCCATGTTCGCCTTGCGTGGGGTTGGTGGGTGCTGAGGGGCTCGAACCCCCGACCTACGCCTTGTAAGGGCGCCGCTCTACCAACTGAGCTAAGCACCCCACCTGAAACACGAAGCCGGTTCAGTGCAGATAGGGATTCTAGCCTCTAAACCACCGCCGCCGGATCTGCGGTTTCAGATCAGGGCAGCAATCGCCCGGCCCACATCGGCGGTGGTGCCAGTGCCGCCCAGATCGGGCGTGCGCGGCGCGCCGCTGCCCGGCTGCAGCATCTTTTCGATGGCCGACAGGATGGCGTCGTGGGCGTTCTTGTGGCCCAGGAACTCCAGCATCATGGCGCCGCACCAGATCTGACCGATCGGGTTGGCAATGCCCTGGCCGGCGATGTCCGGCGCAGAACCGTGCACCGGTTCGAACAGCGAGGGGAACTTGCGGTCGGGGTTGAGGTTGGCACTGGGCGCAATGCCGATGGTGCCGGTGCAGGCGGGTCCCAGGTCAGAGAGGATGTCGCCAAACAGGTTGCTGGCCACCACCACATCGAAGAAATCGGGGCGCTGCACAAAGTGCGCGGTCAGGATGTCGATGTGGAATTTGTCCACATTCACCCCCGGGTAGGCCTTGGCCATCTCGGCCACGCGCTCGTCCCAGTAGGGCATGGTGATGGCGATGCCGTTGGATTTGGTGGCGCTGGTCAGGTGCTTCTTGGGGCGGGACTGCGCGAGTTCAAACGCGAACTTGAGCACCCGGTCCACACCCACGCGACTCATGATGGTCTCCTGCATCACGATCTCGCGCTCGGTGCCGGGGAACATGCGCCCCCCCACGGCCGAGTATTCGCCTTCGGTGTTTTCGCGGACGATGTACATGTCGATCTCGCCGGGCTGGCGCGGGCTGCCGTCGCGGCGCACCACCGGGGCGACGATGCCGGGCATCAGGCGCGCCGGGCGCAGGTTGATGTACTGGTCGAATTCGCGGCGAAACAGCAGCAGCGAGCCCCACAGCGAGACGTGGTCGGCGATCTTGTCGGGCCAGCCGACCGCGCCAAAGTAAATGGCGTCGTGGCCGCCGATCTGCTCTTTCCAGTTGTCGGGCAACATCTGGCCGTGCTTCTCGTAGTAGTCCCAGCTCGAAAAGTCGAAATGGTCAAACTGCAGGCCGATGCCGAACTTGCTGGCCGTGGCCTCGAGGACGCGCAGGCCCTCGGGCATGACTTCCTTGCCGATGCCGTCTCCGGCGATGACGGCGATGCGATGCGTTTTGCTCATGTCGATTCCTTGTGGATGTCAGGATTGGAAAAAATGCAGGGCCTGCGCGGCCACCTGGTCGGGCCATTCTTCGGCCAGGTAGTGGCCGCAAGGCAAGGCCTGGCCGCTGACCTGGCTGGCGCGCTCGCGCCAGAGGGCCAGCACGTCAAAGCAGCGGCCCACCGCACCATGCTCGCCCCAGAGCACATGCAGCGGCTGGCCCAGACGGCGACCGGCCTGCACATCGGCGCGGTCGTGTTCCAGGTCGATGCCGGCACTGGCCCGGTAGTCCTCGCAGATCGAGGTGCCCGTGCCCGCGATGGCGGCACAACGTTCGTAGTCGGCCAGCGCCTCGGGGGTGAACGGGGCCAGGCCGGCGTGGCGCCCGCCGATCACACTGCGCACATAGCGCGCAGGATCGCTGTCGATCAGCGCTTCTGGCAAGGGGCCAGGCTGGATCAGCGCAAACCAGTGCCAGTAGGCGCGGGCGAAGGCTTCGCTGGTCTGCTCGTACATGGCCAGGGTGGGGGCGATGTCCAGCAGCATCAGGCGCCGCACCGCCTCGGGGTGGTCGGCGGCCAGACGGTGCGCCACACGGGCGCCGCGGTCGTGGGCCAGCACGTCAAAGCGATCGAATCCATGCGCGCGCATGACGGCCAGGGCGTCCAGCGCCATCTCGCGCTTGCTGTGGTTGATGTGCTGGGCATCGGCCGCGGGGCGAGAAGAATCCCCATAACCGCGCAGGTCCATCAGCACCACCCGGTGGCAGGACGCCAGCGCAGGCAGGACCTTGTGCCACATGGCCATGGTCTGCGGATGGCCGTGCAACAAGAGCAGCGGATGGCCCTGCCCGCCCGCGCGGGTCTGCAGGTGCACCCCATGGCGCTCGACGACACGGACTTCGAAACCAGTGAACATGGCGCAAGCTTAGCCGCACAATCGGAAATAATCAGGCAATTATTTATTTTCAAAAACGAAACAATGGAACGCAGCGACTTGGAACTGGTGCTGGCCGTGCAGGCCCAGGGCAGCCTGGCCAAAGCGGCGCAGGCCCTGCGGCTCACGCCCCCGGTGGTGACCAAGCGGCTGGCCGCGCTGGAGGCCCGACTGGGGGTGCGCCTGTTCCAGCGCACCACCCGCCGCGTGAGTGCGACCACCGAAGGCCACACCCTGTGCGAGCGGGCGCAGCGCATCCTGCAGGATTTTGCCGCCGCCGAAAACGCGCTGCGCGAACAGCAAAGCCTGCCTGCCGGGCCGCTGCGTCTGGTCAGCAGTTTTGGTTTTGGCCGGCTCTGGGTGGGCCCGGCCCTGAGCGACTTTCAGCGGCTGCACCCCGGGGTGCAGGTCGAGCTGCAGCTGACCGAGCAACTGCCGCACCTGGCCGGCGAAGGCTTTGACGCGGCCGTCTGGCTGTGGAACCCGCCCCCCGGCGTGGCGGCCGAATGGGTGGTGCGCAAACTCGCCGCCAACCAGCGCGTGCTGGTGGCCGCCCCGGCCTATGTGCAGGCGCACGGGCAGCCCGAGCGGCTGGAAGACCTGCGCAGCCACGCCTGCCTGGTCGTGCGTGAAAACGGCGGCGACACCGGCCAGGGCCAGCGCTTTGACCAGTGGTGGCTCAGCCGACGCCCAACCGGAAATCGAAACGCCAGGGGGACCGGCAAGCGCTGCCCGGTCACGGTGTCGGGCCCGCTGTCGAGCAATTCGGGGGAACTGGTGCGCGACTGGTGCCTGGCGGGCCACGGCATCATGCTGCGCAGCCTGTGGGATGTGGCCGAACCACTGGCCCGTGGCGACCTTCTGCGGGTGCTGCCCGAGTGGACCATGCACGACGCCGATGTGCACTGGATCGCGCCCTACCGGGCACAGATGCCGCTGCGCCTGCGCCTGCTGCAGGAGTTTCTGGCGCAGCGCTTTGCCGGTGCGCCCTGGAACCCGGTCAGGCCTTGATCGGCGCTGGCGAGCGCACCACCAGGCCCACGCCGACGGCGGTGATGGCCGTCCCCAGCAAGGTCAGCGGCGTGATCTGCTCGTCAAACAACAGCCAGGCGATGGCGGCGGTGGTGGGCGGCACCAGGTACATCAGGCTGGCCACGCTGGCCGCTGCCCCGCGCTGGATCAGCAGGTACAGCAGGGACGAGCCCCCCAGGGTCAGGCCCAGCACCGACCAGGCCATGGCCCCCATGAGCTGGCCGTTCCATTGCATGCCCTCGGGCTCGAGGGCGGCCAGCGGGATCGTCACCAACGCCGCAGCCAGCAGCTGCACCGTGTTGGCGGTGCGCACATCACAGGGCTGCACAAAACGCTTCTGGTAAAGGGTGCCGGTGGTGATCGCCAGCAGCGCCATGACGGCCCAGGCCATGTTCTCGAAGGTGACATGGTCCATGGGCGTGCCCTGCACAAACTTGCGCGAAACCACCATGAGCAGCCCGCCAAACCCCAGCAGCAGGCCCAGCCACTGGCGGCGCGTGACGGCCGCCTCGCCGCTGCGCGAGAGGGTGGACAGCCAGATGGCCGTGAGGATCGGCTGGATGCCGACAATCAAAGAGGACAGGCCCGAGCCCATGCCCGCCTTGACGGCGGCCCACACCCCGCCCAGATAACCCGCATGCATCAGCACGCCGGTCACGGCCAGGTGCAGCATCTGCCGCCGGTCACGCGGCCAAGCCACACGGGCCAGCCAGATCCAGGGCAAAAAGCAGAGCACGGAAAAACAGTAGCGCCACAGCAGGAAAGTGAAGGGCGGCGCATGGGGCATGCCATAACGTGCCACGATGAAGCCGGTGCTCCAGATCAGCACGAACACGGCGGGCATGGCCCGGACCCATGCCGTGGAAGAAGACCCACTCATTTCACGCGGGCACGGATTTCGGGCAGGGCCTTCTGCATGTAATAGACCATGGACCAGACGGTCAGCACGGCCGCCGCCCAGATCAGGACCTCGCCCCAGCGGCGGGTGTCGATCAGGCCCAGCAAAACCCCGTCGTACAGCAGGAAAGGAATCGCGACCATCTGCACCGTGGTCTTGAGCTTGCCCAGCATGTGCACCGCCACGCTCTTGCCCGCGCCGATCTGCGCCATCCATTCGCGCAGGGAAGAAATGGCGATCTCGCGGCCAATGATGACCAGCGCCACCAGCACATGCACCCGGTTCATGTGGACCAGGATCAGCAAGGCCGCGCAGACCAGGAATTTGTCGGCCACCGGGTCCAGGAAAGCGCCGAAGGCGGAAGTCTGGTTGAGCTTGCGGGCCAGGTAACCATCGAGCCAGTCGGTGATGGCGAAAACCACAAACATGGCCGTGGCCAGCAGATTGCGCGTGTCGTCGCCCAGGCCCGGGATGTAGTACACGGCCACGATCAGCGGAATCGCGACGATGCGCGTCCAGGTCATGATCGTGGGAATGGTGAAAAACATGCGCCGATTGTGCACCAAGGCCATGGCGATCTGCCGAGGCCGAACGCGGATCCCCTGCCCGGCGCTCAGTGCAGTGCCTGGTAAATCGCCTCGGCCAGTTCCTGTGAAATGCCCTCGACCTGCGCCAGGTCTTCCACACTCGCGGCCTCGACCCCGCGCACACCGCCAAAACGCTGCAGCAGGCGCGCCCGCTTGCGCGGCCCGATGCCGGGGATTTCCTCGATCTTGCTGCCGCCCACCCGCACCTTGGCGCGCTGGGCCCGCATGCCGGTGATGGCAAAGCGGTGCGCCTCGTCGCGGATCTGCGCCACCAGCATCAGCGCCGCCGAATCCTTGCCCAGATAGACTTTTTCGCGGCCATCGGCAAACACCAGCTCTTCCAGCCCCACCTTGCGCCCCTCGCCTTTTTCCACGCCGACGATGCGCGAGAGGTCCAGCCCCAGGTCCGTAAAGACCTCGCGGGCGATCGCCACCTGGCCCTTGCCGCCATCGATCAGCACCAGGTCGGGCATGCGGGCCTGGCTGCGCTGTGCACCGTCTTCGGTGCGCAAGGCTTCGGCCAGCTTGCCGTAGCGGCGCATCAGCACCTGACGCATGGCGGCGTAATCGTCGCCGCCGGTGATGCCCTCGATGTTGTAGCGGCGGTATTCGCTGCTCTGCATCTTGTGCTGCCGAAACACCACGCAAGAGGCCTGCGTGGCCTCGCCCGCCGTGTGGGAAATGTCGAAACATTCGATGTGCAGCTGGTCCAGGTCGTCGGGGGCCAGGTCCAGCGCCTCGGCCAAGGCGCGGGTGCGCGCCTGCTGCGAACCTTCTTCGGCCAGCAGCCGGGCCAGCTGCAGCTCGGCGTTTTTCTCGGCCATCTCCAGCCAGGCACGGCGGTGCTCGCGCGGCTGGTGGATGGCGCTGATTTTGACCCCCGTCTGCTCCGTCAGGGCCGCGATCAGGGCCTTGTCCACCGGCGCACTCAGGATCAAGAGCGGCGGCACCGGCACGCCGATGTAATGCTGGGCCAGGAAGGCCTCGAGCACCTGCACCTCGACCGGCGGGGCGGTTTCACCCTCTTCCAGGGCCTGCAGGTCCTGCGCGTCCTGCACATGCGCCGGAAAGTAGGGCCGGTCCCCCAGGTGGCGGCCGCCACGCACCATGGCCAGGTTGACGCAGGCGCGGCCGCCCTGCACGCGCACCGCCAGGATGTCGGCATCGGTGTCGCTGGCGGTTTCCACGGATTGCTGGTGCAGCACTCGCGACAAGGCGCCGAGCTGGTTGCGCACTTCGGCCGCCTGCTCGAATTCCAGCCTCTCGGCGTGCGCCATCATGCGCTGCTCCATCTCGCGCATCAGCTCGGTGGTCTCGCCGCGCAGGAACTGCTCGGCGTGCTGCACATCCGCCCGGTAGGCCTCGGGGCTGATCAGGTTCACACAGGGGCCCGAACAGCGCTTGATCTGGAACAAGAGACAAGGCCGGGTGCGGTTGGCGAACACCGTGTCCTCGCAGGTGCGCAGGCGAAACACCTTCTGGATCAGCTGGATCGACTCCTTGACCGCCCAGGCGCTGGGAAAGGGGCCGAAGTAGCGGTGCTTTTTTTCGACCGCCCCCCGGTAATAGGCCACCCGCGGGTAATGCTCCGGCTCGGGGCGGGCGAGCGCCTCGGGCAGGGCGGCGCGGCCCTGGCCAGAGAGCTTGAGGTAGGGGTAACTCTTGTCGTCCCGAAACAGGATGTTGAAGCGCGGGTGCTGGGTCTTGATCAGGTTGTTTTCCAGCAGCAGCGCCTCGGCCTCGGAGCGCACCACCGTGGTCTCCATGCGGACAATCTTGCTGACCATGTGGCCAATGCGCGTGCCGCCATGGTCCTTCTGGAAATAGCTCGAGACCCGCTTCTTGAGGTTGCGCGCCTTGCCCACATAGAGCAGCTGCCCCTGCGCGTCGAAATAGCGGTACACGCCCGGCAGTGCGGGCAGCGCAGCCACCTGCGCCAGCAAAGCTTCATCGTGTGTGTGGGACATGGCGCGTATTGTGGGCCAAAGCCTGGGCGCAAATGGATCGACAATCGCCCCATGCAAACCGGCTTTCTGTGGGACATTTTCTGCACCGTGATCGACAACCACGGCGACCTGGGCGTGTGCTGGCGCCTCTCGCGCCAGTTGCGCGATGCGGGTCAGCGGGTGCGGCTCTGGGTGGACGATGCCTCGGCCCTGGCGTGGATGGCGCCCAGCGCCGAGCCCGACCCCGGCCTCGAGGTGCGGCCATGGGCGCAGGCCAGCCAGGCCCAGGCCCTGCAGGCACTGCCCCCGGCCGATGTCTGGATCGAGGCCTTTGGCTGCGACATCCCCGAAGCCTTTGTCGCGCACGCGGTCGCCACACGCGGGTCGCCGCCGGCCTGGATCAACCTGGAATACCTGAGTGCCGAAGACTGGGTGCCCCGCATGCACGGCCTGCCCTCGCCTGTGATGAGCGGTCCGGCCAAAGGCTGGACCAAGCGTTTCTTTTACCCCGGCTTTTCTCCGGCAACCGGCGGCCTCTTGCGCGAAACCGACCTGACGGCCCGGCAGCAAGGCTTTGACCGCAGCGCCTGGCGCGCACAACACGCCCCGCCGCTGGCGCCCGGCGGCCTGCTGATCAGCCTGTTCTGCTACGAGCCCGCTGCCCTGCCCGAACTGCTGAGCCAACTGGTCGGCACGCCCCACCACCTGCTGGTCACCCCGGGGCGCCCGCTGGCGGCGGTGCAGCAGGCCCTGCAGGGCATGCCCCAGCACCCGAGCTGGAGCGCCCTGCCCTACACCGACCAGAACGGCTTTGACCAGATGCTCTGGGCTTGTGACCTCAATTGGGTGCGCGGCGAAGACTCCCTGGTGCGCGCCCTCTGGGCCGGCCAGCCCCTGGTCTGGCAGATCTACCCGCAAGACGACCAGGCCCACCACGCCAAGCTGGAGGCTTTCCTGGACTGGATGCAGGCGCCGCCCAGCCTGCGCAGCGCCCATCGCGTCTGGAACGGCATGGAGGACGCCAAGCTGCCGCCCCTGCAGGCCAGCGTTTTGCAGGCCTGGGCCCAGGCCGTGCACGGGGCCTCTGCTCGCCTGCGGCAACAACGCCCCTTGGTCGCGCAACTGATGGACATGGCGGCCGGCCTGGTGCCCGCGCGCCCGGCGGGCGCGTGAAGCCCCGGCCGGAGAGGCTTGGCGATCAGTCCAGCCGAAGGCCTGCGAACCAGCGCGACCAGAAGGAACGCGCCCTGTCCCGGGCACCAAAGCGCTGCAGCAGCGCCACCATCTCCTGTTGTCCGCTTCGCCGGGCAGCCTCCAGCGGCGTGAGCTCATCCATCCAGGACACCCGCTGGGGGTCTGCACCGTGTTCGAGCAGGCAGCGTGCCACCGCCAGATGCCCTTCGAGCACGCTGGCAACCAGGGCCGTGCGCAGGATTTCGGGATGCTGTGCATCGGGCTGGACCCCCTCGGACAGGTGGTGCTCGACCAAGGCCAGATCGCCCGCGACCGCCGCCCGGTAAAAATCTTTCCAGTCGCCTGCCGACATGTCTTGCCCCTGTCTGAATCGTCTGAACGGCTTGGCCCGAATGATGCGCCAACCCTGCGGCACGGCCCCTGCCCCGAGCAGGCTCCCCATGGCCCTGGCCAAACGGCTGGCCCGGCGCCGCGGGCGGCGGGCACAGGGGAAACCCCTGCCCCACAGGTTAGAATAGGGGGCTTGGCCTTTGGCCACCCCCACATCCCTTCCCAACGGAAAACCCACATGAAAACCGCTCAAGAACTCCGCGTCGGCAACGTCATCATGCACGGCAAGGACCCCATGGTCATCCTGCGCACCGAATACCAGCGTGGCGGCCGCGGCTCCTCCACCGTTCGCATGAAGCTCAAGAGCCTGATCGCCAACTTCGGCACCGAAGTGGTCTTCAAGGCCGACGACAAGATGGACCAGATCATCCTGGACAAAAAAGAGTGCACTTACTCGTACTTTGCCGACCCCATGTACGTCTGCATGGACACCGAGTACAACCAGTACGAAGTCGAGGCCGAGAACATGGGTGACGCCCTGAACTACCTCGAAGACGGCATGGAAGTCGAAGTGGTGTTCTACGATGGCAAGGCCATCTCGGTCGAACTGCCCACCAGCGTGGTGCGCGAAATCACCTGGACCGAACCCGCAGTGAAAGGCGACACCTCCGGCAAGGTGCTCAAGCCCGCCAAGATCGCCACCGGTTTCGAGGTGCCCGTGCCCCTGTTCGTGAACCAGGGCGACAAGATCGAGATCGACACCCGCACCGGCGAATACCGCAAGCGCGTCTGAGCCCCGCCAGCCGACACGCACAAGAGGCCCTTTCGAGGGCCTTTTTTGCGCCTGCACGCTGGCGAGGCCGGCGCGCTGTCGCACAATGGCCAGATGCAAAGCACCCACGACCTCAAGCAAACCGCCCTGCCCAGCGCCTGGACCGAACTGCTGGCCAACCACGACCCCGCGGCCGCGATGACCGCCCAGGCCTACCGCCTGGCCTTTGCCGATCCGGAATTCCTGCTGCGGCGCGAAACCCGCGGCATCCGCTTCCAGCTCGAAATGCTCAAGCCCGACCTGGCCCAGCAGGAGGCCGGCATCGAACACACCGTGGTGGTCTTTGGCAGCGCGCGCTTCCAGAGCCTGGAGAACGCGCAGGCGTCTTTGCAGCGCGCGCAGGCCACCGGCGACCCGCACAGCCTGCGCTTGGCCGAGCGTGCGCTGCGCAACGCGGCCTGGTACGAGCAGGCCCGTGCATTTGCCCGCCTGGTGTCCGAGCAATGCGCCTGCATTCCCGAGCAGGAGCGGCTCTACATTTGCACCGGCGGCGGTCCCGGCATCATGGAGGCCGCCAACCGCGGTGCGCACGAGGCCGGCGCGCCCTCGGTGGCGCTGAACATCGCCCTGCCCCATGAGCAGGCGGCCAACCCTTATGTCACGCCGGCGCTGAGCTTCAAATTCCACTACTTCGCCTTGCGCAAGATGCACTTCATGATGCGGGCCAAGGCGCTGGTGGCGTTTCCGGGCGGCTTTGGCACGCTCGATGAGCTCTTCGAGGTGCTGACCCTGGTGCAGACGCGCAAGGCCCATCCGGTGCCCATCCTGCTTTACGGCCGCGATTTCTGGCAACGCCTGTTCAACCTGGATGCCCTGGTGGAGGACGGCACCATCTCTGAAGAGGACCTCGCCTTGTTCCAGTACGTGGACAGCCCGCAGCAGGCCTGGCAGTCGATTGGGGACTTCTACAAGCTGCCGCTCACGCCGGATCGCTGAGTCCGGGGTGAGGCCGGCGCGGGCGCAAGCGCCAGGCGCCGGGCGCGCCCAGCCCCACGCAGGCGCCCACCACCCAAAACACCGGCGAGACCCCCGCCACGGCCCCCGCAGCGCCAAACAAAATTGGCATCAGCACGCTCGAGGCATTGATGCTCATCAGGCGCAGGCCCAGCGCCTCGCCCTGACGGTGCTCGGGCGTGATCTGGTGCAGTGTGCTCATGATCATGGGCTGGACCGAACCGAGCGCCAAGCCCAGCAACACCGAGCACATGCCCATGGCCAGGGCATTGGGCATGAAGGGATAAAGGGCGAACAGCACGGCGGTGGCGATCATGGCCGCGGTGACGATCTGGTACTCGTGCAGCCGACGTGAAAACCAGGGCAGGCCGATGCGGATGCACACCGCCGCCACCGCAAACCCGCCCAGGATGGTGCCGATGACAGAGGCGCTCAAATCGCGCTCATGGCCGAGCACCGGCACCACAAAGGTGTGCACATCCCAGCACGAGGAAAGCAGCCAGTTGATGGCCAGCAGACGGCGCATCAGGGGCTCGCGCAGCAGCTCCATGGCATGGCCCTGGGCCTGACCTGTGGGCTGCGGATGGATCGGGTGCTCCTGCACTTTGCGGATGATCAGCCAGGTCAGCAAAGGCAGCAGCGCCATCAGCGCGAAAGCGGCACGGAAGCCCCAGACGTCGGCCGCTTGCGAGCCGGCATGGTCGATCAGCAGCCCGGCGGACACCGGCCCAAGAAAATTCGATACGGCCGGTCCGATCGACAGCCAGCTGAAAGCGCTCTTGAGCTCGGCCGGCGTGGACGCCAGCCGCCCCACATGGCGTTGCAGCGCGATCACGGTAAGGCCGGTGGCGCCTCCGGTGGCCAGCGCGCTCAGGCACAGCACCGGGAACACCGGCCAGAGCACCGCCGCCCCGGTGCCGGCGGTGGCCACCAGCGCGGCCCAGGCCACCGGCCGACGCAGACCGACCCGGTCGGTGTAACGACCGGCGGGCACGGCGGTGAAGACCTGGGTGAGGGCAAACAGGGCCAGCAGCCCGCCAACGGCCATGGCGCTGTAGCCCAGTTCGAGGGCCCGCAAGGGGGTGGCCATGCGCATGCCGGCCATGCAGGCGTGCAGAAAGATCTGGCCGGCGATCAGGCGCGTGAGCTCACGCCTCATTCATGCCCTTCGGACGGGCCGGGCAGCAGCGCCTGACTTTGCTCGTCCGGCAGGGCATCGACCTGGCGCAGGGCGCGGTTCATCACGTTGGTGCGGGTCTGCGCCTGGTCGAGCGTGTTGAGCACGGTCTGGGTCTGGTTGCGCACCTTGGCCAGCACGTCGCCAAACTTGCCGAATTCGGTCTTGACCGCACCCAGCACCTGCCAGACCTCGCTAGAGCGCTTTTCCAGCGCGAGCGTGCGAAAGCCCATCTGCAGCGAATTGAGCATGGCCATCAGGGTGGTCGGGCCGGCCAGGGTAACCCGGTGTTCGCGCTGCAGCAGCTCCATCAGGCCGGGACGGCGCAGCACCTCAGCGTACAGGCCTTCGGTGGGCAAGAACATGACCGCGAAGTCGGTGGTGTGCGGCGGCTCGAGGTATTTCTCGGCGATGGATTTCGCTTCGAGCTTGATGCGGGCTTCCAGAGCCCGGGCCGCCAGTTCGGCCGCCGCGGCATCGGCCCGGCCCTGCGCGTCCAGCAAGCGCTCGTAGTCTTCGTTGGGGAACTTGGCGTCGATCGGCAACCAGACAGGCTGGCCGTCGTCGCTGCGCCCCGGCAGGCGGATGGCGAAGTCCACCCGGTTTTTGTCGTTCGGGCGTGTGGCCACCTGGGCCGCGTACTGCTCGGGCGCCAGCACCTGCTCGAGCAAGGCGCCCAGCTGCGCCTCGCCAAACATGCCACGCGTCTTGACGTTGGTCAGCAGGTGCTTGAGGTCGCCCACGCCCTGCGCCAGGGTGTGCATTTCGCCCAGGCCCTTGTGCACTTGCTCGAGCCGCTCGGCCACCTGCTTGAAGCTCTCGCCCAGGCGCGCCTGCAGCGTGGCCTGCAATTTTTCGTCCACCGTCTGGCGCATCTCGTCGAGCTTGGCGGTGTTGCTCTGCTGCAGCTGGGCCAGCTGGGTTTCCATGGTGGTGCGCATCTCGGCCAGCCGCCGGGCGTTGGATTCGGACAGGCCTTGCACCTGCAGAGCCAGGCTGTCGGTCAGGCTTTTCTGCAGCAGCGCCAGCTGCTGGGCCAGCGCATCGATCTGCTGGTTCTGGGTTCGGGTGGCCTCGGCGCTTTGCTGCAACAGGCTTTGCTGGAACAAGGTCAGCGTCTGCATCTGCTCCTGGCGCGCCTGCACGGCGGTCTGGCCGAGCTCCTTGCGAAGCTCGCGCTCGAGCCGCTCGTTCTGCGCCTGCGCGGCCTGCAGCTGCTGTTGCAGGGCCTCGAACGCGGGCGAATGGTCCGGCGCGGGCGGGCGGCGCAGCAGCAGCACCAGCCCCCCGATGACCAGCAGCCACAGCAGCAGGCCCAAACCCGTTCCGAGCGGGGCCAGCCCCTCCATCACGGCAGGACCTCGGGATTGATCGGCGTGCGGGCCTGGCCGCGCAGCAAGTAGTCCATCAGGTTGTCGGCCGCCAGCTGGGCCATGGCCAAGCGGGTCTGGATGGTGGCGCTGGCGATGTGCGGCGTGAGCACCACATTGGGCACCGTCAGCAAATCAGGGTGCACCTGCGGCTCGCCCTCGAACACATCCAGGCCCGCGGCGGCGATGCGGCGCTCTTTCAGGGCCTGGGCCAGCGCGGCGTCATCGACGATGCCGCCACGGGCGATGTTGACCAGGGTGGCGCTGGGCTTCATCTGC
>Ga0315900_10007060_pt1 | contig 14858 bp, 16 predicted proteins | sample LakEriMetagenome_FD_203521 | JGI IMG/M metagenome (GOLD analysis project Ga0315900, IMG submission 203521) | Freshwater fungal communities from buoy surface, Lake Erie, Ohio, United States - Buoy 12 MA114 | ecosystem: Environmental > Aquatic > Freshwater > Lake > Lake biofilm | place: USA: Lake...
GGATTTCGGAATACTTCTTTGACGATTCCAAAGCAATTGCTTGGTCGAAGACCTCCTGAGCGGACTTTAGTGTTGCCCCTGACATTCCACCATTGCCACATCCTGTCGACCCTGCGAGAGCCAACAGGATCGAAAAGCAGCAAGAAACACACCGAATGCTCTTCATATTTGGCATGGAATCCATTTGTGTGGTCTATTCCTAATTGTCGATCGAAGCGACTTCACCACCGTCACGTGTGCCTACTGCTCGCCAAACGAGAAGATCAATGGAGTCGCTCACGAAGCTTACTGATCCGTCCCCGCGAGACGCGTTTACACCGCCCGTGTGAGTACTTCTTGCGCTCATGATTGCATGCTCACCCGGCGCGTCCGGGATGGCACTTCTCGTCCCACAGTCGATTGCTCTCCAATTCGGTGGCGCAACGTGGTTGTACATGGTGCTTGAGTAAAAGCCGAAAGGCCATCCGTTCGAGAAGTCTGTACCCGACAACCAACGACCAGCGGAATTGAAATTGAATCCGCCATTTAAATTCGGCGCTTGCGCCAAGCACTCACTAAACATACTGTCTGCATCCACCAAATTCGCGGGACGAGATAGCAGATTCGTGACATCGGATCTACCTGGCAACGTCGTGGCGAGATTGGCCCCAGTCCCTTTAGTTCGTTCCGAGAAAAATACTGTATTAGACAATCCGTCGGTAATCGAACCCACTCGCAGTGGTTGACCAATAGTGAACGCCCCATTCCCTTTGCAAGAGAAACCTCTCGCGGAAACAGCGGAAGTGTTGTTATTGTTGCTTGTTCCTAAAGCACCGCCAAAGGGTGTAGAACCACCGAAATTGTAACGGTAGTTGTTTTCGGTAATGATCACCCCTGTAAACGGGCAAGACGGGCAAATAAACAAACCGGCCGCGTTGGCATACGCTCGATAATTTGCGTTAATCGGCGTTACTCCGCCACCCGTTGTCATTCTTACCGAAGTAGGAGCGCCAAAGTCAATTAAGTTGTAAATATTGCCTTGTTCCATGTATGGAAGGATAAAGGTATGCACTGAACGAAATCCGGTAAACGAATTAGCTGGGAGTGTATTTGGATACGAGGTGTAGCTCGCTTGTGCCACACCTCCGATCGTAAAGTCAGGATCGAACCTGCCGGGGGGGAATCGACTGTGTGTTGATTCGTAATTGAGTGTTGCAAGCCCAATCTGCTTTAGATTGTTCGAGCACTGCATGCGGCGCGCAGCCTCCCGAGCAGCCTGGACGGCCGGAAGAAGCAATCCTACAAGAATTCCAATGATCGCAATCACCACCAGTAGCTCCACCAGCGTGAAACCAGGACGCCAACGACGGTACGAACTCATACGACACCCCCAATACAAAATGTAAAAGATCTAAGGCAGCACAGCAAACAAGCCCGCAGAACTGGTAGCAGCAGCGCTAGCAGCATTAGAGTATCGCTACGCTGAATTCGTTCAACTGATTATTAACAAAAATTTCTCGCACGGTTTGCACGGAATTCACGATGATCTGATTCGACGATCCTTCAAAATCGCAGTAGCTGGCCATTAAGGGGATATCAGACACCCATCGTCGCTGGTCATGCTGTCGGAACTTTTTGAAGCGGAGCTTTGTCGCAGAACAGACCTAACGGTCCTCTATCTCCTTATCTTCTGACTGCTTCCCGATCTTCAGAATTCAGCCTACGCCGTGACGAATCCCCATGGCAGTTAGCATGATCGACCGCTCGGTTCCTTGGTCGCGGTGCTCACAAAGATAGATTCCTTGCCAAGTCCCGAGGACGAGCGAGCCCTTCATGATCGGGATCAGCAAACTGCATCCGACCAACGTTGACTTCACATGGGCTGGCATGTCGTCAGCTCCTTCGACGGTATGCGTGTAATCCAAGTGCTCCGGTGCGATCGTATTGAGGGCCATTTCGAGGTCCTCGAGAACGTCGGGGTCCGCGTTTTCGTTAATGCTCAAGCTCGCCGACGTATGGAGCAGGAAACAATGGAGCATGCCAGCGTCCAGTGCTTGAAGCTCCGGCAGCTGGTTCACAACAGTCGAAGTGATTAAATGGCAGCCTCTCGGAAAAGCCGGGAGTTTGATGCGCCGTTGATAGATTTCCATCTGAGCTCCAAAATGAGGTCGGAAGCCGATCGCCTCTTGACGGTCGCTACGAGCGCGACATACTTCCACGTTCCAAATCAGTCATTCATTGTCAACGACTTCAGAGGGTAAGGCAATATCTCATGCGACGAGCAAAAATCACCATCATCGGGGCAGGAAACGTAGGAGCTACATGTGCTCACTGGTGTGCGGCAAACGAGCTTGGTGACGTTCTTTTGCTTGACGTGCCCCAAACGGAAAACATGCCGAAAGGAAAAGCACTCGATCTTTTCCAAGCATCGCCGATCATGGGATTTGATAGTCGGCTCGTGGGTACAACCGACTATGCAGACACCGCCGATAGCGATGTTGTCGTCATCACAGCAGGAATCGCTCGGAAGCCTGGAATGAGCCGAGACGATCTCTTGAGCACCAATGCTAAGATCGTGACGAGCGTCGCACAAAACGTCAAAGCGACCAGCCCCAATGCGGTCGTCATCGTCGTTAGCAATCCGCTCGATGCGATGGTGCAGCGAGCCTACCAAGTACTTGGATTCCCGTCCCACCGCGTGATTGGACAAGCTGGCGTACTCGATACCGCTCGATTTCGTGCATTCCTAGCCATGGAACTCAACGTAAGCGTTGAAGACATTTCTGCGATGCTGATGGGTGGTCACGGTGACACCATGGTGCCGATTGCTAGCTGCACGAGTGTAGGTGGGATTCCTGTTACACAGTTGATCTCGCCAGAACGATTGGCCGAGATCGTTCAGCGAACTCGCGATGGCGGTGCAGAAATCGTCTCGCTTCTTAAAACTGGCTCTGCCTACTACGCTCCTGCAGCAGCCACGGCCCAAATGGTCGAAGCCATCGTTCGCGACAAAAAACGCTTGATTCCATGCGCAGCACTTTGCAACTCGGAGTATGGAGTCGGTGGCTATTACGTCGGCGTGCCCGTTGTGCTCGGGAGTGCTGGCATTGAAAAGATTGTCGAACTGCAACTGACGGACTCCGAAAAGGCTGCGTTCAAGAAGAGTGTCGATGCTGTCCAGTCCCTGGTTGCAACTATGGGACAACTTCTCGCGTCTGCCTAATCGTCACTTTTTAATGCAAGCGTTTCGGCAGGTCTTCGGATCGGCCGAATTATGGACCTAGACGCCATTGACGCATCGAGTTTTGATGGCCTACAACTTCGACTTGCCCATCAGCTACGAGCAACCTCGTCATATCCTATCCGGCACTCACAGGAATTACTTGATGCATCGAATCCCCGCTCTGCTGGCATCTTCGAATGAAACGGTTTCTGATGACGGATCTTCAGCGACGATGGTTTCAAGCTATCCCAACGCGAGCTACAGAAACCCTGCAGAGGTAGCCCGACGTTTGGCGGATAATCTCTTTCTCGACACAGAATTTCCCCATCGTCTTTTTCTTCCGCACAACTTTACACCATCGTACAACTATCCGCTGGTAGTTTGGTTGCACAGCGAAGCTAGCAGCGAAATGGAACTAGATTCCGTCATGGAATCGCTGAGCGATCAGAACTACGTTGCCGTAGCACCTCGTGCGAACATTCGATCCTCGACAAAGCAACGATTGTTTCGGTGGGGAAATTCAAAAGCGGACTTTGCTTTCGCGGAAGAAGCTGTTTGCGATTGCATTTCCAGCGCGATCGATTTGCTTCCCGTTCAGACTGATCGTGTTTTCCTCGCCGGTTTCGGATTGGGCGGAACCCTAGCGCAGTGGATCGGACTTCAATATTCAAACATGGTGGCTGGTGTTGTCTCGTTGAGCGGGGCGATGCCGAGCCTCGGTGGGTCGTTGTCTAACTGGAAATCGTCTCGTCACTTACCTGTTTTGTTTTCTCATCGACGTGGTTCGTCGCTCTGTAGCCACTCGGATTTGCAGAATGCAATGAGATTTTCGCATCGAGCTGGACTCAATTATCGATTCAGCACGTTATGGAGCGAAGAAGATTCGTTTAGCGAAGCAGATGAGCTTTCGACCTCGATGCTTGCAGTTGCCAACCGATTCATGATGGGCATCGTCACTAATTCTGAAATCAGTTTCGAACCAGAATCCAATCGTGACCATTTGGTAGGCCCCTTTGGCGTCAACTGATGTCGGATTGCCTGTTTGAACTTTCTAACGTCATTGTAGAGCGAAACCGCAATAGGATTCTTGAGATTCCTTCGCTTCGCGTTGAAACGGCCCAGCATTGTTGCATTTTCGGTCCCAACGGATCGGGCAAATCGACATTCCTCAAACTGTTGATGAGGTTCTTTTATCCCTCTGCTGTTTCGGATGCCGCTGGCCAGGTTACCATCTTGGGGCGAGAAGAATGGAATGTCTGGGATCTTCGCGCACACTTGGGCTTTGTAAGCTCTGAGATCGACCACCATTTCACGACGGGAAGAAGTGGTCGACTCACTCCTCTGGAGGCCGTACTCACTGGCTTCACTTCGAGCGAATTGGAACTGCCGGAAGAAGATGTCACCGATGCCATGAAAAGTGAGGCTTCACGCTGGCTTGATTTTTTTGAAATTCATCTATCCAGTCTGCATCGTATCGCGTGGATGTCTACTGGGGAACGAAGACGCGTCATGCTCGCTCGCGCGATGGTCAGAAACCCTCAAGCCTTGCTGCTGGACGAACCAACGGCTGGGCTCGATCTGCTCGCTCGCGAACGATTGATGCGAAAGATAGAAGCGATGACTCTCGACGGTATCCAAATCATCCTCGTCACGCATCATCTGGAAGAAGTGATCCCTCAGGTGCTAAGAGTTGTTTGTCTTTGTCGAGGAAAATTGTTTTTTGATGGCTCGCCAGAAAACGCTTTCTCTGCGAATAACCTTAGCCGTTTGTTTGAACACCCGGTCTGTTCCGAGCGAGTACAGCAACGATGGTCGGCTCGATTGGCTTAAGTCGCGTTGCCGTCACAATCAATACAAACAGACTCTTCGCACGCGAATAGACCGTTTCTGGATTTGCCCTCTGCCATATGGCGAGCTACGGTTCACCATCTTTTAGCGGTTGACCATCGTCAATCGCAGCAAAGTGGACATAGCTCACTTACCTTCACGACGGTGTATGGCATCTCAATCGAACGCGTCTTCCCCTTCACTTAACCACGAGCTGGCGGGGTACTTTCCCAATGTTCCGACCAGGTCTGCGAAGGACGCATTCCCTGAGGATTCGGCGCCGATCCACTCGGCAGAGCAAAATTCTGTGCTAGCCGAATCTGCATGGAGTAATCGAGCGGCACTAGCCGAAGTGCTGTCTGAATCCGCTAAACCGGTGTCTTTGAAACCTGCAACGGATGGCAATACTCAAGCCGTTGCCATCGAAGAGGTCCTCGCCGCTAGATCGATCCATCGTATGAGCACGACTCTCGATTCGTTCGAAGCCGATGTCGCAGATCGGGTGAAGTCGGTAAACGCAGCCTTGCCAGCGAACCAGAAACAAAAGGATGATCGACCTTGCGATCAAACCGCTTCTCCATGTGCGTTGTCCAAAATCCCGATCTCCAGGTTGTGGGGGCTGGATTTTCATTGTGTCGACATGCCACAGACGCTTCAATACATCGAGCAGATTGTGCGAGATCGACGACCGACCTTTGCGGTCACTGCGAATCTGAATTATGCAATGCTATGTGCTCAGCATACTCGTTTGAAGGAGTTTACTCGCAAAGCTGCGTTGGTCCTTTGCGATGGCATGCCGATTCTTTGGCGAAGCAAATGCAACAAGAATCCATTACCAGAACGTGTGACTGGCTCTGACCTGATTTTTCGACTCGCCGAACGAAGCGCCCAGACAAAGCTCCGACTCTACCTATACGGTGCCGCCGAAGGAGTCGCAGCCAAGGCAGCAAGCGAATTGTCTCGACTCTATCCAGGTTGCAATATCGTTGGGGTTCAATGCCCACCATTTCGCGCCACCAGCGATTCAGAAGTACAGATGCAAATCGCACATATCCAACAAGCCAAACCCGATGTACTCCTTGTCGCTCTTGGTCAACCCAAGGGCGAGTATTGGATCGAAAACAATCTACAGAGACTCAACGTCCCGCTCTCCATCCAAGTGGGAGCTTCGTTTGACTTTGTTGCAGGAAACGCACAGCGAGCTCCCAAACTATGGCAGAAGTTTGGTTGCGAATGGCTATATCGGATGCTGAAGGACCCAAAGCGGTTAGCGCCGCGATACTTCCGCAATGCGATCTATCTATTGAGATTCATTCATCGCGACTGTATCGACTGGATCGATTCACCGCCAACGCCCAGCCAGTCCGCGAATCCAACAAGTCGATGATGCAACAAATCCGTCTTAGTAAGACTTGGCAAAGACGGCCTGCGTGTTGGTGTCTTTGCCTGTCACGAAGCACTTTCCACTTGCATTCGGACCATCGAGCGGGATGCATCGAATCGTCACCTTGAGCTCATCCAGCAAAGGTTGAACTTCGGACTCACTCGAGAACCAACACTTTGCAAAGCCGCCCGAAGTAAGTTTGCCAGTTTCTTCGCCGCCTGCGAAGTACTTGCGAAACTCTTTTTCCGTTTGAATCTCCACGGTTCGCTCTGTACGCATCTTCAACGCTTTGTCGAAAAGGCACTTTTGAATATCCGCAAGCATCGATGCAACGTTGCTGACTAACTCATTGCGAGACATCCCTTGGGACTGATTCGTATCCCGTCGAGCAACAAAGGCACCGTTTGCAGCAAGATCTTTAGGCCCGACTTCGATTCGAAGCGGTACTCCCCGCTTGACGTGGTACCACTTTTTCTCACCACCGCGAAGATCGCGATCATCGATATCAACACGCACTTTCTCGTCTCCGAAAGTCTGCGCCATCAACTCCTTGCGAAGCGATTGACAATAGGCGAGCACTTCATCGCGTTGCGTGTCATCTCGGTAGATCGGCATGATGACGGCATGCGTTGGCGCCAATCGCGGCGGCAACACGAATCCATCATCATCCGAATGAGACATGATCAACGCTCCTACCAGTCGAGTTGAAACACCCCACGACGTTGTCCATGCGAATGCCACTTCACCATTCTGATCTTGGAATTTGATCTCTTGTGCCTTAGAAAAATTCTGCCCAAGAAAATGCGATGTGCCAGCTTGCAATGCTTTGCCATCTTGCATCATGGCCTCGATCGAATACGTATTGACGGCACCAGGAAATCGTTCGCCAGCCGTCTTCTCTCCTTTGATCACCGGCATGGCCATGTAGTTTTCTGCAAAGTCCGCATAAACATCGAGCATCCGACGCGTTTCTTCCATCGCTTCCTCTGCCGTGGCATGCACCGTGTGCCCTTCTTGCCACAAGAATTCGGCGGTGCGCAAAAACAATCGTGTTCGCATCTCCCAACGAACCACATTGGCCCATTGATTGATCAAAATAGGCAGGTCGCGGTACGACTGTACCCACTTGGCGTACGATGCACCTATGATGGTCTCGCTCGTCGGTCGAACAATCAGCGGCTCTTCCAATGGACCAGCCGGTCTCAATCCGCCCTTACCATCTGGCTCAAGTCGATGATGCGTAACGACGGCACATTCCTTCGCGAACCCCTCCACATGTTCCGCCTCCTTTTCCAGGAAGCTCATCGGGATAAACAGGGGGAAGTAAGCGTTCTGATGTCCCGTCTCCTTGAACATACGGTCCAACGCCCGTTGCATGTTTTCCCAAAGGGCATACCCCCAAGGCTTGATCACCATACAGCCGCGAACAGGGGAGTTTTCGGCCAGGTCGGCCCCCTTAATTACCTGCTGGTACCATTCTGGGTAATCTTCGGCACGTGTTGGTGAAATCGCGGTCTTGGCAGCCATGGAAATTTAGAAATCGTTGAAATGGAAAGGTCGTTTGAATTCCCTGAGTGTATCGGATTCTGGCCTACCTTCTAGCCGAGTTCGCTCCAGGATCGACTACACTAGCATGATAGTGATAGTGCTCCGGCAGCCTGCCGGCTCACGCATTCCATTTCTTACCATTTGAATCGTCTCTCCAGAATGCGCAAACACCGACTTCCTTCCCGACTCGCAGTGCTAACCCTTTCCGCGAGTTCCTTCTTCCTTTACACAACCTTCCTTTACACAACCCAGGTGAATGCCCAAGGAGAATTCAAACCTGACCAATCGAGCATCCCAGCAAAACCGCCCGCTAACGCGAAAGTTCTACTCGGCGAATCGTCTGACCATGAATTCTTAAGCATGGGTGGCGACAAGCCAAATTGGCCTTTCGAGAATGGTGCGATAACTTCATCGCCATCCGACGGCGGCAATCAAAATCATATCGTCTCGAAATGGCATTTTCGTGACGCAGACATTCATGTGGAGTTTAAGGTTTCTCCCAAGAACCAAGGGAACAGCGGAATCTACATTCACGGCCACTACGAATTGCAAATCCTCAATAGTCACGGGAAAGCGGACAAAGAGCTTTCGCAACATGACGAAGGTTCCATCTATGGATTCGAGAAGCCACTCGTCAATGCTGCTCTCCCTGCCGGAGAATGGCAGGTTTACGACATCCGATATCGAGCACCACGACGAGATGCCGACGGAAAGATCACGGAACCGGGGGCCGTCACCGCTTGGCTCAACGGTAAAAAAGTTCAAGACAACACCCGATTCGAAGAACCACGCTCGGTCTACCATCCTTTCCGATACGGAAACACTCCCTACTTGAATGAGATCATACCTCAACTAAAGTCAAAACAGGTCGGGCCATTGTTTCTTCAGGATCATGGCAGCCCCGCTCAGTTTCGCAATGTTTGGATCGTTCCATTGGATGACTTGGCCATTCACTATCAACCGAAATCATAATCATCATGTTGTTGCATCGAAGAAATCTCTCCCGCACGTTGTCTGCCGCGACGCTATTCCTTACCACGTCGATTGTTCTAATCACATCCAACGTAGATGCGTCTGATCCGACCGGACGATGGAAAGGAGAATGGACAAGCCAATCCACGGGACACCGTGGGCCAATGCGAGCCAACATTCGCCAATCCCAGGACGGAACCTATCAAGCTCGTTTCAGCGGTCGCTTCGCCGTCGTGATTCCCTTCACGTACAAAGTGCAACTAAAGCCTCGCTATGACGGATTTGGCAACGTCCATTTGTCGGCAAGCAAACCATTAGGACCGTTGCTCGGCAGTTACTCGATGCACGCGATTTCAAGTGGCTCGACTTTGCAAGGTTCGTTTAACGCGGCCAAGGATGTGGGTGCAATCCAGATGAATCGCGTTGGCCCAACCCGATAGTTCGCTATCCGACCAAAACCACGGCACTATGCATAGCCAAGATGCTAATCCATCCCGTCCCTAGAACGGTTGCACTGGCGTGAAGGTTCCAGAGTTCTCCGATGCAATGGTTTGAAGCGTTGCGAAACCGAAGTTGCTATGTAGCAAGACGGTATGAATCGGCGTAATCTTCTTGATTCTCTTCCCAGGAAACCAGAGAGTAGTGCAGTTGGATGCGGCTGAGCTGAGACTTTAAGTCCGGGGAAGGGGCAGGAAAGACACTTGCCAATTTTCCGAGGAGATTGCCGACCGCTTCCGTGTTTCCTCGTTTCAAGTGAAGCCACGCCATTCCGCAAATGGCATTCTCTTTCAGTTCAGGATTCGTTCTCGCACGATGGAGTGCCGCTTCAGCTTGGTGCCAACCGATATCATCACGGTCGGGCGGCGCCTCTAACTGCCGAATAGACTTCGTGAATTCCATGATTTTCATGGATTCAGGGTCTCCTCCGACCGACACGTTTGAATCTAGTAGGAATCCTAGAACGAACAAAATGCCGCAGAAAAGCGAAGTCCTTTTCTTCAGCCAAGGGTAGCTGGTCAACATCACGGTAACACCAAAAGGGGGGCCATCTTCTGTCAATTTCAGGTTCTACAGATGCGATACCCCTTTCTGCATCCTGTGCCGACATGAATTTTGGAAAAATCCTTTCTTTCAATTTCTGCATCGCATCTTGATTAAAATCGACACACTTCTTCGGCGGCTTTCCCACGTAATTGCACGCGAATGACGAAGAGGTTCTTTCTCCTATTTGGGTTTTCCGAGTCACTGGATCACATGAAGGGATTTATCAAATGTTAAGAATACGCAAAGGCGTGAAACACATGGTTCACGCTTTGGCCGCTTGCATTCCAATCCTGGCTTTGCTTGGTTATCTGAGTGCCCATTCGGTTGTTGCCTATGCGCAGGTTTCATCCGATTCCCAGGGAGTGTCGGTCCGCAATTCGGTTGGGATGGAGATGATTCGGATTCCGGCTGGTGAGTTCCTCATGGGGAGCTACGAGTCGGGCGAAGCGATCAAGAAAGTCTTTCCCAAAGACGTACATGACGCCAATTACTTTAACGACGAGTTACCTCAACATCGCGTTCGGATCACGCGGCCATTCTTGATGGGTAAAACGGAAGTCACGGTAGGACAGTTCCGCCAGTTTGCAGAAGAGACCGGATACCGTACCGAATCGGAACTCGATGGCACGGGAGGTTGGGGGTTCAATAAAAAAAAGCGTGTCTGTGAAGGGAGATCGACTGAGTATGACTGGCGAAATCCTGGATGGGAACAGACTGACGATCATCCTGTTCTCAACGTTACGTTTCAAGATGCCAACCGATACTGCCAGTGGCTCTCAGCGAAAACGAAGCAGACCTATCGACTGCCCACCGAAGCGGAATGGGAATACGCCTGTCGTGCAGGATCGACGAACCGTTACAGCGGCTTCAACGACCCTCAAGAGTTATGCTCGAAATCTCGAACGATTGACGTGCTGAAGAATCCAAAATTCGCGCACATCCAAGATTTGGAAATCCCAGAAGATGGTTCCATTTCTTTTACAGCCAAGGTCGCTTCCTATCCTCCTAACGCATGGGGGCTGCATGACATGCATGGCAACGTTTGGGAGTGGACCGGCGATTGGCATGATGACAACTATTATGCAGTTTCGCCTACCGATGATCCGCAAGGTCCGGAGACGGGAATTACCCGAGTGCGTCGCGGCGGCGCTTGGAACTCGGCCCCTTTGTGGAGCCGCGCGAGTTTTCGTAATTGGAACTCTGAAGATACGAGATGTTCTAACTTAGGCTTTCGAGTCGTCGCGGAGGTTTCACGCTTGGAGGAAGGAGTCACCATGCTCTTCGGTGGAGATGTGATGTTGGATGGAGATCCCGGCAATGCCATTAACCACGGGATTGATCCCTTTGTGGAGTTTGCAACCGATTTTGGATCCGTAGATATCGCTGTCTGTAATTTGGAATGCGTCATCTCGGACAAAGGACAAATGGAGCACAAGAATTATGTATTTCATGGTCCAGAAAAAGCATTGCCTCTTCTCAAGAAGCATTTCACCGCGGTCACCTTGGCCAATAATCACTCCATGGATTATGGCGTGGAGGGTTTGGTCGGTGAACTGGAGAAATTAGAAGCTGCACAGATCCCTTATTTCGGAGGCGGTCGAAATTTGCATACGGCTCGACAGCCCCTTATCTTGATTCGAAATGGTTTTCGAGTCGCGCTGCTAGGTTACAACGGTTTCGGGACGGAGCATTATGAGGCGACCGCGACGACTCCCGGCGTTGCTCCTTTGCGAATCGAGATCATCGAACAAGACATAAAAGCTGCTCGAGAAAAGTACAAGGCAGACTTTGTTGTCCCCTACGTGCATTGGGGACCAGAGCTTGTCGCCAGTCCTTATGAATGGCAACGAAAGATGGCCCGGCAGATGATTGACGCTGGCGCATCTGCAGTGATCGGGGCTCATCCCCATGTGACCCAAACAGTGGAAACGTACCGAGGTAAACCCATCGTCTACAGTTTAGGAAATCTAGTGTTCGATTATTTCCCAGGCGATCCGCAAGTCTGGACCGGTTGGTTGGCTAAACTGAGCCTGGGGAAAAGCGGAGACGTGGACCTGGAGTTAACGTCCTTTGAGATCGACCATCAGGGGATTCCACGAAAATCGAAAGACTGAAGCGTGAAGCGATTCTCAAGAACACTAGAATTTCTCAAAACCACGGCGATCGGCGGCGTACTGTTTCTGATGCCGATCGCTGGACTGTTGTTCGTTTTGGGGTATCTGTACCGACTCGTGTTGGTCGTCTACAAAGCTATGGAGTCATGGTTGCCGATCCATTCAGCGGCAGGATTTGCAGTCCTTTTCCTGCTTTCCTTGGTAATTGTTGTGCTCGGATGTTTCTTTGTCGGGCTGATTGCATCTCGGTCGATCGCGATGCAAAGCACCATTTGGATAGAAAGCAACCTTCTGAAGGTTTTCCCGAAGTATTCCATCTACAAAGATATCTTGACGGGAACGCTTGGTGGCTCGAATGCGCTTCCATCCTTGAAGCCGATTCGAGTCGAAGTCGGGGGCGTAACGAGGCTGGCATTTGAGACGAGTCGTCGGCCGGATGGAACCGTTACGGTCTACTTTCCTGGTGCTCCCGACCCTTGGGCCGGATTTCTGGGAGAAGTATCTGCCGATCGTATTTCTCAAGAGTCGATGCCGTTCTCGGAAGCAATCAGTCATTTGGAACAGCTCGGCCGACCTCCGAGAAAGCTCCTGGAAGATCCTGGGGAAGAACGTGTAGAATGACTTAAAGAATCAAGCAAACTCATTTGGCATGACCCGGATTTCAAGTCGTTTTGCCAATGTTTAGATTGACGAAAGCAGGAAAAAATGGATCGGGCAGGCCCCCCGACCTACGGGAAACCTAAGCAGCAAAACAAATCTGCAATTCACTGGGGGATCAAAAACCTAGGTTTTGGCCTTCCCAAAAAGCGTTTCGGTTGTCAGTATATTGCCTTCAAATTACATAGCTTTTGTCCTTTTTCCGTCATTGCAAATCATGAGCCAGCGATTGCTCCAATTGGTTGAACAGTCTTCCATGAAAGAAAAGGTCGATTCGTTCGGCATTGGAGACACCGTCGACGTTCACACCAAAATTCAGGAAGGGGCTAAAGAACGCATCCAGGTCTTTAGTGGTACTGTCATTGCAAAAAGCGGTGCTGGTACTCGTGAAATGTTTGTCGTTCGTCGAATCGTGGGTGGAGAAGGCGTTGAACGAAAGTTTCCTGTCCACTCCCCACGCATCGACAAAATCGAAGTGAAGCGTCGCTCCGTGGTTCGTCGTGCCAAGCTTTACTTCCTCCGTGGAAGAACCGGCAAGTCGGTTCGACTCACCGAACGTCGCGTTTAGTCTCGATTCTTTAGCGATGCTTACCCGACGGCCATCTGAGCCGTTGGGCGCTTGCCCCGGTTTTTATGAACGCTTCGCGTTTTTGAGAACCGGGGCTAGCGCCCGTCGGCTGATTGGGTTGCGCTTCGAGGGAATTTTTGAAACCCGGAACTAGCGTACGCTGGCTCATGAGGTTAACCTTCCAGTGAGGAGGCTATCGGTTGTCAGCCAAGAAGTGCAATTGGCGATACATGGCTCTCATGAGCGGAGCATCGACTCCTTTTCGCTCTGCGGCGCGAATTGCATTTCCATAAATGACTTCCACTTCGATCGGTCGCCCCGCCAGGAAGTCTAGTCGCATGCTACTGTCATATGGCACCATCTCATCCGTATGATCCATCATGTACTGCACGAAGTCCTGTTCGATAACGTGACCGCATGCGACGGCTGTGCTTCGAACTTCTTCAATGATCGATCTTGCCAACGCTCGAGAATGAGGGTGCCGCATGATTGAATCCGTGCTGGAGTTCAGCATCACTGACAAGCCATTGAAGGGAATGTTCCACATCAACTTTCGCCAGCGTGCCAATGACAAGTCGTCTGTGACGTTGCACTCGATTCCTGTTTGGCGAAAGATGTCGCAAATCCTTTCAAGTGATGCAATACTAGGGCCGGGTTCATCATCCAACATTCCACGATACGGACCCATCAGAATTTTGCCGTAGTCGAGATGCCGTATGTGTCCTGGGCCAACTTTGTTAGAGCACAGAAAGCAGCATCCGCCAGCAACAACGCCAGTTCCCAATACTTCGCGCGTCGATTGCTCGACATGCAGCCCATTCTGAAGCACTAATGCGACACCACCCTGGCGCAGCAGCGGTGGAAGAAGATTTGCAAGCTGCGAGTTCTGCGTGCTCTTTAGAGCGATGATCACACAATCGCACTCGGGCATCATGTCGACCGATTCGTGCACATGGACACTAGGTAAATGAAAGTCCCCTAATTTGCTATCGACTCGCAGACCATGTTGCCGAACGAACGCAGCATCGGATCGCATGAGAAAGTGTACTTCTTGGCCAATTCTGGCGAGTAAACCGCCATAAAAACCACCGAGTGCACCTGTGCCAACGATTGCAAACTTCATCCTCGATACTTTCTTTGGTTTCTCATGAACCTCGGCTTGATTTTTGCCAGGTCGTACAATGAGCACGAGTTATCCCCCAACAAGCCTCAATCGAAAGGGTGAGAGAGTATAGCAATGGATCGTGTTTTTATAAAACCCTCCAGATTGTCTCTTTGACTGCGGTCTAGAATAGTGGTGAAGACGGCCGGCAAAGATGCCAAAGGCCGTCGAGAAGCGGTAGAAGCGGGACTGAGAAGATATTCATCAACAACAAATGAGTTAAATCCTAATGACAAAAAAACAATCGGGGGATCCCGCCAAACTGTTACCCAAGCGTCCCATTGATCGCTTTATCGTCCCTGTTAAGAGTTTTCTACATATCGAAGCATTTAGCGGTTGCTTGCTTCTGTTCTGTACGGCGTTCGCAATATTTATCGCTA